>Ga0315282_10003136_pt1 | contig 29764 bp, 28 predicted proteins | sample YL17G07_20_MG_FD_203693 | JGI IMG/M metagenome (GOLD analysis project Ga0315282, IMG submission 203693) | Sediment microbial communities from Yellowstone Lake, YNP, Wyoming, USA - YL17G07_20 | ecosystem: Environmental > Aquatic > Freshwater > Lake > Sediment | place: USA: Wyoming | collected... | reverse complement strand
CGAGCTTCTGCACGACCTGCATGACCGTCGAGGCCTTCTGGCCGATGGCCACGTAGATGCAGATCTCGTCTTGGCCCTTCTGGTTGATGATCGTGTCGACGATGATCGACGTCTTGCCGGTCTGGCGATCGCCGATGATCAGCTCGCGCTGACCGCGACCGATGGGGATCATCGAATCGATGGCCTTCATGCCGGTCTGCAGCGGCTCCCTCACCGGCTGGCGGTCGACCACGCCGGGGGCCTTGAACTCGACCGGCCTGAAGGCGCCGGCCTCGATCGGCCCTTTGCCGTCCAGCGGCTCGCCCAGCGGGTTCACGACGCGCCCGACCAGCGCGTCGCCGACCGGCACCTGCAGCACCTTGCCGGTGCGCTTGACGAGATCGCCCTCCTTGATGAGCGTGTCCTCGCCCAGCAGCACTGCGCCGACGTTGTCTTCTTCGAGGTTGAGGATCAGGCCGGTCACACCATGGGGCAGGTCGAGCATCTCGGCTTCCACGGCGTTCCTGAGGCCGTAGATGCGGGCGATGCCGTCCCCGACCTCGAGGACGGTGCCGACTTCCTCGACCTCGACCTCGGCCTGATAGTTCTCGATCTGGGACCTGAGGACCGAGGCGATCTCTTCGGGACGAAGCTTCACTGGTCGCCACCTCTCACTTCTGCGGTACGCAGTCTCTGTCTCAACTGGTCGAGACGGGAGCGCACGCTCCCGTCGACGATGGTGTCGCCGATACGCAGCACGAGGCCCCCGATGATGGCCGGGTCGACCCGCTTGTCGAGCCGTGGATGCCTACCCGTCGCCTGCTCGATGCGCGCCGCCACAGCGTCTTCGGCCGCACCGCCGAGCGGCACCGCCGAGACCACCTCGACATCGACGACGTGAGCCTGCTCGGCGGCCAGCCGATCGAACTCCTCACGCAGCTCACCGACGACCCCGATACGCCCCTTGTCGAGTAGCAGGCGCAGCGTGTTGGCGACGAGCTTGTCGGCGTCTCTGGTGAGCTCGCCGACGACCCGCGCCTTGGCCGACTCGTCGATCTGCGGGTTGAAGAGAACGGTGCGCAGCGGCGCCGAGGTGTCGAGCGCATCGGCGAAAGCGCCCAGGTCGGCAGTCGTGCGCGCGACGCTTCCAGCGTCGAGCGCAGCCTGGAAGAGAGCCTCTGCGTAGACTCGCCCGATCTTCTCGTCGGCCACCTAGCCGCGCTCCGGCTCGATGTCGTCGAACACGACGCCCTCGAGCGCCTCGTCGATGAGGCGCGCGTGGTCGGCTTCGGTGAGGCTCTTCGCGGTGACCTTCTCCGCGGCCAGCATGGCAAGATCGGCCACCTGACCCTTGATCTCGCGCAACGCCGCACGCGTGTCGCGCTCGATCTGCTCGCGCGCCTGCTCGACGCGGCGATCGGCCTGCGCCTTGGCCTCGGCTAGAATCTCGACCCTCGTCGACTCGCCCGTCTTGCGCGCGCGCGCGAGGATCTGCTCAGCCTCGCCGCGCACCCTGGCCAGCGTCTCCTTGTACTCGGCGAGCAGCCTGGCCGCCTCTTCGCGCGTCTCCTCCGCAGCCTCGAAGCCCTCGCGGATGCGCGCGCGGCGCTCGTCGATGATGCGCTGCACCGGCCCGAACGCGTACTTCCACAAGATGAACAGGGAAGCGCCGAAGGTGATGAGGGTCCACACCATGAGACCCCACGACAGGTTAAGCATGGCCCTCCTCGTTGCCGTTCTGCCGAACGATGGTCACGTGCTTTAGGCGACGAAGATGAGGATGAGGGCGACGACGAAGGCGTACAGCGCCACGGCTTCGGTCACGCCGATGCCGATGAACATGTTGGTGCGGATGTCGCCCGACACTTCGGGCTGCCGCGCGATGCCCTCGAGGGCCTTGCCGATCAGTATGCCGAGACCGACGCCCGGGCCGATCGCCCCGAGCCCCATCGACAGACCGGCTCCCAGCAACTTGGCGGCTGAAGCATCCATTCAGTGACCTCCTGCGTCCACGTTCGGCATATCCGTTTGTTGTCAGTGCTCCTGATCGAGCGCCCCGCCGATGTACACGGCGGAGAGGATCGAGAAGATGAAGGCCTGGATCACGGCCACGAAGATCTCGAAGAGGTAGATCAGCACCGAGCCGCCCTGCAGCACGACCGCGATCAGGTAGTTCTGGAAGATCAGGGCCATGGCGAAGAACACCGCCAGGATGGCGTGACCGGCGACCATGTTGGCGAAGAGTCGCACAGAGAGCGAGACCAGGCGGAAGATCTCGCTGACGATGTGGATGACGAAGATGAACTCGCGCAGCACCGGTGGCGCCCCCTTGGGCATCCAGTTGCGCACGTAGGTGACCGGCCCGTTCTTGCGCGCGCCGGCGTAGTGCGTGAACAGGAAGGTGAAGAGAGCCAGCATGATGGTGACGTTCAGGTTGCCGGTGGCGGCGTAGAAGGCAAGCTGGTGATGCTCGCCGAAGGGCAACGGCACCAGTCCCACCAGGTTGGCCGTGAGAACGAAGAAGAAGGCGCTGCCGATGTAAGGGAACCACGTGTCGCGGCCGCTCTTCATCACCGATCCGGCGATGCCGTCGCGAGCGAGCTCGTAGAGGAACTCGATCGAGTACTGGAACCTACCCGGCTGCGCTTTGAGCAGCCGGTTGATGACGAGGGCGATGAGACAGATGACCCCGGTCGTGATCCACAAGTAGATCACGGCCTTGGTGATCGAGAGGTCGATGGGCCCGACTTTAGGCAGCTTGACGATCGGGTGGAGATCGAACTCTTGCGCGATCTCGAACTGCTGCTTGACCCCCCCGGGCAGCAGCGCCAGCACAACGAGAGGTACGAGGACGACGACGGCCCACAGAAGCCGGGGCAGTCTGCGCTTGCCGCGCACAGCGGACGAGATCGCTGCCGTCCTCTCAGCCATGCTTCACGGTCTCCCCACGCGGCTCATCCGGCCGCCGCGGTAGCGCCGGATGCGCCAGCAGCCGCACGACCTGATACAGGCTGTAGGTGGCCAGGAACGACAGCGCGGCGTCGGGGAAAGCCGGTCGGTCGAGCAGGCCGACGCCGACCAGGGCGCCGAGCACCAAAGCCAGCCTGAGGATCATCCCGGCCACGCCGACAACCACCCCGTGAACGAAGCTGCCGCGCCGGCCCAGCCGTGCACTCGTGCGCTCGACGACCCAGTACAGCAGAACGAGCGCCGCGCCCAAGGCAGCGACACCCGTGTGACGTCCCAGAGCAGAGGCCGTGACCCCGCACAGCGCCGCGGCGCCGGCAAGGATCGCGACGATTATCGTATCCCGGCTGATGCTGCCACCTTCATCCGCCCGCCTATGGACACACGGGCCACATTCACTTCGTCTCGAGGAACACGGCGTAAAGCGCCAACCCGAAACCAGCGAAGACTCCGACAACCGTAAACAGCGGGAATGTCTTCACGAGCCAGTCGACACCGTACCCGACCGCCACGCCAACAGCGATGCCGGCAAGCATCATGAAGGCGATCGACTCACCCTGAGCAGGGGATTTCTTCGAACCCCCGCCCGAACCCCTCTGACCGGGCTTCTCGCGCCGCACAGTATACCGACCTTTCTGCCAGACGACAAGGACGGCGAGCATACGCCTGGGGGTACGTGCACCCGTGATGTGACAGAATGTCGAAAACCGCCGTCCCTCACACTCCTTCTACCCGCCTTGGCGGCGAACGGCACCGCCGCTCGGGCGCCCGGCCGCCGTAGACCCGTCTCCGTGCCTCCCGGCGCGGAGCCGCTCACGTGCCCTTCCGGCGCGGACGCTTCTCTCGCGCCCGAATCGACCGCGGGGCCAGCGACAGCGTGCGCTCGACCTCTCGACCGCTCTCCGTCACTTCGCCGCCCACTGCGTCGGGCGTCGGGTTGCCGGAGCGACGCCTGCCGCGGCGGTAGCGCGTGAGCAGGCGCACCATGTAGAGGGTCACGAGGATCGCCGCCACGCCGAGAGCGCCGGTCCACAGCAGCGAGCGCCAACGCATCGCCAGCGCGAGGCCGCTCAGCAACACGCACCAGCCGTACATCAGGAGCACGGCGCGACGTTGCGAGAAGCCCGCCTCGAGAACCAGGGTGTGGTGTACGTGGTCGCTTCCCGCCACGTAGAAGGGTACGCCCTCGCGCCAGCGGTGCAGGACGATGCGGAAGAGGTCGAGGAAGGGCACGCCGAGCACGAGCAGCGGGAAGATCAGCGCGACCGTCGCGGCGCCCTTGAGCACTCCCTGCACGCTGATCACGCCGAGCACGTAGCCCAGCAGCATCGATCCCGTGTCGCCCATGAAGATGCTGGCCGGGTAGAAGTTGAAACGCAGGAAAGCCAGCGTCGCGCCCGCCAGGATGGCGGCGGTGATCCCCATCGTACCCCGGCCCAGCGAGAGGGCGATCACGGCGAAGGTCAGCGACGCGATCGAGCACACGCCCGCGGCGAGACCGTCGAGGCCGTCGATGAAGTTGACCATGTTGATGATCGTCGCCATCCACAGGACCGTGAGCGGGAACGAGACGAACGGGCTCAGGGCGATCGAGTCGTCGGTCAGCGGGAAGGTGAAGCGCGCGATGCGTACGTTCAGGTAGAGCATCGCGGCGATAGCGAGCACCTGACCCGCGAACTTCACCAGGGGCTTGATGTCGAGAAGATCGTCGAGCAGACCGACGACCGCGATGATCGTTCCGCCGACGAGGATCGCCTTCGTGGCCGGCTCCATGTTCACCAGTGCGAGCGTCGGCACGACCACACCGACGTACATCGCCAGGCCACCGAGAAGCGGCATGGTGACCCGGTGCATATGCCGCTCTTCCTTGGGCAACACGACGATACCGGTCCGCCGCGCGATCCAGCTCGCCACCGGTGTCACCAGATAGACGATGCTCGCCGCGAGCACGAAACCGAAGACGGCAAGCAGGATCGCGGTGGGCGCATCCAGCAAGCTGCCTATGGCAAGTCCTCCTGATGGATCACCACGCCGGCCTCGGCGAACATGGCCAGCGAGATCTCGTCCGGGTAGCCCTCGACGAAGAAGATCTCTTTCACCCCGCAGTTGATGATCATCTTGGCGCAGAGGATGCAGGGCTGATGCGTGCAGTACAGGGTCGCCCCGTCGATGGCCACCCCGTGAATGGCCGCCTGGATGATCGCGTTCTGCTCGGCGTGGATGGCCCGGCAGAGCTCGTGGCGCTCGCCCGAGGGCACGCCCAGCTCTTCGCGCAGGCAACCCACGTCGAGGCAGTGAGCGATACCGCGAGGGGCGCCGTTGTAACCTGTGGCCAGGATACGCTTGTCGCGCACCAGCACGGCGCCGACCTGGCGGCGCAGGCAGGTCGACCGGGTGGCCGCCTGGCGGGCGAGTTGGAGGAAGTACTCATGCCAGGTCGGCCGCGAGCGAGCGGCCGAGAGGTCGACCTGCCCACCCGCGGGGGTCACGATCTCTTCGCCTGGCTCGCCGGAGCTCATCGGCTCACGGGAGCTCGGACGGCGGAACGTCGTACACCGGGTAGCGTGCCATGAGCGCGAGCACATCGTGCTCGACCTCATCGAGGACGCTCTCGTCGTCGCCGGCGGCGACGGCACGCAGCACGAGGCGCGCCGTCTCCTCCATGTCGGCCTCGGTGAACCCACGGGTCGTGACCGCCGCGGAGCCCACGCGGATGCCGCCGGCCACCGAGTGGGGCGCGGTGTCGAACGGCACGGCGTTCCTGTTCACCGTGATGCGTACGCGCTCAAGCAGCCGCTGGCAGTCGAGGCCGGTGAGGCCTGTGCCGCGCAGATCGACCAGCGCCAAGTGCACGTCGGTGCCGCCGGACACGATGCGCAGACCGCCCGCCGCCAGCGCCGCGGCCAAGACCTTGGCGTTGGCGACCACCCGGCGCTGCAGCGCTTTGAACGCTTCGCTCTGCGCCACCTTGAAGCAGACGGCCTTGGCGGCGATGACGTGCTCGAGCGGACCGCCCTGGAGACCCGGGAAGACCGCCTGGTCCACCGCCCGGGCATGCTCCTTGCGGCACAGGATCACGCCCGACCGTGGGCCGGCGAGCGTCTTGTGTGTGGTCGTGGTCACGACGTCGGCGTAGGGGATCGGGCTGGGGTGCACGTCGGCGGCGACCAAGCCGGCGATGTGCGCCATGTCGACCATGAGCAGCGCGCCCACTTCGTCGGCGATCTCGCGGAAGGCGGCGAAATCGATAGTGCGCGGGTAGGCGCTGTAGCCCGCGATGATCAGCCTGGGCCTGTGCTGGTGCGCCAGGGTGCGGACTTCGTCGAAGTCGATCGTCTCGGTGTCGCGTCGCACGTGGTAGGGCACGATGTGATACGTGCGTCCCGAGTAGTTGACCGGCGAGCCGTGCGTAAGGTGGCCGCCGTGCGCCAGCTCCATCGCCAGCACCGTGTCGCCCGGCTGCAGCAGCGCCGCGTACACGGCGATGTTCGCCGACGAGCCCGAGTGCGGCTGCACGTTGGCATGCTCGGCGCCGAACGTCTGCTTGGCGCGCTCGATGGCCAGGTTCTCGACCTTGTCGATCACCCCGCAGCCGCCGTAGTAGCGGTGCCCGGGATAGCCCTCGGCGTACTTGTTGGTGAGCACCGAACCCTGAGCCTGGAGCACGGCGCGGCTGGTGAGGTTCTCGGAGGCGATGAGCTCGAGCGTCGACTGCTGGCGCACCAGCTCGTCGCCGATCAGTTGGCCGACCTCGGGATCGAGCTCGGCCAGCGCTTCGCCCCACCACCGCCGAACGACGTCACTCACGGGGCGCCTCGGTGGTCGGGGCGCCGGCGCGCGCCACGCGCGCGCCGGCGCCCGTGTCGTCGATGGCCGCGACACGTCGCGCGTGCCGCCCGCCCTCGAACGGTGCTTCGAGCCAGGTGGTCACGATCTCCCAGGCTTGCGACTCGTCGAGGAGGCGGCCGGCCAGGCACAACACGTTGGCGTCGTTGTGGCGGCGCGCCATGTCGGCAAGCTGTGGCGTGAAGCAGTCGGCGGCGCGCACGCCGTGGTGGCGGTTGGCGGCCATGCACATGCCCAGCCCCGTTCCGCAGACCAGCAAACCCCTGTCGACCTCGCCGCGCTCTACGACCGCCGCCACAGCATGCGCATAGAGCGGGTAGTCGACGGAGAGCTCGGCAGCGCCCGTGCCCACGTCGACGACGTCGTGACCGGCTGCCCGCAGCCGCGCCACGACGACCTGCTTGAGCGCGAATCCGGCGTGGTCGGCCCCGGCGGCGATCCTCATCTTCGGTCCCTTTCTCCCTGGCTTACGCTGACCGCCGGCCGGCGCGGTACAGCCCCGCCGGCGCGCCACTTCACGCGGCCGATTGTACCAAAGCGCAGGCGGTGGCCGCGGTCGACGATCCGGGAAGCCCATCGACCCGGGAAGCCCGCGCCGGAGTTCAGTCAGACGCTGTCACCCGCCCGTCGTGTCGGTCGCGCAGCGGCAAGCCCGCCTCCGCGAGCGGCGGCCGGCATCTCAGAGGTCTGGTCCGAGCCGGGACCGAGGCGTCAGAAGCTCACCTCACCCGAGAGCACCGGCACGACAGCGCCCTCGACCAGCACGTCGTCGATGTGCCCCCTCTCGCCCAGAACCGAGACGACCAGCTCGCTGGGACGTCCGGTGTGGCCTCCCTGCGCCAGCACGCGCCGCACGCCCAGAGGCAGCACGCCCTCGCGCGCCAGGTAAGCCGCTAGCGGGCCGGCCGCGCTGCCGGTGGCCGGGTCCTCGAGGATGCCCTCGTTGGGCCCGAAGCAGCGCGCTTCGGCGAACGGCTCGTCGTCGCCGGTGAGAGCGAACGGGTACAGGTCGCCGTAGCGGCGCTCGAAGTCGCTCAGGATGTCGAGACGGAACCACGCCTGCGCCAGGGTGCGCGTGTTGCGCAGGGGGATGACGGCGTACGGCAGGCCGGTCGAGACACCCCAGGGGCGCAGCTCCTCGTGCAGGTCGCTCTCTTGCAGGCCGAGCACGGCGGCGGCCTCCTTGCGCGGGATCTCCTCGCCGAACTCGGGCACGCCCTGGTGCAGCACGGCGCTGACCGGTTGACCACCGCGCACCGTCACCTCGAGGGCAGTGGGCCCGACGCCGAGCTCCAAGACGACGCGCGTGATCGGCTCGTCGGTCGGGACCATGCCGAGGCGCACGACCGTGCACGCCGTGCCGATGCTCGGGTGGCCGGCGAAAGGGATCTCTCGGCCCGGCGTGAAAATGCGCACGCGCACATCGCCCTGACCTTCGGGCGGCGTGACGAACGTCGTCTCGGAGAGGTTCATCTCGCGAGCGATGGCTTGCATCTCTTCGGCACTGAGGCCGGCTGCCTCGGGGAACACCGCGAGAGGGTTGCCGGCGAACGCACGGTCGGTGAACACATCGACCTGAAAGAAGCGATAGGTTCTCATGGCTCCGGCAAATCCTTCCGTTCCCGTTCCAACATCTCACGAACCTGGGCTTCGCCAAACGCCCCCTCGCGCAGGATGCGCCAACCGCGACCGTGCTCGTACCCCGAGAAGTCAATCACCGTCGAGGGCCGCCCGTCTACCGCGCCGCCGTCGAGAAGCAGGTCGCAAGCCGCGCGCAAGCCGGCATCGACCTCGTCCAGGCTGCGCGAGTCGGAGCCGCGGCTCGGGTTCGCGCTCGAGGCCAGCAGAGGAAAGCGCAGCGCCCCCATGACGCGAGCGGCGTCGGGCCAGCGCGGCACGCGGATGCCCAGCGTCGCGACCGAGTGTGCCCCACGCTTGAAGCCGAGCCCACGCGACTCGACCTCGACCGTGCCGGGCGGCGGGTACTCGAAGCCAGAGGGATAGGGAACGAGAAGCGTGAAGGGCCCGGGCAACAGCCTGCGGGCGACCTCGACAAGCTTCCGGCCGAGCTCGACGGTCTCGATCAGCAGCTCGAGCGACGGGAAGATCACCTGGAGGGGCTTGCCGGGGTCACGCCCCTTGGCCGCGACGACCGCCTCACCGACCGAGCGCCCCAGCAGGCCGCCGACCCCGTAGACGGTGTCGGTGGGAAAGCACGCCAGGCGCGCCGCCGCGAGATCGCCGACGAGCCTGAGCGAGTCTTTCGGCGAGAGCGCCGCCAGATCGATACGCTGCTGCGCGCGCTCGCTCACGACGAGTCACGACCCCTGGCCGTCGGCCTCACGGGCAGTCCTCGTCCCGCGAGGAACGCCTTCGCCTGCGCCACCGAGTAGGTGCCGTCGTGGAAGATGCTGGCGGCCAAGACGGCGTCGGCCTCGCCGACGCTCAACGCCTCGGCGAGATGCTCGAGAGCGCCGGCGCCGCCGGAGGCGATGACCGGCACCGCGGCCGCGCGCGCGACGGCACGCGTCAGCTCGAGGTCGTAGCCGTTGCGCGTGCCGTCGCGGTCCATGCTCGTGACCAGAATCTCCCCCGCTCCCAGTGCGACGGCCCGCTGCACCCAGGCGAGAGCGTCGAGCCCGGTGGGCGTGCGCCCGCCGTGCACGTACACTTCCCAGGACGGCTCGTCGTCTCCCGCCTCGCCGCAAGCGCGGCGCTTGGCATCGACGGCGAGCACGACGCATTGCGCACCGAACCGCTGCGCGCAACGCCTGATGAGCTCGGGTTCCTCGACCGCAGCCGTGTTCAGGGAGACCTTGTCGGCACCGGCCGCCAGGATACGGCGCACGTCGTCTTCGCCGCGCAGGCCGCCTCCGATCGTGAACGGGATGAAGACCTGCTCCGCGCAGCGCGCCGCCAGCTCGGCCATGATGTCGCGACGCTCATGCGAGGCGGTGATGTCGAGGAAGACCAGTTCGTCGGCCCCTTCGCGGTCGTAGAACGCCGCCATCTCGACCGGGTCGCCGGCGTCGCGCAGATCGACGAAGTTGACGCCCTTGACGACGCGTCCGCCGCGCACGTCCAGACAAGGAATGACGCGCTTGGTCAACATGACGTGATTCTAGCCCGACGCGCCGGAGGCTCCTTCGAGCACTGCCGTCGCCTGCGCGAGCGTGAACGCCCCCTCGTAGAGCGCCCGGCCGACGATCACGGCTACGACATTGGGCGCCGCGCGCCGGATGCGGCGCAGGTCGTCGAGGGTCGAGACGCCGCCGGACATGACGATCTCGAGCCTCGTAGAGGAGGCCAGTTCGCGCAGACCTTCGAGGTTCGGGCCCTCGAGCATGCCGTCACGCAACACGTCGGTGTAGACGATACGGCGCACGCCCTTGCTCTCGAGCGCGCGCACGAAGCGCTGGGCGCTCATCTCCGAGCGCTCTTGCCAGCCGTGCGTGGCGACCATGCTTTGCTCGCAGTCGACGCCGATCACGAGACGGTCGCCGAGGAGCGCCAACGCCTCGCCGAGCAAGTCGGTGTCGGTGACCGCGCTCGTGCCCAGGATGACCCACTCGAGCGGGCTCGCGGCGACGCGCTTGAGAGCGTCGCTGCTGCGCACGCCGCCGCCGTACTGGACGGGCACGTCGACCGCCTCGGCGATGGCCGTGACGAGGTCGATGTTGACGAGCCGTCCCTCGCGGGCCCCGTCGAGGTCGACGACGTGCAACGCCTGCGCTCCCTGCGACCGCCACTCGCGCGCCAGCGCGACGGGATCGTCGCCGAACACGGTCGCCTGCTCGAAATCGCCGCGGCGCAGCCGCACGGCGCGCCCTTGCTGGATGTCGATCGCGGGGAACAGTCTCACGGTTCGCTCCCTGTCGGGTTCTTCGTCGTGTCGCGTGTGGTCGCGGCGCCTGCCTTGGTGCCGCTTGTCTTCGTGCCGGTCGCCTTTGTCGGGTATGCGCTCGTGCCGCTCTCGGCGCTCGTCTCACCCTCAGTGGTCGTCAGGCGCGAGCGCAGAGGTGAGCGCTTCGCGCCGTCCGCCATGGCAACGAAGTTGGCCAGCAGTCGCAGACCGGCGCGCGAGCTTTTCTCGGGGTGGAACTGCACGGCCCAGACAGGCCCACGCACCAGCGCAGCCGGGCGCTCGCCCCCGTAGTCGGTGACGCCGGCGACGACGCTCTCGTCGGAGGGCCGAACGGCGTAGGAGTGCACGAAGTAGAAGTGGCTGCCGCCCACGCCGGCGAACATCGGCTCGCCGGCCGCCCGGACCTCGACGGTGTTCCAGCCCATGTGCGGCACCTTGAGCCCGGGGTCGCCGGTCTCGATGCGCTCGACCGTACCGCCGAAAACGCCCAGCCCCTGCCAGTCGCCACCCTCGAGGCTGCGCTCGCAGAGGAGCTGTAGACCGAGACAGACGCCGAGCAGAGGCACGCCGGCGCGCAGGCGCGCCAGCAGCACGTCGGCCAAACCGCTCTCGCGCAAGCGCGCCACGGCGTCGCGGAACGCGCCGACGCCGGGGAGGACGAGCGCGCCGGCGCGGCGGACCACTGTCGGCTCGGCCGACAGGCGCACCGCCGCGCCGGCGCGCTCGAGCCCTTTCGCCACGCTGGCGAGGTTGCCCATCCCGTAGTCGATGACGAGGACGTTCGTCAGAGCACGCCTTTCGTCGAAGGTACGGCATCGTCACGCCCGTGCCGCTCGCACGCCACCGCCAGCGCTCGCGCGAGACCCTTGAACACGGCCTCGACGACGTGATGCGGGTCGGTCCCGGCGAGCAGCCGCACGTGCAGCGTCATGCCCGCCTCGGTGGCCAGCGAGCGCAGGAAGTGGCTCGTGAGGTCGGCGTCGAAACCGCCGATCTGCACGCCGCTCAACTCGAGGTCGTAGACGAGGTACGGGCGCCCCGACAGGTCGAGGGCGATCTGCGCGAGCGCCTCGTCCATCGGCAGCAAGAAGAACCCGTAGCGCCTGATGCCGCGCTTCTCACCCAAGGCCTGCCTGAGCGCGGCGCCGAGGGCGAGGCCGACGTCTTCGACCGTGTGATGCTGGTCGACCTCGAGGTCGCCCTCTGCCCGCACCGTCAGGTCGAAGCCGGCGTGCCGACCAAGGAGCTCGAGCATGTGGTCGAAGAAGCCGATACCGGTGCCCACGTCGGTGCGGCCCGCACCGTCGAGGTCGAGGCGCACCTCAACGTCGGTCTCACTGGTACGCCGCCGCACCGTAGCGCGGCGCTCACTCGTCATGGTCAAACCTCCCCGTCGCGAGCCCGCAGCCGCACCGAGCGCGCGTGCGCGGGCAGGCCCTCTTCTTCGGCGACGACCGCTACGGGTGTCGCCAGCGACCGAGCGGCGGCTCGGTCCATACGTACGACACCCACGCGCTTCTGGAAGTCCACGACCGAGAGACCCTGCGCGAAGCGGGCGGCACCGGCGGTCGGCAGCACGTGGTTGGTGCCGGCCGCGTAGTCGGCGAAGGCTGTGGCCGTGTCGGGACCGACGAAGATGGCGCCGGCGTTGCGGATGCGCGGCACCACGGCCTCAGCGTCGCGCAGGTGCAGCTCGAGGTGTTCGGGGGCGAACTCGTTGACCAGCGCGATGGCCGTGTCGAGGTCGGGCACGGCCACAACGGCCGCGCCGTCGGTCGCCATGCCCAGTTCGCCGGCCAGCGTCTCGGCTTCAGCCTGCACGGCGTCGCCGAGCGCACCGCCGATGTCGAGCAGGGCCCCCATGGCGCCCGCGCCGTGCTCGGCCTGTGCCAGCAGGTCGGCCGCCAGCCACGCGGGCTTCCCACGCCGGTCGGCGACGATCACCACTTCGCTTGGGCCGGCGAGGCTGTCGATGGCGACCTCGCCCATGACCTGACGCTTGGCCTCGGTCACGTAGGCGTTGCCGGGCCCGACGATGATGTCGCAGCGCGGCACGCTCTCGGTGCCGAAGGCCATGGCGGCCACCGCTTGCGCGCCGCCCACAGGAAACAGGTCATCGACGCCCAGCAGCGCGCAGGCGGCGGCGACGCCGGAGGCGACGCCGCCGCCCGGGCGCGGTGGCGAACAGGCAACCAGACGCCCGACTCCGGCCACTCGCGCCGGTATCGACGTCATCAGTACGCTCGACGGGTAGTTCGCCAAACCGCCCGGCACGTAGAGACCGGCCACATCAAGAGGGATGACCTCTTGGCCGACAACCTGACCCTGCGCGAGGGTCTCTCGCCACGACGTGGGCGCCTCGCGCTCGTGGTAGGCGCGCACGTTGGCCGCGGCTGTCTCGAGCGCCGTACGCAACTCGGGCGCAAGCGCGGCGAGCGCCTCCCGCATCGCCGCTTCGGACACGCCGATCGGCGACGGCAGGGTGACGCCATCGAGGCGCTCCGTGTGTCGGCGCAGAGCGGTGTCGCCCCGGCGGCGCACGTCGCCCAGGATAGCGGCGACCACGCGGCGCACATCATCCGACCGCGGCGCCGTCGAGCGCAGCTCGGCGACCGTCTCGCGCACATCGGTGCAAACCAGTCGCCTCATGCCACATCAACTCCCTCGACCGGTCGGGCGCTGTCTGCCGACCGGAGGCCGTTCGACGATCTCACACGCGCATCTCTGGTGATGTCTTCGCAGATGTGATCTCTCGTGACCCGTCAGGCTCGACCGCTTCGCGCAGGCGCTCGAGCAGGGCGGCCACCTCGTCGCCGCGCAGCTTGTGGGCAGCGCGGTTGGCTACGAAGCGCGTGCTGCAGCGCGCCACCTCTTCGCGCTCGACGAGGCCGTTCTCGCGCAGGGTCGCGCCGGAGCTGGTCAGATCGACGATGCCGTGCGCCAGCCCCACCTGTGGGGCCAGCTCGACGGAACCCTTCAGCTCGATGACCTCGACCTGTCGACCGCGCGCCTCGAAGAAGGCGCGCGCGGCGCGCGGGTACTTGCTGGCGATGCGCAAGCGCCCGACCCGCTCGCCGCGCCACGCCACGCCGTTCTCGGGTGTGGCATAGACCAGCCGGCAGGGGACGAGGCGCAGGTCGAGCAACTCGTACAGGTCGGGCGCCAGCTCGAGCAGCACGTCCTTGCCGGCGAAGCCCACGTCGGCGGCGCCGAACTCGACGTAGACCGGCACGTCGCTGGGCCGTGCGAGGATCACGGTGGTGCCGTCTTCGAGGGTCACCACCAGCCGCCTGGTGGCGGCACGCAGCGGAGCAACCGAGAGGCCCGCCCGTTCGAGCAGGTCGACCGAAGGCGCATACGGCGTACCGCGCGACAGGGCGATGCGCAAGCTCACGCGCGCCGCCCTGCCACGAGAGCCCAGATCGAGAGACGCCCCGCGCCGCGACACCCGATCGTCTTCTCCCCGCTCAGAAGGACCCCGCTCACGAAGCCCCCAGTCCGCGCAGCACGTCGCGCCACGAGCCGCGCACCTCGCCACCGTCGGCGTCGCGCAAGACGTACGCGCCGCCTTGCCGCCGGAGCGACGGTGACGGCAAGCCGTTGGCGGCCGCAGCGTCCGCGGCCGGCAGCGCGGCCACCGCAACGCCGGCGCCGCGCAGCTCGGCCACACGCTCGGGTTCTTCGAACCCGCCCACGAACGCCAACGCCGGCGGTGGGCAGGGAAGCGTCACGTCTTCTTCGGCCAGCGCCACGTGCAGCCTGTCGACGCCGATGGCAAAACCGACGGCAGGGATGTCCCAGCCGAACTTGGCCATGAGGTCGTCGTAGCGGCCGCCCGAGGCGAGAGGGAAGCCGACGCCCGGAGCATAGGCCTCGAAAATGACACCGGTGTAGTAGGTGAAATCCTGGAAGAGGCCGAAGTCGAAGGTGACGGCCTCCGCGAAACCGGCGTCATCGATGAGCTCGTGAACGCGCGCGAGATGGGCGACGGCGCTCTCGACGGCCGCGCTCGTCGCCAGTTTGCGCGCCTGAGAGAGCGCCGTCGCCCCGCCGCTCAGCTCGAGCGCCTCCTGCAGCGCGCGCGCCGCCTCCTCGCTCACGCCGCTATGCGCGACGATCGTCTCGAGCAGCGGGAAATCGCGAGCCGCCAGCGCCGCAAGGATGGACTCACCATCTGCCGGCGGCAGGTTCAGGGAGGCCACCAGCGCGCGATGGAAGGCGACCGTGCCGATGGCCACGCGGTACCCGGTGAGGCCGGCGACCGCCATCGCGTCGCAGAGCAACGTGATCACCTCGGCGTCGGCCTCGGGCGAATCCACGCCCAGCAGCTCGACGCCGGCCTGCACGAACTCGCCGTCCTGGCCGCAATGCGGCGCCAGCGGCCGGAACGAGTTCGACACGTAGAAGAAGCGTAACGGCAGGGGCTTGCCGCGGTAGCGTGAGCCCGCCACACGGGCGATCGGCACGGTCATGTCGGTGCGCAGCATCAGCACACGACCGTGCTCATCGAACAGCCTGAAGCCCGCGCCCAGCACGCTGTCGCCCGCACGTTCGACGGTCTCGGCGAACTCGAGGGTCGGCGTACGCACTTCGCCGTACCCGTAGGCGACGAAACGGGCGCGCAGGGCCTCCTCGACGGCGTACAGCTCGGCTGCCTCGGTCGGCAGCACGTCACGCATGCCTTCGGGGATCATGGGTCGCTCCATGGACGCGGGTCTCTCATCGGCAGCCTCAGTGTACCGTGAATGGGAGCGCCTGAGAACTCGGTGCATACCATGCAGGCTGTCGAGCCTCAGTGGCTGATCTGGATGCAGCTCTCACCGAGCAGCGCCTTGAGTTCGGCGTACAGCCCGCCGACCGGCGCCACGCGGAACGAGTCGCCGATGCGCAGCCGTTGCTGGCCGTGATGCGAGACCATGCGCAGCACGACCGGCACCCGTCCGGGAAACGAGGCGAGAATCTCGCGCAGCTCGTTCAGCAGATTGAGCTGCACACGCTCGGCGTCGACGGTGACCGTGAGGGGGCGCGACTCGCTCACGCCGCCGAACGGCCGCACCTCCATGACGATGAGCTTGACCTCGTCTTCGCTCCTGCGATCGAGACGGCCCTTCACCTTCACGATGCCGTCTTCGACGAGCAGCCCGCCGTACTGCTCGTAGACGGTGTTGAAGGCCACGGCCTCGCAACCGCCGTCGACGTCGTCGAGGTGGAACACGATCATGACGCCGCCGCTCTTGGTGGCCTTGCGCTGCAGGCTCGTGATGACCCCGCCGGTCCACAGGATCGTGCCGTCGGGCACGCCGTCGAGCTCGCTCACGGTCGCGTCGATCTCGTCCTTGAGCTGCCGGCGTAGCCCCTGCAGCGGATGCGAGGAGACATAGAGACCCAGCGCCTCTTTCTCGTATTTCAGCAACACGTCGCGCTCGAACTCGTCGGCGGCCATGGGCGGATAGCGCATCTCGTGCGCGGCGACGGCCGCGAACAGCTCGACTTGGCCCTTCTCGGCGTCTCTGCGTTTGCGCTCACCCTCGCTCATCGCAAGAGGCAACGCCGCGAGCATGCCCCGCCGTGTGGCGCCGGTCGAGTCGAAGGCGCCGCTCTTGATGAGCGCCTCGAGCGTGCGCCGGTTCACGAGCTGCGAATCGACGCGCGCGCAGAAGTCGTAGAGCGACTCGAACGGTCCGCCGCTCGCGCGCGCTGCCATGATCGACTCGATCGCTCCCTTGCCCACGCCCTTGACGGCGTTCATGCCGAAACGGATCTTGCCGCCCACCACCGTGAAACCCACGTCGCTCTCGTTGACGTCGGGCGGCAGCACCTCGATGCCCATCTGATTGCACTCGTTCACGTAGAAGGGCACCTTGTCTTTGGTGCTCATCACGCTGGAGATGAGGGCCGCCATATATTCGACCGGGTAGTTGGCCTTGAGCCACGCCGTGCGGTAGCTGATCAGCGCGTAGCAGGCGGCGTGGCTCTTGTTGAACGAGTAGTCGCCCGTGGCCTCGAAGTTGCTCCACAGCTTGCTGCACACGCCATGAGGGACGCCGCTCGCGCGCAGCCCCTGCATGAGCGGCTCCTTGAGGCTGGTCATGAGCGCCTTGTCTTTCTTGCCGATGGCCTTGCGCAGGTCGTCGGCCTGAGCCGGGGTGAACCCCGCCAGCCGGCGCGCGATGGCCATGTACTGCTCCTGGTAGATGGTCACGCCGTAGGTCGCCTCGAGGATGGGGCGCAGCGCCTCGTGGTCGTACACGACCGCCTTAGGATCCTTCTTGTTGCGTGCGTAGGTGGGGATGTACTGCATCGGCCCGGGACGGTAGAGGGCCACGATGGCGATGAGGTCTTCGAACTGCGTCGGGCCGACCTCGCGCAAGGCGTCGCGCATGCCGCCCGACTCGAACTGGAACACACCCGTGGCGTCGCCGCGCTGCAGCATCTCGTAGGTCTCGGCGTCGTCGAGCGGCAGCGTCGTCATGTCGATGCACACGCCTCGGCTCTTCTCGATCAGCGTGAGCGCCGCTTCGATGACGTCGAGGTTGCGCAGACCGAGGAAATCCATCTTGAGCAGGCCGAGCTTGGCGACATCGTCCATACTGAACTGAGTGACGAGCTCGGCGTCGCCTTTCTGCTGCAGCGGCACGTACTCGGTGAGCGGCTGGTCGGAGATGACGACGCCGGCCGCGTGGATGGAGTCGTTGCGGATGAGCCCCTCCAGCCGCCGCGCCAGATCGACCACCTCCCCGACCTGCTGGTCGGTCTCGCAGGCGCGGCGTAGCTCGCTGCCGGGCGCCAGGGCCTGCTCGAAGGTGGCCGGCGGCGCCTGCTCGGGGATCATCTTGGCGATGCGGTCACCGACCGCATACGGCAACCCCATGACGCGCGCCGCATCGCGTACGGCGGCGCGCGCGGCCATCGTGCCGAAGGTGATGATCTGCGCCACGCGGTCGCGTCCGTACTTGCGCGCCACGTAGTCGATGACCTCGTCGCGGCGCTCGACCGAGAAGTCCATATCGATGTCGGGCATGGACTTGCGACCGGGATTCAGGAAGCGCTCGAAGAGCAGGTCGTACTTGAGCGGGTCGAGGTCGGTGATGCCGAGGGTGTGGCTCACGATCGAGCCGGCCGCCGAACCGCGCCCCGGCCCCACCGCGATCGCGGCATCCTTGGCGAACTTGACGTAGTCCCAGACGATGAGGAAGTAGGCGCTGAAGCCCATGTCGCTGATCACGCCCAGCTCGTACTCGAGGCGCTCGCGCACGTCGGGGCGCACGGTCGCGCCGTAGCGATGCCGCACGCCCTCCTCGCAGAGCTTGCGCAGGTAGGAGTCTTCGGTCTCGCCCTCGGGGACGGGGTAGCGCGGCAGCAGCGTGCGCCCGAACTCCAGCTCGACCTTGCAGCGCGCCGCGATCTCGACGGTGGCGTCGCACGCCTCGGGATAGTCGGCGAAGCGCTCGCGCATCTCCTCGGGGCTCTTGAGGTAGAACTCGTCGCTGCCGTAGCGCAGGCGGTGCTCGTCGGCGAGCCGGCTTTGCGTCTGGATGCAGAGGAGCGCGTCGTGAGCGTGCGCGTCGTCGTGGCGCACGTAGTGGACGTCGTTGGTCGCCACCGTGCGCAGGCCGGTGTCGCGGGCGAGCTGGGCCAGCTTGGGCACCAGCTCGCGCTGCTCGGGCAATCCGGCGTCTTGCAGCTCGACGAAGACGTTGTCGCGGCCGAAGAGCCCGACCAGGCGCTCGATCTCGCCCAGGGCCTCCTGGTCGCGCCCGTCGGCGACCAGGCGCGAGAGCCGCCCGGTCAGGCAGCCGGTCAGGCAGACGAGCCCGTCGTGGTGCTGCTCGAGCAGGCTCCAATCGGCGCGCGGTTTGTACCAGTAGCCCTCGAGATAGGCGGCGGTCGAGAGCTTGACCAGGTTGCGGTAGCCCTGGTTGTCGATCGCCAGCAGGGTCAGGTGGAAGCGCTCCTCCTTGACCGCGCGGTTGGCGCGGTCGGCGACGACGTAGAGCTCGATGCCGACGATGGGGTTGACGCCGGCTTTCGCGGCCTCGGTGACGAACTGGACGGTGCCGGCCAGCGAACCGTGATCGGTGAGTGCAACGGCGTTCATGCCCAGGTCTTTCACGCGCTGCACGAGGTCGGGGATACGGCAGGCGCCATCGAGGAGCGAGAACTCGCTGTGGACGTGGAGGTGGACGAAAGCGCTCATGTATGGGACGTCATTCTATCGCCGTCAGGCCCCCGCCGTCCATGCGAACCCAGCCGCCGCGAGGTGGCGTGAAGGGGGCCACGGCTCGGCGTCGCGGGCGTGAGCGGGCCGACGCTCAGGCACGCCGCCGCCGCTCCTCGGCCCAGCGGATGAGCCGTGGCCGATCGGCTAGTGTCAGCGGCAACATGCGCAGCCAGCGCCACCCCGAGCCGGCCAGCAACGGCATCATCACACGCCAGATCCGGTCTTGAGTGAGGCTGAAGCCGGCCAGTCGCGGCAGCCGCGAGAGGAAAGCACGCACCGCGGCGTCGCGCGCCGGGCCGGGACGGAGCCGCTCTATGGAGGCCGGCGCCTGCCAGCGGAGGCGGCCGGCCGCCACAGCGACGGCGTAGTACACGAGCGGACCCAGGCCAGCCGCCTCCGCCTCGGCGACCGCCTCCTCCCACTCCTCGGGCGTCAGGCTGCGCGCCACGAACGACAAGTCGACGAGCGCGCGCAGCCCGAGCTTGTGCTGGATCGCGTGCACGGCGCCCGTGACGAGCTGCCAGCGCGGGCGTAAGGCAGGCAGCGTGCACCTGTCGCACGGCACCCGCACGGCCGTGGCGATCATGCGCTCCACCGGCAGACGCCCCACCGCGGGCCTGACGACGTTCCAGTGCAGCTCGACGATCAGCCGCGGCTGCTCGCGACGCAGCTCCACGTGGTAGTGCAGCCGCCGCAGGTACCAGTCGGGATACCTCGCGGTCGGCACGAACCCGGCCCGCGCGAGCGCTTCCCTCGCCGCGCGTTCGTGATGCGGAGCAACCAGGATGTCGACGTCGCTCGATGAGCGCAACGACGCATCGCCCCAGTAGCGCGCGCCCAGCGCCGGCCCCTTGAGGGTCACCGAGGGCACGCCCGCTTCACCGAGGTGGCGAACGATGTCGGCCGACGCGCGCTCGACGCCGGCAGCGCTGGCGAAAGCGCCTTTCTGACCCTTGACGAAACTGGGGTGCACGGCGCCGTGCGCGGCCGCCAGCGCGTCGAGCTGAGCGCCGTGGATGAAGCCGGCGAACGCGTCGTCGACCCGCCCGAGCGGCCGCGCCCGGCCGGCGATGACGTCGGCAAGCCACGACAGCACACGCTCGCCGGCGAGCGCCCGCTCGCGCGTGTCGGCCGCACTGCGGGCACTCACCGTACCGCGGGCGCCGACCCCCGGGGTGGGAACGCCGTCCTGATCCGTGTCCGGTCCAACGGTGGGCGTCATGCCACTGGGTTCGTGAGTCGGCCGACGCCTTCGACCTCGACCGTCACCGTCTGGCCGGCAGCCAGCGGACCAACGCCGGGCGGCGTGCCGGTCATGAGCACGTCGCCCGGCTCGAGCGTCATCACCGTGCTCGCGTAGGCGACCAGTTCGAGCGGTGAGGCGATCATGTCGCCGATGCGACCCGTCTGCACTGCGCGCCCGTCGATGCGCGCGCTTACGCGCGCCTCGTCGCCGGGCGCGTTGGGCACGACCCAAGGTCCGAGGGGGCAGAAGGTGTCGAAGCTCTTGGCGCGCGTCCACTGCCCGTCTGTCTTTTGCAGGTCGCGCGCCGTGACATCGTTGCCGCAGGTGTAGCCAGCCACGAACGCGGCCGCCTCGGCGGCGCTCACGCTGCGGCAACGGCTGCCGATCACGACCGCCAGCTCGGCCTCGTAGTCGACACGGCGCGACTGCGCCGGCAGCACGATCGTGCCCCCGGGCTCCATCACCGCCGACGGCGGCTTCAGAAACAGCAGCGGCTCGGCCGGCACGTCGTCGCCGAACTCGGCCGCGTGCGCCCGGTAGTTCAGGCCGACGGCGACGATCTTGCTCGGCTCGACGGGCGCGAGGAGGCACACCGCGGCGCGCGGCGAGCCGCGCTTCTCCCGCCCGCCCGCCAGGAACGGCGGGCGGTCGAAGAAGCGCGGCTCGCCGCCGTCGAACACGCAGTACGCCGGAGCGCCGTCGAGAAGGATCCTGGCGAAGGCGCCGTCGGGGGGAGCGCCAGGCTGGGTCGCAAGCTCAAGAAAGGATCGTGCGCTCACCGGTCCGCTCGCCTCAGACCCGAGACTTCCGGCAGGATCGCCGCCACTGCCTCTCACTCGGACACGCTCTTCAGCATGCCATACTCGATCGAGTCGACCAGCGCTTCCCAGCTCGCCTCGATGATGTTCTCGGAGACGCCGATGCTGCCCCAACTCTGCTCGCCGTCGCTGGCGTCGAGCAGCACGCGCGTCACGGCGCCGGTGCCCTTCGTCTCGTCGAGGATGCGCACCTTGTAGTTCACCAGCTCGATGTCGGACAGGCGCGGGTGCTTGCGCATGATGGCCTGGCGCAGGGCCTTGTCGAGAGCGTTCACCGGGCCGTTACCCTCGGCGGTGGCGACGATGCGCTCGCCGCCGGTGTGCACCTTGATCGTCGCCTCGGTCATCACCTTGCCGTCTTCGCGCTTCTCGACGATCACGCGGAAGCTTTCCAGCTTGAACAGCGGCTCGGGTGGGTCGAGACGCTCGCGCAACAGCAGCTCGAACGAGGCGTCGGCGGCCTCGTACTGATAGCCGTTGTGCTCGCGCTCCTTCAGGTGCCGCAGGATGCCGGCGACGCGCTCGTCGTCTGCCTCGAGCGCCAGGCCCAGCTCGCGCGCCTTGCGCAGCACGGCGGCCTTGCCCGACAGCTCCGAGATGAGCACGCGCTGCTCGTTGCCGACCTGCTCGGGGTCGACGTGCTCGAAGGTCTGCGGCGCCGCATCGACAGCCGCGACGTGCAGCCCACCCTTGTGCGCGAAGGCGGCGCGCCCCACGTAGGGTTGGTGCGCCCACAGCGAGAGGTTCACGGTCTGGGCCACGAAGTGCGCGACCTCGGTGAGCAACGCAAGCTGCTCGTCGGTCACGACGCGCAAACCCATCTTGAGCGCCAGCGCCGGGATGATCGACGTCAGGTTGGCGTTGCCGCAGCGCTCACCGTAGCCGTTGATCGTGCCTTGCACCTGCCGTGCGCCGGCGCCGACGGCGATGAGACTGTTGGCCACCGCGCAGTCGCTGTCGTTGTGACAGTGGATGCCCACCGTCACACCCACGCGATCGACGACGGCGCGCACGGCCCCTTCGACCGCCGGCGGCAGGGTGGCGCCGTTGGTGTCACAGAGACAAACGGCCTCAGCCCCGGCCTCGGCCGCCACCTCGAGGGTCCGCAGCGCATAGTCCGGATCGTCGCGGTAGCCGTCGAAGAAGTGCTCGGCGTCGTAGATCACCCGCTTACCCCGCCCGGCCAGAAAGCGGATCGACTCGTCGACCATGCGCAGGTTCTCGTCACGACTCACGCGCAGCACCTTACTCAGATGCAGACCCCAGGTCTTGCCGACGATGGTGACCATCTCGGGGAAGGCGCCGGCCAAGACCTGCAGCGACGGGTCGTCGGCGGCCCGCACACCCTTGCGCCGCGTCGTGCCGAACGCGACGAGCTGCGCACAGTGCAGCCGCTCGCGCTGCATGCGCTCGAAGAAGGCGAGCTCCTTGGGGTTCGAGGCCGGGAAGCCGCCCTCGATGAGGTGGATCCCCAGCCCGTCAAGCTTGAGGGCGATGCGCACCTTCTCATCGACCGAGATCGACATGCCTTCCTGCTGCATGCCGTCGCGCAACGTCGTGTCGTAGAGCCGCACCCGGGTGTCGGTCATGGCCGCCTCATCGCCTGTCTCGTGGCCTGTCTCGTGGTCGCCCTCGCCTGATCGGTCGGTCTGCCCGTACGTCGCGTCACGCGTTCACGTACTCGAGGAAGCGCGCGGACTCGGTGTCGCGCCCTTCGACGATCGCCCGGAACCTCTCCTGGATGCGACGGGTCACGGGCCCGGGCTCGCCGATCGGATGGTCGTCGACCTCGCGGATGGGCACGATCTCAGCCGCCGTGCCGGTGAAGAACAGCTCGTCGGCGATCACCAGGTCGCTGCGCGTGAGCGTGCGCTCGCGCGCCTCGATGCCTTCGCAGCGCGCGATCTGCAGCACCGTGTCGCGCGTGATGCCCTCGAGCACGCCGTCGGAGGGGAACGGCGTGAAGAGCACGCCGTCGCGCACGAGGAACAGGTTCTCGCCCGAGCCCTCGGCGACGTGGCCGTGCCCGTCGAGCATGATGGCCTCGTCGTAGCCGCTGTTGGTCACCTCGACTTTGGCCAGGATGCTGTTCAAGTATTGCCCCGTCGCCTTGGCGGCGCGCGCGAGCTCGGTGTGACCGAGAGCCGTGATGCTCGAGACCTTGGCGCGGATGCCGTGGCGGATCCCCTCATCGCCGAGGTAGGTGCCCCACGACCACACGGCGACGACGGCGTCGACCGGCGCGTTGAGCGGGTAGAGCCCCATCTCGCCGTACCCCCGATACACCAGCGGACGGATGTAGCACGACGTGAGCCCGTTCGCCACGATGACGTCTTTCGTCGCCTGGGCGAGCTCGGGGACCGAGTAGGGGAGGTCCATGTAGTAAAGTTTGGCCGACCGGCGCAGGCGCTCTAGGTGGTCGGTGAGCCGGAAGACGGCGGCGCCCTGGGCAGTCTCGTAGGCGCGTATGCCCTCGAAGACGCCCGAGCCGTAGTGCAGCCCGTGCGTCAAGACGTGGATCTTCGCCTCGTCCCACGGCACAAGCTCGCCGTTCATCCAGATCTTCTCAACCGGCGTGATCGGCATGTGACCTCCTCGTTCCCGCGATCGCCGGCGGCAGCGCGGCGATGACCCGGTCCGTCATCTCTTCGGTGGTGAGTGACGTCTCGTCCGCCGCGGCGATGTCGGCGGTGCGCGCGCCGTGGTCGAGGGCCGCCTCGACGGCCCTTTCGACGGCGCGCGCGGCCTCCCTGCGGCCGAAGCTCAGGTCGAGCATCAGCGCCGCCGAGAGGATGGTGGCGCAAGGGTTGACGACACCGCGCCCGGCGATGTCGGGCGCCGAGCCGTGGATCGGCTCGTAGAGCGAGACCCCCTCCCCGCCCACACTGGCGGAGGGCAACATGCCGATGCTGCCCGTCAGCATGGCCGCCTCGTCGGAGAGGATGTCGCCGAACATGTTCTCGGTCACCAGCACGTCGAACTGACGCGGGTCGCGCACGAGCTGCATCGCGGCGTTGTCGACGAGCAGGTGGCGCAGCGAGACGTCGTCGTAGCGCTGCGCCACCTGCTCGGTGACCTCGCGCCAGAGGCGCGAGCTCTCGAGCACGTTCGCCTTGTCGACGCTGGTCACCTCGCGCCGCCGGCCGCGAGCCAGCCGGAAGGCGCAGTCGACGATGCGCTCGATCTCGCCGCGCTCGTAGTACATCGTGTCGTACGCCGCATCGGCCGTGCGCTCGCGCTTGCCGAAGTAGAGCCCCCCGGTCAGCTCGCGCACGACCATGATGTCGACGCCCTCGATCACGTCGGGACGCAGCGTGCTGTTGTGCGCCAGCGCGGCGAAGCTCTTCACCGGACGCAGGTTGGCGAACAGCGCAAGCGCTTTGCGGATGCCCAGCAGACTCTGTTCCGGGCGCGGCTTGGCGGGATCGGTCGTATCCCAGCGCGGGCCGCCCACGGCGCCCAGGAAGACGGCGTCGCATGCCTGACAACGGTCGGCGAGGTCTTCCTCCATGGGCGTCCCGACGGCGTCGATGGCGCAGCCGCCCAGCAGACCGCGCTCGTACTCGATGGCGAAGCCGCCGCGCACCGCGACCTCGTCGAGTACCCGGCACGCGGCGGCCACGATCTCGGGCCCGACACCGTCACCGGGCAGGAGCATGACGCGGTAGGCGTCTTTCACGGTGGCGCTCATGTCTTTCACGGTAGCGCTCATCAGCCGGCCTCCTTCGCCAGGCGCGCCTTGACGTACGGCAGAAGGCCGCCGCAGGCGATGAGCTCCTGCATGAAGGGCGGAAAGACATCGGCCGTGTAGGTGACGCCCTGCGTGAGGTCGACCACCGTACCGGCTGCCGGATCGACGCGCAGGCGGTCGCCTGCGCGCCCGCCGGCAGCCGCCTCTTTCGAGACCACGATCGGCAACGCGGTGTTGATGGCGTTGCGGTAGAAGATGCGCGCGAAACTCGCCGCTACAACGCACGAGACGCCGGCCGCCCTGATGGCCACCGGGGCGTGCTCGCGCGACGAGCCACAGCCGAAGTTCTCGCCGGCGACGATGATGTCGCCCGGCTGCACGCGCTTGACGAACTCCGGGTCGATATCCTCCATGCAGTGCGAACCCAGCTCGGCCGGGTCGCTCGTGTTGAGGTAGCGGGCAGGGATGATGACGTCGGTGTCGACGTCGCGCCCGAAGGTGTGCGCCATGCCCTCAAAGATCATCGCGGTTCCCTCCCTGGGCGTCGGCGCCGGGCTCATGACCGCCCTCCGTTGAGCCGTGTGGCGAGCACGTCGGTGGGTGTCGCGATGTGGCCGGCCACGGCCGAGGCGGCGGCCACGTACGGACCGGCGAGGTAGACCTCGCTGGTCACGTCGCCCATACGCCCTACGAAGTTGCGGTTGGTGGTCGAGACGCAGCGTTCACCGGCGGCCAAGACGCCCATGTGACCGCCGAGGCATGGTCCGCAGGTCGGCGTGGAGACCGCCGCACCGGCCTCGATCAGCGTCTGCAGCGTGCCGTCGGCCATCGCCTCGAGCACGACCTGCTGCGTGCCGGGCAAGACGACGAGGCGCACGCGCGGGTGCACGCGACGCCCGCGCAGCACCTCGGCGGCCTGGTGCAGGTCGCTCAGCCGGCCGTTCGTGCACGAGCCGATCACGACTTGGTCGATCTCGAGCCCGGCTACCTCGCTCACCGGCACCGCGTTGCCCGGCAGGTGCGGCTTAGCCACCGTCGGCTCGACGGCGCTCGCGTCGATCTCGACGACGCGCGCGTAGGCGGCGGCGGCGCTCGCGAAGACCGCGCCGGCCGACCGCGCGTGGCTGCCCAGCGGGCGCGCCTTGAGGTAGGCATCGGTCTTGGCGTCGAAGCCCACGACCCCACACTTGGCGCCCGCCTCGATGGCCATGTTGCACATCGTGAAGCGGCCGTCCAGCGAGAGTTCCGTGATGGCCTCGCCGGCGAACTCCATGGCCTGATAGAGCGCCCCGTCGACGCCGATCAGGCCGATGGTGTGCAGGATGAGGTCCTTGCCGCCCACCCAGGGCTTGGGCGAGCCGTAGTAGACGAACTTGATCGACTCGGGAACGCGCAGCCACACGCGTCCCCAGGCCATGGCGGCGGCGAAGTCGGTCGAGCCGACGCCGGTCGAGAAGGCCGCCAGGGCGCCGTAGGTACAGGTGTGCGAATCGGCGCCCACCACCACGTCGCCCGGGGCCACGAGGCCTTGCTCGGGCAGCAGCACGTGCTCGATGCCCATGCGGCCGACCTCGAAGTAGTGCTCGATCGCGTGCTTGCGCGCGAACTCGCGCACGCGCTTCGCCTGCTCGGCCGATCTCACGTCTTTGTTGGGCGTGAAGTGGTCGGGCACGAGGGCGACCTTCGCCGGGTCGAAGACGTGCTCGAAACCCGCCTTCTCGAACTCGGCGATGGCCAGCGGCGCGGTGACGTCGTTGGCCAGCGCCAGGTCGACCTGCGCCTCGACGATCTCGCCCGGCGAGACCCCGTCGCGCCCCGCCGCGCGGGCGAGGATCTTTTCGACGATCGTGTGCCCCATCTACTGCCCCTTCACCGTCGTCGCCGCGCGCGCCTGCAGGCGCTCTCGCCCCTGCGCGCCGGCGGCGTTGTTCATTGCTCGCACGTAGGCCTTGGCCGAGGCCTCCATCACGTCGAAACTCACGGCCTGGCCGTTGTAGGTCTCGCCGCCCACCTCGACCGCCACACGCACCTCGGCCAGGGCGTCCTTGCCGGCCGAGATGGCGCGCACCTGGTAGTCGGCCAGGCTGCCCTTCATGCCCACGGCGTTGTCGATGGCCTTGAAGACCGACTCGACGGTGCCGTTGGAGAAGCTCTTGCCGCGCCGCCGCCGGCCGCGTACGTCGACCTCGACCTGCGTCGTCGGGATGATAGCCGAGCCGGACTGGGTGACGAAGCTGCGCAGGATGAAGTCGTCGCGCCGCTCGCGGATCTCTTCGCCGACGAGCGCCTCGAGATCGAGCGCCGTCACTTCTTTCTTCTTGTCGGCCACGTCCTTGAAGCGGCGGAAGGCCTCGTCGAGCTCGACGTCGGAGAGCTCGTAACCCAGCTCGGCCAGCTTGGCGCGCAGGGCGTGGCGCCCGGAGTGCTTGCCCAGGACGAGGTCGCTCTCGGCCAGGCCGACGTCTTCGGCGCGCATGATCTCGAAGGTGGCCGCCTCCTTCAGGATGCCGTCTTGGTGGATGCCCGACTCGTGCGCGAAAGCGTTGCGCCCCACGATGGCCTTGTTGGGCTGGATGGCGTAGCCCGTGACGTTGGAGACGAGGCGGCTGGCGCGGGCGATCTCTTCGCTGCACACGCCGGTCTCGCAATCGAAGGCGTCGCCGCGCGTGCGGATCGCCATCACGACCTCCTCGAGGGAGGCGTTGCCGGCCCGCTCGCCGATGCCGTTGACGGTGCACTCGACCTGCGTGGCGCCGGCGCGCACGGCGGCCAGCGAGTTGGCGGTGGCCAGGCCGAGATCGTTGTGGCAGTGCACGCTGACGGTGACGTCGTGCAGCGACGGGCAGAGCCGGTACTGCTCGCGGATGAAATCGCCCCACTCGAGCGGCAGGGCATAGCCCACCGTGTCGGGGATGTTGATCGTCGTCGCGCCGCTCGCGATGGCCGCGGCAAGCACCTGCGCCAGGAAGGCCGGTTCCGACCGGCTGGCGTCCATGGCGCTGAACTCGACGTCGGCGTCGGGGTGGCCCGCGGTGAGCCTCTTCGAGAGGTCGACCATGGCCTTCGTGTCGGCGAGCACCTCGGCCTCGCTCTTGCGCATCTGGTACTTCATGTGCAGGGGACTCGTCGAGATGAAGGTGTGGATACGCGCCTTCGGCGCGTACTTGACGGCGTCCCAGGCGGCGCGCACATCTTTCTCGATGGCGCGCGCCAGGCCGGCGATGCGCGGCCCCTGCACCTGCTTGGCGATGGCCTTCACCGCCTCGAAGTCGTCGGGCGAAGCGATGGGAAAGCCGGCCTCGATGATGTCGACGCGCAGCCGCGCGAGCTGGTGGGCGACCTCGAGTTTCTCGGCGCGGTTCATGCTGGCGCCGGGAGCCTGCTCACCGTCGCGCAGGGTGGTATCGAAGATCCTGATGTAGCGTCTGCTCACGGTGTTCTCGCTCCTCCTCGGGTGTCGGAAGACAGCCGGCGACGCGGGCAGCCGTCTGTCAGGAGGTCTTGGCTGAGACGGGCACTGAGCCCAGGCTGGTGTCTACCGATCCCCCCGCAGGGGGAGGAGGAGCAGGCGCTGCGCGCCGAGCAAGCCGGCGAAGGCGCCGCCGAACGAGCGCACGGCAATGCCGGATACATCGCTGGAGTCGCTTGTCGCGTGGTGGCGCATACTCTGGCAATCTTATTCGGCAGGATGCGGAGGCGCAAGCACGGGGGCGCACGCACCACGCCCAAGCACAACGCGCACGCACCACGCCCAAGCACAACGCGCAAGCGCCATGCCCAAGCACAGCATGCAAACGCAACGCCCAAGCACAGCATGCAAAGGCAACGCCCGCGGGCCCGCCGGACGCGCCGGCACCGCGCCCTGCGCGCCTCAGCGGCCGCCCAGCAGGCGCCGCTCGAACAAGCTCGTGGTCAAGAACGGCGCGAGTCGCTTCGCCGCGGCCATGGCCGCCGTCGCCTCGCCCCGCTCGCCGAGCACGCGGTAGGCGACCGACATCCAGAACCAGCCGTCGGGCGAGATGGGACCGCCGCTACGCAGAGAGCCGAGCAGCGAGTCCGCCGTCGCCTTGTCGCCCGCCCGACCCGCCGAGGCGGCGGCGAACGCCCACAATCCCTCGAGGATCGGGTTGTGCGTGTTCCAGCGTAGGCCGGGACGCAGGTCGTCGGCGGCGGCCGCGAAGCGGCCGCCGCCGCCGATCTCGAACCGCGCCAGGTCCGCGTAGCCCATCGCCCCGGTCGGGTCGCGGTCGATGCCGCGACGCACCAGCGCCTCGCCCTCGGGGCTCGCGCGGCCCTGCCGCTGGTCGGCGTGCCAGGTCTGCGCTCCCGCCTCAAGGAGGTACAGCGGCTCCCACGGGAAGAGGCGCGCGGCGCGGCGCGCCGGCGCCGGGTCGGCGTTGCGCGCGGCGGCGCTGAACGCGAGGTCGGCGCGGTAGTACTGCACGCCGACCGCGGCCGCCATCACCACACCCGCGGCGCCGACCGCCGGCAGCGCCCAGACGGCGAGGGTCACGAGGGCGCCGCGCGAGCCGCGCGCGGGCGGCAGGGCGGGGATGGTCCAGACCGCCCTGCCGCCAGCGCGCGGCTCGCCGAGGCCGGCGCCCACAAGCAGAGCTGCCGGCACAACGACGATCGGGTCCGCGGGACTGACCAGCAAGAACACAAGCGCCCCGCCGACAAGCGCCAGCGCGGGCACGAAACCGCCAGGGGCGCCGAGCCCCTCGAGCTGCTTCCGGCGCGCGGGATGATCGACATGTGTTTCGCGCGCCCCTCGCGCGCGCCGCACCCCGACGGCCAGCGCGACGACCAGCGCCGCGAACAGCGCGCCGGCGAGCACGGTGCCCGGCACCCCCGTCCCGACCGCGAGAAGGAGGGGCAGCGAGTGCGGGTCGCTGGCCACGTTCCACGGGTCGCGCACGCGCAACGACGCAGGTCTGAAGAGGCGGTCGGCGACCACGAAGGCGCCGGCGCCGAACCCGGTCGCCGGCCGCGACCACAAACCGCGCAGCGCCTCGTTCCACAGCTCGACGCGCTTCTCGTCCGACCCGCTGAGCGAGCTGCCGAACCCACCGGCGACGAAGCGGTGGGCGACCGTCAGGTCGGCCTGCCCAGCGGGCGCGTAGAAAAGACC
>Ga0315282_10003135_pt1 | contig 29769 bp, 24 predicted proteins | sample YL17G07_20_MG_FD_203693 | JGI IMG/M metagenome (GOLD analysis project Ga0315282, IMG submission 203693) | Sediment microbial communities from Yellowstone Lake, YNP, Wyoming, USA - YL17G07_20 | ecosystem: Environmental > Aquatic > Freshwater > Lake > Sediment | place: USA: Wyoming | collected... | reverse complement strand
CAGAAACCTTGAAAAATCCTCCAAACCATAAAACAAGCCATAAAACAGGGAAAAGTGGCGGCGGCGACTACACCCCCCTCCCCCCCAGGTACACGCACACGAAAAGGAACTGGTGCGGAGGGTGGGACTTTGGCATTAATTTACTAGTAAAATACTTCCCATTTGAGAACAAAGAGTAGATAGGGCCGGACTTGAACCGATTAGGGTTCAGGTCTATTCTTCTTGTTAATTGGGAGGTGATATCACCTAAAGAATGATAAACGCTACCACTTATGTTGATTTTCCCTACTACATCCAATGTTGCTTAATACAGTTCACTTCAGTTCAACCGTTTAAGCGGCGCTTTACATATTATTTAGATACTTCCTTTTCACTATATTTTCACTACATATTTAGTGGTATTTAAATATTATTTTGGATCAATTCTAGTAGTGGTAAAAGAGATGGCTGTTGTAAAGTTTAAACGTAAAATCAGACAAAGTGGGGGATCGGCGTCGATTGTCATACCTCAAGAAATTCTTGTTGCCCTAAAATGGAAAATAGGAGACACTATAGATCTGTATACTGGACAGCAAGAAATGATAGTGAGAAAAGAACTAAAATTATAAAATGTTTGTGAGGATATTTATGTTAATTTCAGAATCGATGAATCGATGTCAGTCAAGCGTACTTTTTCCTGTAAAAAACGAAGGCTTAGAAATCTCCGTTAATTCTCCTTATGATTTTACGCTTTATTATGATCTATCTTTGCGTGGCCAACAAATACCCATTCCATATATATATTCGAAAACAAGTTGGAGATGCATAATAAGAACGTTCTCGGGCAGGACTATTCCTATACAAGTCATACCCGTAGAAAATAGTAATGGGTCGTATTTGATGGTCAATATTCTAAGTGACTACAGTACTGAAGAAGCAAGTGAAATCAGAAAATGTATAACGCAGGTATTTTGCTCCGATCTTGATCTCTCCCAATTTTACCAAAAGGTTGTTGAAGATCCTGGATTATCAGAGATAGTAAACAGATTAACCGGTCTTAAACCATATTTATCGCAAGATCCGTTTGAGGCGCTCATAAAAGCGGTGGTTAGACAGTTAGTACACGCAGATACAGCCCGTCGTTCAATCATGAAGTTAGTATTGCGTTTTGGTATAAAACAAACCGTAGGAGAAGAAAATTATTTTGGTTTTCCACTGGCAGAAATGCTGTCGAAAGCACCTAAGAATGAATTAATTGAATGCAAACTAGGTTATAAATGGAAGCTTGTCAAAACGCTATCAAGCGACATTGTGTCGGGCGATTTGGACCTACATGAGCTGTCAAAGATTAGCGATGAAGAAATCATTGAGAGACTCGAAGAATACAAGGGTATAGGGTACTGGACTTCTAGAATATTTCTATACGACGGTTTGAAAAGACTAAACGCATATCCCATTCATGACATCTCTCTAAGGAAAGCAATTTCCATGATCTACTTTCAAAGGAAACCTGTATCTTGGGAGGAGGTCGAATCGTTTTTCACGGGCTACGAAGGATATGAGGGTATTGCAACAAACTATCTTTTTGGCGCTTTATGGCTTGAACGGTGTCCGAACATCCAATCACCAATGAAAATCGGAGAAATTAAATGTTCATTGGCATCATGATGTTTCAGAGTAGAGTTTGAGTAGACGCTATATCCAATTACGTTCTTTGACATTGTGGCAGGGGGCGGGAGAGGGTAATTTTTATGACGCAATCATGGATGATGAATTTGGAAAATCTTTGAAAATTAACATTGAAGAGGCAATAAGAATTAAGCAAGAACGACAAACAAACAGAAGCCGTATCGCCGTCATAAACAATTTGTCTGAACGCGGACTTAATTTCGTAAACGAATTGTCTGGTTATGACCAAAATGACTTAATTGGGCTTATTGGCGAGATAGTGACAGATGATTTCATTATCAATCTCTCTCTGGAAACAATTTTCCCTAAGTGGCGATATACGGGTACAAGCAAATCTCGTGGTATAGATTTAGTTGCACGGGAACGAATTGGAGAGGAATGGAAACTTATGTTATATGAAGCTAAACACTTACATGATGAAATAAGAAATTCGGCAGAGAAGCTATACAATAATCTGCTTAGAGGCAAATTCGAGAACGGTATAGATGAATTTGAATCTGAAAAGACAAAACTAAACTTAGCATATGTAAAGATGAAATTAGGAGATTTCATAAGGCTTGGCGAAGCAACTGGAACGGATGTTGGCATTGTTAAAGAGTATTGGAGCTTGATTTCCGTAGGGCTGAGAGAAGATCGTTATCGTATAAACATAGTAGTACTTGCTGACGATGAATATTGCAAAGATGAAACTCTCCAGAGTATATTCAAAATATCAAATCCAACAATGGAAGAAGGAAATCATTTCTTAACACTGACACTGATAAAAACTATACATCTCGAAAAAATGACCGATGAGATGTGCCTTGCTTATGTTGGAGCAATCTGACAACACGAGTCTAGGCAAGGGGCTTAGCATCCTAGCCGACGCCCTTTATGAGAAAAGCAACTCAAAGATAACTGACGCTGCTAACCTTTTCGAAATAGTATGCGATCATGGTAATGTATCGAATCTTACTGAGCCTATTCTTAGAGCATTTTCTGCTTTTGCATTTGAGGCAAGTGGAGAATCGCCGCGAAGTAAAAGGTCCTACAATAAGCTCTATGACATGATCTTACCCTTAGAAGAGGCACTAGGATCAAAAGAACTGAGCAAAATATACACCCAAACAATTGCACATTATGGTTTACGAAGCCTAGATGGGTTCGGAATTTTAAGTCAAAGGCTTTTTAGAGAGTTAAGTGAACGGCAAACACATCCACACTTCATACCTGAAGTTTCTTTAAAACCTGATTATTTAATTTCACTAGGAATAATTGATCTTCTTCTCAAATATTCGGAAGCACTTGAACGAAAAAGGAAATGGACTCTATTAGCTACCGAGATAGAATCACTATATGGAACAGTACAATGCGAAACAGGTTCCCCCTGGCTTGCTATTCTAGCTCGTCTAGTTTGCCATATGTTAAATTCTATAGCGGAGAGAAGTATTCTCAATTTAGGTCTTCCCCAACATTTAGAAACCAGACTAGTCAAAAACAGAATAACAGAGTTATGGATACCCCAAGCAGAAGCGGTACGTAAGGGTTTACTTCGCGGCACGAATCTGGTTTATTCAACAGGAACCGCAACAGGCAAATCTCTTCTCGCCTATCTTTTAAGCGGCACAGCATCAGTTGATCAAAAAGTCATTTATATAGTTCCAACAAGAACCCTCGCTGATGAGGCGTATAAGACAATTGCAGAATTTATTGACCCGAGTCTCAATCCGATTGCAGTTACTACCAGAGAAAAAACGGAATTTGATGAAAAACTCTCACAATATGCAATTATTGTCGCTACCTATGAAAAGTTTGACAGTCTTTTAAAACAAAAGAGACTTAATGATGTAAATCTCAAATGCTTAATTGCAGACGAAGTACATTATATTTCTGACAGATTTAGAGGAATACCCCTTGAGTTCACTCTCGCAGAAATTAAAAACCGTACAGGAGCCGATGATCCTCAAATAGTCGCTCTTTCGGCGATGATCAATTCTGAGGACGCGAATCAGATGTCCTCCTGGTTGCATGCCTCACTGGTTCGGCAAGAATGGAAGCCTATCGTTCTTGATGAGGTCATTTTCTATGATAGTAAATTATACCATAAGAACGGTCGTGTAGAGGAAGTTCACCCTCCCATAAAATTACCATCCAAAGACGAACTCAAATTAGGACAAAGAATGGCTATCATTACACGCCTAATCAGAAACAGTATACTAAAAAGAGATCAATGCATGGTTGTTGTAAACTCAAGAAAAGAGGCTGAAAGAGTAGCAGAGGGTATTTCTAATTACCTTAATGTTTCAAGGTACTTCGATGTTGATTCTAAAAAACAATTATCGCTAAATGATGTGGAAAGGCAAAAACTCAGACTCGAAATTCAAAATTCCGAGCCAGAACTCCCCGCATGTGGACAAAAGCTATTTCGATTTATGAATAATGGGGTAGCTTACCATCACGGAGGATTACCATCAAAATATAGGGAAATTATCGAAAACGGCGTCAAAAAACAACTGGTAAATGTACTTGTTACTACGACAACCTTTGAGGCAGGAGTGAACCTCCCTATCAGTACGGTAATCTTCCTAGATGTAAGTAGAGGGGAAGTTGCAATGCCAGTCAGGAGATATAGAAATCTAGCTGGTAGGGCTGGTAGACCTCAATTTGATGTGAAAGGTGAATCTATAATCATAACTCTTACAAAAGAAGAATTCGATAAAGTTCAAAATCTATATTTCTTATCCGAAGAGGAACCTTTGGAATCGAGTATTCGATACTTTATGAGAAATCAGCCACGTGCTAGATATGCCATTCAATCCGAAATTCTTTATAGAATATTAAAATATGATGTACTGGATTTTAAGCGAATTATGGATTTCATGAGTCAATCATGGTTCTGGGTGAGGGCGGATGAACCTACCAGAGAGCAGTTCAGAAAGCAAATTAGAACTGAACTTCGGAAGCTTGGAATTTTTGGCTTTGTTGAAACTTCAGGAAATCTCCTTAAATTAACAGATTCCGGGAAAGTAGCAGGTAGAACGATGCTTTTTCCTCTAAGTATTAGGAATCTACTCGATAACGCAAAAAAAATATTTGCAGGAAATTTTGATACAAAATCGTTAGTAATTCTGTTGCTGTCTCTTGCTGGTATACCTTCAGAAGTTGAAGATGGCGATGAAATGATCAGGAGGGTAAAAGTCGCGAGTGAATGTGAGTTTGTTTCTAAGGTCTTAGGCCAAGACCCCAAACTTTATGAGAAATACGAAAGAATACAAGTTTGTCCTCAATATGCTACTGTTTTATGGTACTGGGTCAATGATCTGCCAACCGAAAAAATACTGGAACTGTGCCGTTTAGACACTAGTGCAGACGCAGCTCTTTTGGAGGAACTGTTGCCTAACAACGCATATTGGGTTCTCGCGACGCTTGCCTCGATTCCTGATTCAGCACTTAAGATGACGGAAGAGCAACGTGATTTGGTTACAGACTTGGCAACCAGATGCAGGCTTGGTTCATCTGACCCTATTGCTCAAGAGTTACTCAATCTTGGCCTCAAACATATTGGGAGAAACACGGCGATCAAAATTGCGAGATATCTAATAGAAATGGATAAACCTCTCACACAAATTACCGAATCCGAACTGTGCGAGTTATTCTCAAAAAATCAAGATAGCGCCAAGCTTTTGTTCAGAGAACTAGAAGAAAAAGGAATGAGGATTTGGATTAACCTCTGATTTTACTCCCCCTCGGTTAAGCTTAAAGATCAGGATCGATAGAGACACCACATGGACTCCTTCACATCGTACATCTTCCGGCAGGCCTACGAGAAGGTCAGCCGACTCGGCGACAGACTCGCCAAGATAGACAAACAGATCGACTGGGAGCGGTTCCGACCCATAATCAAGGCAATGTACAGAAACGACACCCCGCAGGGAGGACGACCCAACACCGACGAGGTGGTGATGATGAAGCTCCTCGTCCTCCAGCAGTGGTACGGCCTCAGCGACCCTGAGCTGGAGAGGCAGGCCTCGGACAGGATCAGCTTCCAGCGCTTCCTCGGCTTCCCGGAGCAGCCGCCTGACTACTCGACGGTCTGGCAGTTCCGGGAGCGCCTCGCCGCCACCCGCACCGACGAGCTGGTGTGGGCGGAGCTGCAGAGGCAGCTAGACGCGAAGGGCCTCCGGGTCCGTAAGGGCGTCGCCCAGGACGCGAGCTTCATCGAGGCGGACCCGGGTCCGTCGGGGAAGCCGCGTGGGGATGGGGCGGTGACCAGGAGGAGCCGGGATGGTGACTGGGCGAAGAGGCTTAAGGAGTCGTTTTTCGGCTTCAAGCTTCACGTGAAGACGGATCTCGACCTGGGTCTCATTCGGGCGGTGGAGACATCGTCGGCGTCGGTGCACGACAGCCGCGTGGACCTGTCGGAGCCGGGTGAGGTCGTGTACCGGGATAAGGGGTACTTCGGCGTGGAGCCTCGGGGCTGGGATGCTACGATGAGACGTGGAGCGAGGAGTCATCCTCTCGGCGAGCTGGATAAGAGCAGGAACCGGCGGATCGGGTTGAAGCGGAGGCCCGTGGAGCGGGTGTTTGCTGTCATTAAGCGCGTGTTTCATGGCGGGCGGGTGCTTGTGACTAGTCTTCCTAGGGTTCGGGTGAAGCTGGTGTTCTCTTGTCTGTGTTTTAACCTGCTGCAGCTGTGTTCGCTGGGCGTCTGTTCGTAGCGTGAGCCATGGATCTCTGCGGGGAGGAGGCGGGTAAGGGGTGTTTGGGGGTGATTAGAGTGTTTTCTGGGGGTTTTGGCTGGTTTTTCTCGGTGTTTTGGCTGCTGCTTGGGTGTCTGGGGTGGGTTTTAGGGGGCGTTGATGATTTTTAGGTGTCGTTGTAACTTGTTTGGTGGTTAATTCGATGGGTACAGACAGAAAACGAGGTTAATACGAATCCTCGAATGTTTAATGATACTGGTTAGATTCTCTTCGTCACTATTATCAAATAATCTATGAACACATGTTATGGCGTTATTTAGATTGTGCGCGCCTTATTTTTAGCCTGACAGAAGTTAAAATTGAAATACAAGATAACTGTTTTTTATACAGTAAAGATCGAGAACAGGTTTAGTGGGTGTATGATACTTTGGATGAATCAATTGGATTTAACAAAGATGAACACCACTTTTATATAAATTCAGGGTCAATAATAGACGAAACTAAACTAATGTTTCCTTTATCCGTCTCATTACAAGTAACAAGAGAGTGTAATTTGAGTTGCGAATACTGTAGTGAGGTAGGAGATATGCCGACCCCACCAATCGCAACAATTAAGAAGATGATCTCAGAACTCGTTGGAGCGAAAAGGATCATAATAACTGGTGGAGAGCCCCTAACGAGGCGCGATTTGCTAGAAGTAGTAAGGTATGCCAAAGAGATTCACTTTGAGACCATTTCATTGGCAACAAATGGTACTTTGATGACGACTTCCTTGGCGAATTATTTGAGAGATCTCGTTGACTATGTCGATGTCACATTGGATGGACCCCGGAAAATACACAACAAAATAAGAGGTGGATACGATGAAGTTATAAAAGGAATAAATGCTTTGAAAACCGCGGGGTTATCCTTTTCTGTTGTCTCAGTGCTCTTTCGGGAGAATGTTAATAGTATTTTTTATGTTTGTCAAATGGCTGATGTTCTGGGTGCAACGAAACTGAAAATAATGACTCCGATTACTAAGGGAAAAGGAAAAAATATCGCTTCCGAAATTTTAAGCTCTCATGAACTTAAAGACGTGTTCCAGAAAATAAAATCTGAGAAAGAAAGAAATGGTTGGATGATGAGAATATCCTTAACCGACTGGAACAAAATTGGAGAGGGACACGCGATACTTGTACACCCTAATGGAGATGTCGTGGCCTCACCGGTTCCTTCAAAAGAGAATTGCATCGATTTACTTGGAAACCTTTTAAACGAAAACTTTCAAGAAATATGGAAGAGATACCCTTACAAGAAAAACCACTTGAACAAGTACATTGAAAAAAGTCTATATGTTTGCTGAAGGGAGAACATAAGGTAAGGGATGTCACAAACAAACAAACATCAAAAACGTGATAGTCACGAAACCAGAGGATATTTCATAGTTTTTGAAGGTGCTCATGGGTCGGGTAAGACGACGCAGGCAAAAATGCTGTTCGAATATTTATCGGCCCGAGGATTAAAAACACGATATACAAAGGAGCCGTATTCTGATGATCTCATTCAATTAATTCGTAAATACTCTGATGGTAATTTAATCAATTCTCCCGTTCTGATGTATTTATTGGCGGGAGATAGGTGCATCCATATCAGAGATATCGAGTATTTGATTCAGAACGCGTTTGTAGCTATTAGTGATCGATATATCCTTTCAAGTTGGGTTTACCAACAAATCCAAGGGATTTCCTTAAAGACTATTAAAAGAACCAATTACTTCGCAATAAAGCCCTATTTGACGATTTATTTTGATGTACCAATAGCAGAGAGAATCGTAAGAGTACGAAAAATGCATGGAGATCTTCGGACTTTTTTCCTTAGAGAAGATAAATTAATTCAAGAACAAAAATTATATAATGAGCTGACAGATAACTGGGATGAAAGGCGTTACGGAAAAATCGCTATCATTGAAGGACGGCAAAGTATTATTAAAATTCATAAAAAAGTTTTGAATTTGTTACCAACTAAACTTAAGTAATAATCCATCTATCAAGCGTTCCATTCTGTTTTTGAATGTAATCAAACCATGCCTCAGGATTTTTAGAGACTTCTTTTATCCAAATCAGGTCTTGAACAGCATCTGGCGATTCAACAATAAATGTATATTCATAACCAATATCTCTTAAAATAGCAAATAAATAAGGTAAAGGTGGTTTGCAACTCCTAAGACTTATATGTTTTTTCTCTTGTCCATTTTTATATTCGATTCCACTTCCGTGGAAATAAAAGTTCTTAATTCCAATTTGATCTTCCAATAAAGTCAGTATTTTATGGAAATCATCCATTTTTTTGAGAAATTTCCCATCAGATCTTGCAAAAATATGCGCCCAGTCAACTACAGGAATAGCTAGATCTGTAGATAGGTCACTAACCACGGATAAAACTTCATCCATCAGTCCAATTTCCGAACTTTTTCCTGTAGTCTCAATTCCCAAGACAGGATGATCCACTTCATAGTGTTCTACAACCGAACTAAATGCATTAAGAATTGCTTTAGACATTACGGGTCTAAGTTCTTCGAAAGTTTTCATACCATAATAACCCAGATGGCAGACAGCTATTGTTTTTAGTTGAGCGGCGAAATTGATGCCTCTCCGTAGATGTTCTATAGAGTTAAGAGACTTTTTATCATTTGACCAACTTAGAAAGAAAGGGATATGTCCGCTTAGTTTAATATTCAATTTGTATGCTAGTTCTATCATTTCCTGAGGAAAGTGGTATGGAACACCATTAGCAAATCCGATCTCATATGCCTCTATTGAGTTCTGATGTAATTTTTTTAGATATACATTCAAATCACCTGTATATTGCCTAGCAACACCAAATAATGGCATATTTAAACCTTCAATATGATAATTGTTGGTGTTGTTTTAAAATTTTAGGATTGCCTTTGAGCTGTATTAATACTTTAAATCTGCTTATCGTGCTATAACTTCGACATCGTGACAACAGTGTAAAATGATATAAAATAATTTACGAGGACTTTGAAAAACCCATTAAACAGGATACCAAACCGACTTTAGGTTATAAGGGGTTAAATACTCAAAAGTTAGGAAATAGATTAATCAAAATCCACTTTATTAAATTAGCTTTGTTTAACATCTTGTAAATAAGTTTATAGTTCCAAATCGTCGCTGGTTTGTCCTGAAATTTTTTGTAAATAGTCACTTTCTGTCAAGTCTTCATCGGTTAATTGAATTGTAAATTTTCATCGGATAAACTAAATATTTTCAAAACAAAAATATAATCACTAAAAAATAATTTATATATGTTAATTAGAAAATGATTAGGGTATTGATTTGGTGGAAATGCCAAAATTAGAAGTAATTTATGGTAGCATTATTGAGTGGGTAGAAGATAATTTCGAGAAAGCGTTGTTGCAACATCATTAAAAATCCGATAAATTTAAATTTTTACGAGTTTTAAATATATCTAAAGTTTGGCGCAAGCGCGCTCTTATAGAAAAGTGAGTAGATTAGGTTAAATTGAAGAGATCAATAAATGTTACCGTTTATTTCGCGCACAGCCCTCCAAATATCGGCGTATTTGTCTATTTGGTCCACGTGTAACAAGAAAGTATTATTTTGCGATTAAATTTAATTGGATAAGATAGATTTAATTAAACCTATAGTCTCTATTTACTGACATGAGAGTTGTAGTATCTGGACAGTCAGGACTCGATAAAAGAACCTTTTTGAGCCAAGTATCTCAACTTTGCAATAAAAAACAAGTCGATGAAGTTGATAAGTCCGTCTTACTTGATGAGGCCGCACTGAAAGACTCACACATCGACTGCGTATTCGACCTTGAGAATGAATTTCAAAAGAAAGAAGGTTCTAAAAACTATCTTGATATGAATGAATCTGAATTTATAAACGGTAAGAAACTTCTTTTAGAAGAACTTAGCAACTCATATCCGATTGATAAGAATATTATAATGGCAATGCATTTTACTTATTTTAGGAAGAGAAGTTTTTACCATAGACTTGACTGGAAGTCGTTAAGGAAATTTTCACCTGACCTAATTATAACGCTTATTGACGATGTTAACAAAATTCATTCCAAAATAATAAAAAGAAGAGATCCTGATGATTATGTTAGATCGGTAAACCTGCATGACCTACTTGTGTGGCGCGAAGTTGAAATCATGACGTCAGAGATTATAGCCCAGAATCTTTACGAAGATCGAAAAATACCTCACTACATTGTTGGTGTGAATCATGGTCCTCAGATGTTATATCAATTCTGAAGTTTTGCGTTTTTTGGATTTAAGGCTTTTTGGGTCGCAGTGTGCTATATAACTTAGGTTCAGTAAGGGGTTTTCAAGAATGCTTGTTCCGCCTGCTGTCGGCGTTATGGAGGGTCTTCTGGAGCAGTTTAGACCCTGCTTCTCCAGACCCCAGTTCAGAAACTTCTCCACCTACATCCTAGGGCTTGTGGCATGTGAGGGCAGAAAGAACGTGGACGCTATAAACCGATGCTTCGTGGAGTCTAGAGACCAGAGTACCCTCAACCGCTTCCTCACCGCTTCACCCTGGTCCCTTCAACGCTTCGAGACCCAGAGGTTGGCCATGGTGAGGGAGAACCTCCAAGTTCCCGAGGGCTCTATAGGTTTCCTAATCATCGACGACACCATCAACAAGAAGACTGGCCTCCACATGGAGGATGCTGGATACCACTACGACAGCTCCGAAGGCAGGGCCGTCTGGGGCCACGATCTGGCCACTACCCACTATGTTAATGGTGATGTCGAATACCCCGTGCGCCTAGACCTCTACGTGAAGAGGGAGACTTGCCTTAAGGAAGGCCGGGCCTTCAAGACTAAGATCCAGCTCGCATGCGAGCAGATAGGAGCCTTTACGCCTCCGGCGGACACAAGGACGATTGTGGTATTCGACAGCTGGTTCTTCTGCCATCAAATCGTTGAAGCTGTAAGGGCTAAGGACTGGGACTGGGTCACCAAGGCCGAGTCAAACCGGATAGTCCACCATGAGGAGCAGAGGATGAACGTGACCCAGCTGGCTGAGGCACTGTCAGAGAAGAGCTTCAGGACGGTGAAGGTCAAGGGTGAAGCCTTCACACTATACGGCATTGAAGTGTGGATGCCTAAGGCGGGAAAAGTAAAGCTGGTTGTCTCTAAGGAGGAGGACGGCTTCCATCTCTACGTGACCAGTAGGCTGGATTGGTCGGATAGGCAGGTGATTGAAGCCTACAAGGTGAGGCACACCATAGACGATTTCTACCGCGACGTTAAACAGAACTTGGGGTTAGAGGAGTATCAGATGCGGAAGGGCCGAGGAGCCATTACACACTGGCACCTGGTCTTCACCGCCTATACTCTCCTAACCCTCCTACGTCAATCCATAAGTAGAACCTCAAATCGCTTGGGAAAGTGCCTCACCACGCTGGGCGACGTCTGCCGCTGGGTGAAGCGTCAATGCCTCAGGAGACTGGTGGACTGGCTTTACCAGAAGTTTAGGCGCAGAACAAAGCCCGAAACCATCTACTGCAAACTAAAAATATAAAAACGCAAAACTTCAGTCAATTAATGTTTGAAACGAAGAAGAAAAAAGTGTATGCCAGCTATCCAATAACATCTGCCAAGGAGGGCAAGATATCACAAGAAGAAATAAATGAATTCATCGCAAAGCTGAAAAGGTACTTCATAGTATTCGACCCTTACACAATAAGAGAGAAGAAGCTTCACGACCTCGTCATTCAACAACTAAGCGGACCTGTACCAAAAAGTGGATCTATTGAAGTAGATGGGCTGGAATATCATGTAGATGATTTGTTAAGGATCATTCTTGATATTGACGGTCAAATAATAACACGAGACGAGAGGCTAATCAATAAAGTCGATGCAGTCATCGCGTATAGACCTTCCTTATCCCAAGGAGCATCCTATGAACTTACTTATGCTGAGATGACTGGTAAAAACATCATCACCTATCACCCACGAACAGACGACTCAAGTCCTTTTGCTTTCAAAGCAGGAATTCTTAGGGGAGATCCGACAAGTTTTTACCAAGCAGTAGAAGAATTTGCAACCAAAGTTAGCTAAAATTTTTAATATTTTTTTAGAAAATCTCCTTCTGCGCATACGCAGAAAGAGAAAATAAATACATAACTTCAACTGCGGTAGGAGGCGTCTCTTCTTGAAGGCCGTCTTTATACACCTCACCTCCTTAGGGTACTCTCCTTCCTCGCGACCTCTGAGCCACTGATAATACCTCAATGATCATCTTGTAGTCGTGCTTCGTGTGGTCTGTGTAGCTGGCAGTGTTTATCCAGCCTACCAGTCCCTTGATCTCCTCCCTACCGAGCTTGGCCCATTGGTTTGGCCGCCATACGGGAGAGCAAAATTAGATGGTTGATGTACTTCACGACTCTCGGCTTCCGACTCCTTCGGCGAGCAGATGGTTGATGAACCTCTGCACATCGACCTTATCGTCTTGGCGAAGATCAGACGCCGACTCGAGGCGCCTTAGCGCCCTCTTGTAGATTCTCTCTGTCTGGCGCGCATCCAGATCATCCTTCAACACGATACCCTTAGGAGAAATAAGATGAGGCATCGAATTCTGAGCTTGGTGCGGAGGGATAGATTCACATCCTCGTTCACACCCTCACCTTCATAGCGGTTATGGGCGGAGTTCGTAGCGGTTTTAGATATGGCTTCTGCTTTGTTTAGCTAGAATTCTTAAGCAAAATAGAATCTAATGTTAAGCATTTTTCCAAACCATTGATTACTATGGCGTAAAGCATTTAAATACCTTGCATGGTATAATTATACCTTGGAGGATAAGATATGAGTGAGACATATCATCCGAAGACGGTGGCGAAGAAAATCATGGATGTCCTATCGAAGTCCGAAGTAGAAACTCCGACGGGGATCGCCCGTCAGATCGGTTACAATCCTAAGACCGTAGCTAAATACGTGGAAATGTTAGAGGAGCTTAAGCTCGTGGAATGCAAAAAAGTCCCAGTTGGTCAAAAGGAGATCAGGGTTTGTTCCATTAAGCGAAAATCAGTGTGATGTCTATGCATGAGGTCAAGGTTATTCTGTGGAAAGGATGCGGAAATTGTGAGGCCATGTTACCGGAACTGCAGGAATTATCAAAAGAAATCCCAGTCAAATTTATGGACGCTGAAACAATAGAGGGAGCAAAGGAAATCTCTAGGACTGGTTTGCCACAAGTGATTCTACCGTTGATAAACGTTGATGGTAGGGATCTCCTGATGGGCCATCACAGCAATTCTCGCGAGAAAATCCTCACTTCCTTAGTATCCAGTCACGGACTAACTCAGAGACTAGAGAAGGTAATAATCGAAAAGCAGTCAAAGAAATCCGAAAACGTATTTTGCGTACAGGATATCGAGATTAATATGCAAACAGGCGAGAAGGTTGAGAAGAAAGAGAGATGCTCTTGGAGAGAACCTCAATGAATGCTCGGAAAAAGATCAGATGCGGAAGCGAAGCTGTCCTTCGATGCCTCCCTGAATGTTCTAAACTAGGAATATCTTATTTACCTCCCTTTATTTCGCCGTCTGTAGATGTCAAATGCGTAAGTGCGTGCATCCCAATGCGCTACAATGACTGTATCAAGTAGCTCAGATCGCCTAGAGGGACTTCGTATGGCCGATAAACGCCCGAAGGAAGAACTCAGCCTTTGGTATCTTTCTAGAACCTATGATCAATTAAGGGAGGCAGAGCGTCATTCCGCTGTCTTCAAATATCCAGAATCGGTCATATGCTCATATGAGTCCATAGAATTCTCGCTTAAGGCACTATGTAAGATCTTGGGCATAGAGTATAAACCCGAGCATTTTCTGAATGCCGAAACTTTGGCCAAACTAGCTGAGAATATAGGACAAAAACAACCGGACAAGAAGGCTGAATTACTTGGCATGTTGCCGATTATACTTAGCTATACAGAAGAGCAACGAAATATCTGCAGATATGGCATAGATAAACCAGGCGTTCCAACGATATCTCCAAATAGAATCTTTAGAAAAGACCATAGCAAGGCAGTATTAGATAATGCGAAATGGCTTTGTGATTTACTCCATGATGTTGACATGAATAACAGATGGAGCAAAACCCAGCCTGTTCGGTTTGGGATATTAAACGGATACGTGCAAGGATCAAGCGATGAAAAACCGTGTACTGAATACGTTTGGACAACCAGCAAGGCAAATTTCTGGAAGGATTTTTTCGCAAGCATTAAAACAGTTGAAGGAGGACAGAAATACGCAGTTGGGGAAATTAATGGATGCGAGATTAGTAACGAGTTCGCCGTTATCCTAAATCCTTTCGGCGAAGTGTATTCTGAGTATAGCCTAAAAGATAAACAAGTTTACAGCATGATCAAAGCTTACATAGAAGATGGGGGAGTCTTCGTAAACACAGCTGGGTTCCCCTTCTTTTACGCATGGGATGTTCACATAGGACCTCCGAAACAACCAATTTCAGAGGAGAGAATGCTTCTGCCCAAGGATATTGAAATATCTGGAGGAACGGTCACGGTCAAGAATTTACAATTACTGCTGCAGTTCACTGGCACATTATTCTACCGAGAATTTGGCGCTGTCACAACGTATGATGTGGAATCACACAACGGAGCAATGCCGGAGAAGATATATCAAAAAGCGGACGACAAGCGGCAATTTGGGGATCTCATAGGGGACATAAACGAAATCGGCGAATTCAGAGCTGTGAGGGAGGAAACAAAAAATTACGTTCCATTGATCAGAGCTTCGTGCGGGAAGTTCGGTGAAGTTTATCCGATCGCTGCGCTGAGCCACGGCAGAGGTTACCTTATTGTGGGGGGAATGGGTATGGCTAGTGAAACTGAGTTCCAGTTATTCGCAAAAGCAGTTGACGGGTTCTGCAGTTGGATGTCATCAAGATACCCTTACTCTTGAATTTCATGCTTTGGGCTTGGATCGTTTCCGAAATAGAATACAGAGGATATTGATTAACCTCGTCTCGGGTTGTCAGTGTATTTAAGCCCTTATAAAGGAAGGCCTATCTTAAACCGGATTTTATGGGTTAATCAAAATCCTCTAGATTGTGTATTCAAAATCGGCGGTAGACCATTCATTTATTTAGAAGCTAAAGGGCTCAAAAAGGGTTTGCCATCGCTCAAAACACTGGATGGTCTTAGAATTGTGGAATATGCAAAATTATATGGAATAAGATATGTTGTTTTCACCAATTTCTTGAAGATGTATATAGTTAACATTCAACCTACACAACCATAATCTCAATAGAGTTCGAGAATATGAGTGAATACATTTCTAAATACGATAGATTAAAAATTCTTATGAGACCAGGAACTCAAGAAGAGATTTTTAAGAGGCCCATTATGGAATGTTTTGGATGCTTCAAAACAGAGATATGTGATGACAACTGCATCCCGGTGCAAAGCTCAATTTGTGAAGTAGTGACAAAATTGAAACAACTTGGGTTCAAAATGAACCCTACCTAATAATTTTACTCAACAAGTGTGTCAAGACATAGTGTAATGACAAATATCACGACAAAACCAGAAAAAACCCATATTCTGAGCATTTATTAGGATGGTGCGGGGGGATAGGTTCACATCCTCGTTCATACCTTGCCGTTATATAGGAATAAGGATGAAAATTGCTGGTTTCGAAGCTTTCTTTTACTAAAATTTAAGCGAGTTTTTAGGTTGACATCCACATTTAAGCACTTTGAATCGAAATAGCAAACTCATGGATAATTTAGAATTAAAATAATTCATAACTTAGAAAGTTTAAAAAATCTGGTGGTAAAAATTATTGTTATCTTGGGTTCAAGAAAGGACAAACATCGAAGTACGAAAGTTGAACGTGGTGGAAGAATTTCAGATTTTTATCACTTTTCGCATGCATCCCAATAAATCATTGTTTTTTTGCTTTACCACGCTGATATTTCGCGATCATATTCACGACGTATTTATCATAATTCCTTTTATGCAGGTTTCGTTGTTGTTCTTCCACTAGTCTAAAGTTTTTATCAAAGTCTCTTTCGAAAGTAGGCCTTGAGAGCGCTAGATCATGAACTAATTGAGACAAGCCTTCAAACAGTTTCTTCCTCATCTGTAGCTTCACAATATTCTCTTGTTGTATTTTTAACGTTAAGTCAGGGTTTAGGTTAGTGTAATCGTCGTTGAATGCATACTTCCATTGTCCGTGAGCTATTCTGTTTCTTACCTGAGATGATTCTAGTAAATCTTGTTCAATAATTGTCTCTAAGGCTTCATATCTGAACCTCGCTGTAGCTGAGATGTTTGTTGTTTTAATTGGATTAGAAGGTGATATTCCATATGCCTTTCTTAATGATTTGTCGAGCGCTTCATGCCATCTTTCCTTCAGATTGTCAATGGAAAGGATTTGATCTCTTTCTAAATCGCTAAACACGCTTCTTTCGTGAACCAACTTCAACAATCTTATCTCAGACCACATGTTTACAAGGTGAGACAACAACCTTGTATATGCATCAACCTCCCTCTTCTTATCCGTAGAGATGTAATTCCTCAAGTCTCTCTGAACTATTTCGATTGCTTTTTGAATCATCCTAAGATTCTCGCAATGCATTTCATAGAGTGAAACCATTTTGATCGCCATTCGTTTATACAAAAATTCCTATTACTGCGTGAGTGGGAGTGGGAATCGAACCCACCGAGACTCCCCCGGAAGGGGGTGTGTTTCCATTACACCATCCCAGCGTTTCCGCATTATTGGATAAATGCAATCCTTCTTAATACTTTTGCTAAATTCGGTTCTGTCAAGTCTTCGGTTGATCCGTGGGCTGTAAAGAATCGGTTGATAGCTTCGCGTTCTTCGAAAATAAGAAGTAATGTCTGCTATCATACTCAAAACTGTCGGCTAGTCGTTTCGCCGTGTTCTGACATCTCCGGCGGTTCTGAGAGGGGCGGCGGGATTGTCCCACCCGCCTCTTTCTTATTAAGAAATTACTTTTTTCTCCTCCTCACTTAAGCCATATAATTCATAAACCAATTCATCAATCTTCTCTTCATATACACTAATTTCGCGTTCTAACATTTCTATTTTATAGGTATCAAATATACTAAGCTTCTTATTACTTATACTTAGTATTTTAGCTACATAATTATCAATACTTGATTCTATTTCTTTCTCTCTATTTGAAGTCGGAATAATAATAGGCAAATTCTTGATAAACTGAGTCCAAAATCTGACATAACCTCCACGTAGTTTGGTTCCAGTCATAGATAGGAACTTGAATAGTAGTTTTGAATTTAGCAAACCTAAGATATAGTTGTATGAGAAACCCTCTTTGAGAATTATGCCATATCCAGTTTTATAGAAATGACCCCTGCCGTCAAAAGTAAATGATGGTGAATTATTGTAATCAGGAACGATGATTTTAGGAATTTGGAAAAGAATCATGCTCTTAGGGTAGCCAAAGGCATACCAGTTTTGTCCCTTAAATCTGCCCTTCTCCCTTTTCATTAGTTCAGGCTTGTTATCACTAAGATACTTGTAGGTAAATGGGTAGTTAGTAGACAACTCTTTCTCGGAAAGCAGTCTAAACTGATCACTCTCTATTTCATACGGACAAATTAGAACACATTTCGAGGTGGGGGAAATGAACTTGCGTATCTCTCTACCCTTTAAAAAGGGTTTTACAATCGAAAATTCAACTCTTACTTCTCTATCTAATGATTTAGAGAATCCAGTCACATAGTTGCCATTTACATTTGAATTCTCCAATACAAATACATCATCTGCACTTGTTTGTGTTCCAACAAATATATTCTTTGAAATGTCTTCTAGGGTGGGTTTGATTCCTTTCAGTTTCTCAAGTAGAGTATCTTCTGACCCCAATCTGAATTGCCAAGGAGTCTCAGTTACCTTGGTTATGGGAAGGGTGCCGATGTTTAATGTATCGTCTTTGTAATCAATATTCCTTTTAGTTACATCGAGTTGTTTTACTGGATTATTAAGTTGTTTTATCTCGGTATATTTAAATTTCTTTTTATCGCTCTTACTCAGAAAAAGCAAACATGTATACGTTGTAGCCTCTTCGAATACTTGTTGTTCTGTAAAATTTACAATTTCCATTAGTAGTTTACCTTTTGATATTATCTCGCGTAGATTATGTCCATATTCGGCTTGGAAGAATTTGTGTGGGAGAATGTAACCGAACAATCCATTCTTATCTAATAAATCGATTGCCTTTTCGACAAATACCACATAGATGTCGAAATTTCCAGTCTCTGCGGTCTTATATTTCCATGTAATATAATCAACCTCTTTTGGCGCCCATTCTCTCATTGTTTGTATTCTGATATACGGGGGATTTCCAACGATAGCATGAAAGCCTTCCTTTTCGCCTATTATCTTGCCAAAGCCCGTTTTAGCCGAGCGCCATTCAAATGGGTTCGTCTTCTCCTTCTCTGAGTCCTCAAGTAGGGTCTGCTGACTTACAAAATCGAACCCAATTAATGAGTTTCCACATCGAATATTATTCGACAAAGATGGTAGGAGTTCCTTGTTTTCAGGTAAAGCCCGTTCGCCTTCAAGAACTTTGATGTAAAGGCTCATCATTGTAATTTCTACGGCTTGGGGGTCAAGGTCCACCCCGAAGATGTTGTTCTTTAGTATGTTCGACTTGGCATAGATACTAAGACGTGGCTCAGTGTTCTGAGCTCTGATAATTTTAGGGAAGAGTGTTCCTTCCCTAGCCTCCCCGATATGAGTTAGATAATAATCTAAATGATAACTAAACAATTCACTTAAAGTCCCGATGAGGAAACTACCACTTCCACAAGCAGGATCAAGGAAACGAAGTTTAGCTATTTCCTCTGGCGTTTTCCTATAGATTAAATCCCCAACCGTATTATCGACGATGTAATCAACAACCCATTTCGGAGTATAGTAAACGCCTCCCGCCTTACGAACCTCGGGCTTCTCCTCGACCTTAAGCCTCTTCTCGGTTAATCTGATAGTTTTACCTAGATACTTTTCGTAAATTATTCCTAGAAGTTCAACACCGATAACCGAAAAGTCATACGCGCTCTTAGGCGGATACAGCTCATAGATTATATCTGCTATTATCTTTGAATCATATCCCATCGTTTCGCATGGGTGAGGTTTGAATATATCGCCATTGAAATCATTATTAAGCCTCTTAAAGAGCGCATTTAACTCTGGCTGAATATCCCTGTGCCTTGATTCTCTCCAGTTATCAGCAATGTCCTTTAGTCGCCTTGATTTGATTATCTCCCGATCCTCAAGTAAGCGGATGAAGATAAGCCTGTCCAACAGCCTTTGGACAACATCATTCAAAGATCGGACAGTAATATCCGGATTCTTCTTGTAAACCTCTTTAGCTAGATCCTCTCTCCAAATTGTTAACTGCTCAAGGAAAGTCACGTCAACAGGTATTCTAAGCCTCTTTAATGCCGGATACTTCAACAGCAGTTGCTCAAGTGAGTCGTTATGGACTTCATCGTGTGAGAATACCCAGATTTGGTCAAAATCGTCTTTACTGATCTTTGAGAGGTCGGTCTCAAACAATAACCCTAGTCTGGGCTTCTTAATGTCAGGCTTAATACCTGTATCAAAGACCTTGAGGGTTTTGAAATCAGTTAGAATAGCTATGCTTACGCTCTTAGTGCTATAGCCGTAGCTTTTCGCTTGGAATATGTCCTCTGGCTTGTCGGTCCCTTTTGAAGGTGATTTAGCTTCAACGAAGAACCTGTCAGTGCCATTTACACGGAAAGTATAGTCAGGTCTTCCCTTTGTATCGCCTTTCTCAACTAAGACTTCACGTAAGTGAGGCGCTAAATTGGCTTTGTTGGTTAAGTCCCACCCCAAGATTTTGAAGAAGTCGTCTAAGAAGTCGGTTTGAAGCTGTCGTTCTAGATATTCGCTAGATTCGTATACATCTTGATGTTCTTTGAACTTTTGGACAAGTTCGTCTATTGCAGAACGAGCTTTTACCTTATCCAAGCGATTGTCACTCTATTTGACATTCCGTTTGAAGCTATAAGATATTAGAAGATACTAGCGTATTCACGCATTGAATAGTAATAAATCTCTAGGCAATAACTTAAAAGTAAGGGCCTATCAACCGATTCTTTACAGCCCACGGATCAACCGAAGACTTGACAGAACCCTAAATTCCATTCCAGCACCACCAGAAAAGTGGAAAAAGCCAACTTTACGTTACAATTTATAAATTATCCTCTTCCTGGTCGCGTGCGTCATGTTTTAACTTCTTTCCGACTATTGACTTATCCTAGGCAAGAAATAGACAAAAGGTATTTAAGAACTCCTTCTTTAATTAGCTTAGTAAGATGACATTAATCGTTGCTCTAAAGTATAAGAATGGCGTAGCTCTTGCAAGCGATAGCCGTGTGATGTATGGTCCAATAAAAAGGGACCAGGCTAGAAAGCTTGAACCATTAACAGAGAACATAGGTACTGCTGCAGCTGGCTTACTTGGAGCAATAGATGATGTATTGAAATCAGTGAAAACATTTTGTAACTCCCATCCTGTTTCATTTGAGGATGTTGTATCTCATCTTTCAGATATGAATTACAAATGGTATAAGGACAATTTTGAAAAAATAGAGGAAGGTGAAGGAGGTCCTGTTTTTATAATTGTATCACCTGAAAGGATTAGAAGAGTATTTGAAAAAGGATATTCAGAAGAAGCTTATGATTATGCATGTGAAGGTAGCGGAAGAGCATATGCGGAGTATATACTCGGAAATCTTTACCTGGAAAGGCTTGAAGAAGAGGAAGTAAAAGAGTTGGCTGTACATACCATTTTGGAAACTTCAAAGATGGACCCTAGTGTAGGTGAAGATATATTAATGCTCGTTTTTCCAAAGGAAGAAAAATGTAGGTCAATTAATAAAGAAGAAATAGATAATATAAAAGAAAGATTGATTCCTTTATCAAGAAAAATTTCAGAGTCACAAATTAAAATAGTTGACAATATAGTTAATAAACGTGAAGAAATTAATAATTTATGGAAAACATTTTTTGGATATAGATTATTATTTTCAAATGAGAAGTCAATTTTTCAAATTATGAAACCATGTAAAAATGAAGAAGAATTTACAAATAATATTGCCGCACTCGCTTTACTCGTTGATCAATTTAATATTGAAGAGATGAAGAAAAATATTCCAGAAAAAGAAGGGTCAATCAATATTTTAGAAGAATGTTTGCATAAAAATATCAAGGAATTTTCATCAGAAATAATAACAAACCTACGTGACATAATGACCTTACGCAGCAAAAGATTTCCAATCCATGTAACTGATCCTATATTTGTGGATCTAACTGTAAAATTAGTTGGTAAATATCCACCAGGTTGGACCGATCTTTGGTTTAAAGCTTTAACCATATATAAAGAAAGTATGGATAAACTTTTGGAGTGTTTGCAGACAAAAACTTAACCTATTTTTCTAAATGGAATTAATTTATCTCTTAATAAACTTTTCTTATATTTTTATTTTGATTTTAAAAGTGATTTTGTGTTTTATAGAATTGATGTTTACATAGGAAGCGATGACAGTTCAAAAAGGATTAACGAAGATTATTTTTAAAAGAATAAATAAACGGGCGTATTCCTTTTTTCCTGACGGTTACGCACTTTTCGCGCGTGTCTATGTTAGAAAACTATCACATTCGTATTTGATGTATTTTCTGAAATAGACGAGATAAAGGTCAGCTCCTCTAACAGATGTTGATACATAGTGCATTTAGAAGTGATTCTCTAATTTGCATTGGATGTTTTAGCTTTCGCCCGGAGCCTTTCTTTTAATTCCTTGGCATCCTCGTCCTTGTATACACCGAGCTTTATGGCGTGGCCGCCTACCCCGATCCCTCTTGCCCTTCGCAGTAGGAGTTGCGACTTTCCAGGAGCACAGCCCTCCGGCGACGAATAGATCTTCCACTCTCCGCTCCTCAGCAGCTCGACGACCTCTTCTTCATTGTCAAGCTTGGGAAAGTATATCCTAAGTCGCCGTTTATAGATCTTCACTAACCATTCACCAAACTCTCTGAGATGTCCAGGATGAAGCAATATTGTGTAAGTCTTTTCACTCTTTCCATTTTAGAATAGGCCGTATAAACAGCTTTAAAGACGAGAGATATTCGGAACATCGAGAACAGTAATCCAGGGCCTTAAAGAACGCTTTGGACACGTTTTCACGGAAGATCTATGATTCCAGAGGAGTAAGTTTATGAAATCTCTTTCACATGTAGACGAACAAATTCCATCAGGATATCCTCTCGTGAACTCCATCAATGTCGATGAATACCGAAACCAATAGGGAGCAAGACCGAGGCAGACCGTGGCTATCAGAGGCACCATAAAAATTAGGTTTTTCTCGGTCAAGACTTGGCCAAGCTCAGGCCTAGGTCGGTCCGAGACCAAATTACTGTTAATATTCAGAATTTATCTGATTATTGAGATCAGACCGGTCAGACTTTGAGTTTTAGACCTGTCGGATCTCGATGTATCAGACAGGTCAGAACACCTATACATAAATATTCTATTGATAATAAAACATTTTTAAACTTAATAGATCAGACTGGTCTAATTTATACCAAGAAAGGACTTTGTCTGATCTTTGCAAAATTAGATTAAGTCTGATATCTAAAAATCTCAATATACAAATTTTTGATGTAAGTTTAATGTTACTTTTATGTGCTCAGACTTTCAAACCTTGGAGGTCTGACAGGTCTAAGCTTATGATGTCGAACTTTAGAGATCAAACCAGTCCTTTTCTGTATGATTAGATCTGTCTAACTTTAATTGGATTTGGTAGTATTCTCGCTATATCGCCAATGTAAGAAGTTTTTTATCGTTCGTTGAACTGACCAAAATTGGTGGGCATCATAGATCGAATTCTTGGCCGGAATAAAGATGAGAAGATCAAGCTCCAAGACTCCATCGTGAGATACGAGCTGTACGAGAAGGAGCCAAATGGAGAGTGGAGGCTCCTGAGATCTCTTCCTGAGGTTTTAGATTTCGATCAGATAGAGGATGCCATGCCTGGCTGCTCGTACCGCCTTTACTCTCGCCATAAAAGCGGGAAGTTCAAAATTCTATGGCACGAACACCTGGAAGGTCCTGGGCCTCTTCAGGAGGCGACCTCCACCTCTTTTGAGGACTTAAAGAGTTCCCTTGAGCTCCTGATCAAGTGGGGCAAGGCGATAGGAGACCTGCGGGAAGGTGTCCGCGACACGTTCGGCTGGCTCTTCCCAGAGAGGCAGCAGTCAAGCGGCTGGAGCTGGACCGAGCAGAAAGGCTGGGTCTATCAGCAACCAGCGCTCGCATCTAGGGATAAGACATTCGGCGAAGCCCCCAAGGTATTATTCAAACTGTGCGAGGAAGCTGTTTATAGCGCGAATCGTATCACTATGGCAGATTACAAGGCCCTCCTTGCGCAGCAGAGGGAAAGGGCGAGGCCGATGTGAAGTCCAAGCCTAGACCTATCCCCTATTTCGATGTCCTAGAGTCGTTTTAAGGCTCTCAAGCTAGACCTTTTTCGCTTCAAACCCTTTTACAGTGCCTGGACAGGTTGGGTCTCAACCTCTGCACGTGTCTTAGCCTTTGATTCGAAGCCTTTCCTTTATTTTCCTGATCTCTTTATCTGGGTATACGCCGAACTTGATGGCGTGACCGCCCTCTCCGAGTCCTCTGGCCCTGCGCAGGAGGAGCCAAGAGTGCCCAGGGGGGCAGCCCTCCGGCGACGAACATATCCTCCACTTCTCGCTCTTCAGCATCTCAACGACTTCCTCCTCATTGTCCAGCATAGATGAGCGTATCTTGATACGCCGCTCGTAGATCTTCATGTGCCCTTCATTCCTTCCATTTACACTCGCGCGAATGACCCCGAGGTCGGTAGTTCACATCTACCCCCCGCTACATCAATTAAGGATGTGTGGCATTTTTTGGTATCCTTTTTGATTTTCAATTTCAAATTCGCTAATCAACTAACTGTTAAATATTGGTTTATATTATAAAAATGCTGGTAAAGTTCAATATGAGCGACTTCACATATGAAATACCTGACGAAGAGAGATTTTTATTAGCTGTTTTAATTAATCTAAAACGAAAAGGTTTAGTAAATATTGCCTCCTTATTGGAGGGAAGCAAATGCACTATTTCTCATGGAGGTCAATTTTCAAGAAGGAGATGGAATGCGTTTTGGACGACGGTACATTTTGACATACCAATTAATAAGTATGAAGACGTAATGAGTCAAATAACAGAGGAAATTAAAGAAATACTTAGATCCGTCTGTGATGAAGTGATACCCCCCAGAAGTGGATTAGATGTAATGGGAATAAAATTTTCACTTTCATTAGAAGATGTTCCCAGAGAAAGAGATTTAATAGCAGATTTAAAAAGGATAGCTGACGAATTGCCACCTGAATTGGCATCTGAAATAATTCCAGACGATATTAAAGAAAAAGCCAGAAAAATGTCTGGTATATACGCCTATCTCTATTGTGTTGAAAATGCTCTAAGGGCCTTTATAGTAAAAATTGCGAAAGAAAAATATGGAGATGACTATCTTAAAAATTTAAAGTTAAATGCAGAAATAGAACGAAAAATAATGAATAGAAAAGAATCTAAAGAAAAAATAAAATGGCTCAGTGTAAGAGGAGATTCTGACATTTTTTACTTAGATCTAGATGATCTAGCAAAAATAATTAGAAATAATTGGGATATTTTTAATCCATATTTTGATTCTCAAGAATGGATAACAACAAACATAAATGAAATTGCTGAATGCAGACATCCTGTGGCTCATCATAGCTACTTAGATGAATATGAAAGAGACATAATAAGAGTAAATTTTATCAAAATAATGAAACAAATAAGTGAAGCTTTTAAATGACCTAATGGCGCATACACCAAGCGCGCGTAAAAGTATCGATCTTGCTGTGACATCTTAAACGGAATTATTCTCACCAACCGAATACTGAACGATGAAACGAGCATATGTAATCCAAGGAACTGGGTAAAGCTCTGTTCTTTTCCATTCTTTTAAGATGCTCATTTTTATTATCTATTTCGATTAGTGTTTCAGATGTTACAGGCAGAACGATGTGAAAACTATGCCGCGTGTCCTTCAGGAACAGTATCAAATCTCTAAATCTCGTTTCTTTCATGACGAACGCTTCGTAGGTCTGTGATGGTAGTTCTCTGACAGGACTAAGCTTATGATGTCGAACTTTAGAGATCGAACCAGTCTTTTACCTATGATTAGACAGGTCAAATTTGTTTCAAGGGCCGTTCAGAATTCCTTTTTTGGTGAGGTTAGACCGGCTATAAGCATTTCGAGACGTAGAATGTCACTTTATTCATTTTTCAATTCAATGTAGACTTTCCGCGACATATTATGTCACTTAATTTTTTATTCAGAATGGTTAGACATTAAGAGTCCCCTTAATTTTTTATCTGTGCATTAATTCTTATTCAAAATGTAGTTTTTTCTCTATTTATGTAAATTCGGAACCTTTATTTTTTGGTGGAGGGAAAAGATTTATTGAAAACGTTACTTCAGAGCCAAAATAGAGGTTCCCAACAGATATAAACCTTTTTTAATGGTTTATATTTGTAAAAGACATGATATTCAATATAAAAATAATATTTTGGTTCAAAATAATGCAAAAATATCTTAGTTTCGATGATTTTTCTTGCATTAGGCCTAATCCAACAAAACCAAAATAGAAGATCGACGCTTACGGTAGTACGAGTACAAGAGGGGCTGGGTTGAGAAGGGAAAAAGCTGGGACTGGCCCGAAGCCAACTGCTCCTCGGGATTCTCATACGGGACCGACGGGTCTTCTGTCCCACTTCTGATTAGCTGTCCTTCGAGGGCATTAGGCGATCATGTAAAATGGCATACACTGAAAAACATTCGAAAGTGGCTGTACGCGAGCATGAGGAGATCTTTCTGAGAACCTGGGAAGAAATTGTTGGCTTATTCAATAATTACGAGGTAAAAGATGATCACATCGAACTGACTCTTTTATCATCACCAAAACTTTTCAGAGTGAACCTACCCATCAATACGATCGAGGAAACAAATTTCAAAGATTTAATCGGTCGAAGAGTCTCAATCTTAAGAACAGTTCAGGGATTTATATTAAAGAAAGGAGACACTTCATCGCCTATTTCGGAAGATTATTGATTCGCTTACGACGTGCAAAAGTGAAATATGCAAGTTGCATTAAGATTTCATATGTTCAAGCTCAAACTATTCCTATTTAGGTTAGCTCTAGAATTATACTCCAAGCTTTGGGATGAATGCAAGATAAGCTCTTCGCAGGTCTTCCCTGTCGATGTGGTGATAGATGTCGATAGCTTCTCCCCTTCGGTCTCCTCTAAGTTCTTTGACGTATTCCCTAGGCATACCATTTCTTAGAAGCCAAGTCGTGAACCAGTGCCTGAAGCAGTGGGGCCCGAAGTGGTCTTCCAGCCTCGGAGAATCGGGGTTATGAAAGCCAAGCCGCTTAGCGTATTTTACTATGGCCGTCCAGCAACCGTTCCTGTCTAGCCTGCCTTGACTTTGATAGCTCACGAACAGAGCGTTCGTCTCGGGATTTAATTTCTCTCTCACACTCAGCCATCTCCTCAGGATAATCGCGCATTCGTCATCGAAGAAAACGACTCTATTGCTCCTCTTAGGAGTCGGCTTCAAGGTTACTGAATGGTCATTCCAATTTATATCTTCAATATCAAGCCTTAGGAGTTCTCCTCGCCTGACGCCCGTTTTAGCGAGCATTACAGCCATCGTCTTGTCTCTTGGGTCTAGGATGGAGTTAACGAGCCTGCTCATTTCCTCAACTGAAATCAACTTTCTCTCGGGGTCATCAAAGCCCTCCTTGTACCTCTTCAGATATCTCTTCCTGAATGACGGAATTAGATTTACACTGACAAGCCCTTCAAATTCGAGATAACCATAGAAGGCTGACAGGGACGAGAAGTAGTTGCCCATCGTTTTGTGCTTCACTTTCCTCTCGTACTTGATATAATGCAGAAAATCTTGGAGAGTGCTTTTATCTATTTGCATCCCATCTATGTCTTTCGTACTGAGGTAATCCGCAAATATCAGGAGGTTGATCTTGTACCTTTTAATGGTCTCAGGCGTCATATCCCTTAAAGCGCAATCCCTGTCGAATCTCTCGATCAGCTGATTAAAGTCGTGGGCCAGCTTCAAGGTCAGCTCTTCCACCTCCAGCGCCCTCCTGCAAACTCAATCAGGCCGTAGGACTCTAGGGCTTCGAGCTGCCTGCTCACGGCCTTGATCAACTCCGTTTCAGAAGGGGAGATATCCAGGGAAGCCAAGATCTCGTCATCGGTGTAAGATCTTCCTGTCTTGAGAAGTTCGACAAGCTCCTTATCGAAGGCCCTCACGCCCTCGAACCTTTCCTCCAAGAATGGTTTGGCTCTATACCTCTTCAACTCCAATTCCAAGTTCTCTACGAGCTTTCTAAACATCCTATTCTCTTCTCTGAGCTTCTTCAGATCATCATCAGAATCTTTGAGTCTCCTGATCAGCTCAAGCCTGCTGAGATAGCCCTCCTCACCCTCCTCCTTCTTTATCGAATCCTCAACCCTGTCGAAGACGAACCTCGAGATCGAGACGCCCGCCCTCTCAGCCCTTGATTTCCAGTCCCGAACCATGTCGTGAGAGGGGAGGTATACGTAGATCGCCCTCTCCTTGATGGTCTGGGTCTTCCCCCTGTTCGGCTTAGGCATAACCCTCGGATGAGATGGGACGGTCAGCCTATTTATAATTTACTAGTAAATTGGTGCGGAGGGTGGGATTCGAACCCACGAACCCCTTCGGGACAGGCGCCTCAGGCCTGCGCCTTTGGCCTAGCTGGGCGACCTCCGCTCAACTCAACTACCCCAGCTGCCAAATTTTAAGGTTGCCGATGAAAGGGGTGGGGCCGCAGCGGGGAGTCGAACCCCGGCCAAGGGATCCACAGTCCCGTATGCTACCGTTACACCACAGCGGCCGCGCAGACAACGTAGAACGAACGTCGGGTAAAAAGCCTTTCGCGGCTCAGAGCAGGCCGCTGATGCACGCCACGTACTTGCCGGACTCGGTCACGTGGTAGATGCTCTCCCTCCCCCTCCTCTCCTTCGTGACGTGGCCGAGGGCCTCGAGCTTCTCGGTCACCCCCTTGTTCAGCCTCATCAGTAGAGTGATCTTCCCCGCCCTACTCAGCCTGGACGGATCCTCCTCGAAGCCCGCCACCCCCTCACCGTGCATGAAGGCGAGGACCTCCGAGGTCCTCATCTCGCCACGCCTGTACAGCTCGACGAGTAGCCTCACCCCCCTCTCGTCGGGCAGGCTGATGTTGAAGTTCTCGAGGAAGTGGACCTGAGGCATCGTGACGATCGCGTTACCGTGCACCCTCTTCTCCTCAGGCGTATCCGTGTACCTGTGGGACCTTATGTAGTAGAGCCTCGCGCCCTGAGCCATCGCGGCGAGGGCCGTCCCCACCGAGACGAATGCGCCCCCCGCGGACATGTTGACGTAGACGATGTTCCCAAGAGCTCTCTCCCTCCTGATAACCGAGCTCGCCTTCGTGATCACCTCGAGCATATCGAAGATGTTCGTCTGAACCGTGACCGTCTCGATGCCCAGCGACTCGAGCCTCCTCCTCACCTCGCCGTGGTAGTACCTGAGATCATGGACGTCGCTCACGGCGGCGTCCGGCACGTAGGCTAGGAGGTAGACCCTGTTCGCCCTGAACCCGTTATGCACCTCGAAGGGCCTCACCGCCCTGTCGATCTCGTTCTCAAGCGGGATCACGTGGACCACCTCCACCCCTCCCCCTCTTGTACTCATACTGGACACCATGAGTGACATGTTAAACATGTTAAAGATGTTAAATCAAACATATTTAATTATCCGGCCAGCCTCAATGGGGGATATAAAACCACAGCAAAAACGGAGGGAAGATGGATGTCGAAGACTCCCATGTTTGCCGGGATGAGGGGCTTCACCCTCGTCTGGGCGGGCCAGTTCCTATCCTTTCTAGGAACGGGTATGACCAACTTCGCCCTCACGATCTGGGCGTGGAAGGCCACGGGCACGGCGACTGCCCTCGCCCTGGTCGCCCTCTTCAACATGGCCCCCAACATCCTGGCGAGCCCGGTCGCCGGCGCCCTCGTCGACCGATGGAACAGGAAGCTGGTCATGATGCTGAGCGACATAGCGGCGGGCATATCCACGTTAGCGATACTACTCCTATTCATGTCCGGTAGGCTGGAGATCTGGCACCTCTACGTCACGACCGCCTTCGCCGGCCTCTTCCACGCCTTCCAGTTCCC
>Ga0315282_10003134_pt1 | contig 29772 bp, 27 predicted proteins | sample YL17G07_20_MG_FD_203693 | JGI IMG/M metagenome (GOLD analysis project Ga0315282, IMG submission 203693) | Sediment microbial communities from Yellowstone Lake, YNP, Wyoming, USA - YL17G07_20 | ecosystem: Environmental > Aquatic > Freshwater > Lake > Sediment | place: USA: Wyoming | collected... | reverse complement strand
ACGCTCGTCTACACGGTACCCACAATCGATATTTTACAACCCAAGACGAACTCCGCTCTGCCCTGACTTCGACATTTCGCAGCATACAGAAGAATCCGTCTCAAGTCATGGGCTATTTGCATCCATACCAATAAACTGTCATGTAGCTTTATTTATGCAATGCTGTATACCTCCTTTTATTTTTCTCAAGTTTTCAAACAAGATAAAAAATATATGCCAAAGCATAATAGACCCCTTACGGCGATTTTTATCCCTCCAGCGGAAATCGATATTTTAAGAATTCTTAGGTTACTTGTTTACCTTCAACCACGAGCTTCTTCTTTGCGAGTCCGTGTTTTCTTACTCCTCTTTTTCGTCTGACTTACATCTTGCGTAACCTCATCCTCAACCCCAAACATCTTTTTCATGAGTCTGAGATTTTCATGTGCATCTTCCTCCTGAATTTTTTTAATTGCAAATCCAGCATGGACAATCACATAATCTCCGATCTCAGCAGGTTCGTCCAGGAGGAGAAGGCTTACCTCCCGCTGTGCTCCAAGAACCTCAATAATCGCCATAGAGTCTTCAATTTTGATTATTTTAGACGGAACTCCAACACACATTTCTTATTCCTCCTATTTAGAAAATGTTTTCCCAAGAACTATATATTCACAAATACCGCACCACATAATCATTAATGGTGCAAATATGAAGCCAAGCGTTTCATTACAATCCAATGGCAACCAAGTATCACACACTTTTTTCTGGTCCCTAACGCTTCAGACATAGATTTTCAAACCCTTCCTTTATATCAATTCGAAAATATAAACTAATACATAATAGATCCCGACGATAATGAAAATGACACCGGTGACCTTTTTCATATAATGATCCATCCGAGATACACGATGATAGAGTGTGGAAGCATATTCTGCCCCAACAGAAACCAACACGGCAAATAATAGCACCGGTAATCCGGTTCCTATACCATAAATCAGCGGCAAAGCAAAGTTTGATTGTGCTTTTAGTGTTATAGGGATTAAACCCCCAAAGAATAGAGCTGCAGAAACCGGACAGAATGCCAGTGCAAATAATACCCCCAGAAATAATGAGCCTAAAATGCCTCCTTCAACCAGTTTCTTTGTAGTCTTTCCAGAAACAGACATAGAGGGCAGGTTTACCGGCAATAATTCCAATAAGACCATACCGACTAAAATTAACAATATCCCTAATATCTTATTAATATATCTCTGTAAAAAGTCTGAAAGTACTGGTATACTCACCAATGCTTCTGCTATTAAGAACCCTATGGCAATGTATGTTATACTTCTGCCAATTGTATAGATAATCCCTGACAAAAATACGATATTTTTGTGAGTAATGCGATGAGAAATAAAAGATATGGCTGCTATATTTGTAGCCAGAGGACACGGACTGATAGAGGTTAGTATTCCGAGCCATATAGCCGTGAATAAAAAAAATAGTTCCATTTATTCTTTTTCCTGTAAAAACCTTTCGGTTTCATTCTTTACATACTGATAGAATTTTTCTTTATCTCTCACATAAGACCATACTTCAGATAGATTCTTCCATTCCTGTTGTTTATCGTCTTTGTATCGTACAAGAACCAGCGACCTTGTATATAACTGGTAATCCTGAATATAATGTCTGTGTTCTGGCTCCTCTACATTTATAGGCTTGAACTCAAGTGTTTTATTCTTTAGTTCCTTTGCAAAGTACCTTTCTATTGTTTCTTTAGAATAGCGTTCTATCGTGCGGCACGTTGTGCATCTTGATGTGCCGTGAAAGTAGTAGGCGATAACTTTATTGTTGCTATCACATGATGCACCTTGAAAATTACATGCTGCTTCGGGTTCTACCGGTTTTGTAGTTACCTTATCTACCGTATTGACCTTTTTATCTTGTGCTGATTGCTTTTGGGGTGGTGCAGCATAGTTCTGTGATTCTTTATTATTTTGAACCTCTGCAACTGTATTCCCTTTGCTATAACTTTTTTGGAGAAGTTCTTTATAGACTAAGAAAGAAATACTCAAAAGTATGAACAACAGGAGAACAGCGGAAAGCAATTTTTTGATCTTCAACTCTCAACCTCCTTGTGGTAGCGCTCTTTATTCAGAAATCGCTCCAAATATCATCCCTGTGATCGTAGCCATGATTGTTCACAAGACTGACATAAACAATGGTTTTTTGTTCCCAATTCTCTCAACAGTGAACCCGATGATTGAAGAAACTATTCATAACGGCTCGGTCCCTTTAATCCTGCAGAATTCGGCAAAGAAATATTTTCTCCGAAAATACAGCGCTACGTTCACCAGTCCGATCAAAACAGGCACTTCTACAAGAGGACCTATTACAGTCGCAAAGGCTGCACCGGAATTGATGCCAAAAACAGCAACTGCAACAGCAATGGCCAGCTCAAAATCATTCGAGGAAGCAGTAAAACTTAAAGTGGCTGATTTCGGGTAATCCGCACCTATCTTCTTTGCGATATAGAAGGTAATGAGGAACATAAAGACAAAATAGATAAACATGGGAATGGCTATCCTCACCACGTCCAAAGGAAGCTTAATAATATATTCCCCTTTCAGAGAGAACATGACAATAATGGTGAAAAGAAGTGCAATCAGTGTAATTGGGCTTATTTTGGGTATAAACTTTTCGTGATACCACTTCTTGCCTTTTGCTTTGACGAGTGTGAAACGGGTAATTAACCCTCCGAGGAATGGTATTCCAAGGTATATGAAGACACTTTTCGCTATTTCTCCAATAGTAACGTCCACGACCGCTCCGTGCAGACCGAGCAAGGGAGGAATCTTTGTGATAAAAATCCAGGCATAAATCGGATAGGTAAGAACCTGGAAAAGGGCGTTAAAAGCGACCAGACCGGCGACGTAGTCGGGATCGCCGCAGGCAAGGTCGTTCCAGACGAGAACCATTGCAATGCAGCGGGCCAGCCCTACCAAAATCACACCGATCATATAGTCGGGGTAATTATGGAGAAAAATGATCGCCAGAAAAAACATGACAACGGGACCGACAATCCAGTTCTGGATAAGGCTTATCCCGAGGATCTTGTAATTGCTGAATACCTTCGGCAGTTCCTCGTAACGAACCTTTGCCAAAGGGGGGTACATCATCAGGATTAATCCAATGGCTATGGGAATATTCGTCGTTCCTACCTGAAAGATATTCCAGAAATCGGTAATTTTTGGGTAGAGATATCCTGAAACAACCCCCACAGCCATAGCAAAAAATATCCACAGGGTGAGAAACCGATCAAGGAAAGACAATTTTTTTGAAATATCAGCCATGTTTAGCTTCCTTTAATGGTGATACATTTTCACAACATGCTCTTTGATCTTTCAGCGCGATGAGATCTACTTTCACCTTTTTAGTCTTCAGAAACTCCTTTAGCCTTTTTTTATCCTCCTGCATCACACCTTCCGACATTTTTTCCAGTACAGATAAGACAAGAAACCGCCTGAATATATCGGTATCATCAATGCAATAGTGAATCCATTTACCCTGTTTTTTGTCTTTGAGCAGCCCCGCTTCCTTTAGTACACAGAGATGAAAAGACACCTTTGGCTGAATCATGTCGAGGGCTGCCACGATGTCGCACACGCAGAGTTCACCATGTTCAAGGAGCTTAATGATTCTCAGCCTCGTTTCCTCAGAAAGCGCTTTGAAGACATTTAAGAGGTCTTGCATGATTACGCCTCCACTCTTATCAATTCTTTCACTTTGTCAAGAGTCGGCAAAGGTCTTCCGGCATGCTTCAGTTTGCCGTTGATCAAGAGACCGGGAGTTGACATAGTATATTTCATGATCTCAAACATATCGGTTATCTTTTCCACCTTCGCTTCAATGCCGAGTTCTTTTACTGCCTTTTTTACGTTTTCTTCAAGCAACTGACAGTTATAACAACCCGGGCCTAATACTTTTATTTCCATAAACTCACCCTCCTACAAAATTGCATTAAACAGATAGCCAACAGCTATTATGGTTGCAGTCATGATTCCGACAAATACACCGAGAAGCGGAATCTTCAAGACCTTCCTCAGGATAATAATCTCGGGAAGCGATAACGCAGTGACAGCCATCATGAATGCAAGCACGGTTCCCATACTCAACCCTTTCTCCATCAGTGCATAAACTATCGGAATGATACCTGCGGCGTTTGAGTAAAGAGGGACACCCAGCAAAACTGCGACTGGAACCGCAAAGGGATTCTGCGGCCCTGCATACTGGACAAGGAAGTCCTGTGGCACATACCCATGTATGAATCCCCCAATGCCTATGGCAATGAGGATAAAAAGCCATACCCGTTTTACTATATCTGTTGTATTCTCTTTTGCATACTGAAGCCTGTCTTTGAATGTCTGTTTGATTATTTCGTGACGCTGTTCAATATGAATTTTAAAAACATATTCTTCAACCCATTTTTCAAGCCTGAGTTTACCGATAACAACTCCACCAAAAATTGCAACGAGAAGACCTGTACTGATATAAATTGCGGTTATTTTCCAGCCAAAAAGCCCCCAGAGGAGCACGACAGCAACTTCATTTACCATAGGAGAAGAGATTAAAAATGATATTGTTACACCAAGAGGTACTCCTGCTTCAATGAAACCAATGAATAAAGGCACAGCAGAGCACGAACAAAATGGGGTCACGATTCCAAGTAAAGCTGCGGAGATGTTACCCATAAATAACTTTTTATGTGATAATATTTTTTTTGTCCTCTCAGGAGGGAAATAGCTTCTGATTATAGATACAACAAAAATTATTATTGTAAGCAGTATAAATATCTTTATTGTTTCATATACAAAGAAATCAAGCACATCAGAAAGACGTGAGCTACGATCTAAATTCATTACATTATATATCAGATATGCAGAAAAATCCTTTAACATTCTTTTATTATATAAACATATATTTATATGTTATGTCAAGATAAAATGGGTTGGGAATGCTTTATAGCGGTAAATCAGAATTATTTGATATCTGAGGTCTGGTCAGAAGGAGAGATCTCGCGCAGGTTAGGTCCTTGAGGATTCTCTCCTTGGTCTGGTTCTCCCAGGGTAGTATCCTCACCTTCAATAACCTCCTCATATTCAGGCACTACAATTCCGCGCCTTACCATAATACTGTATATAAGGTTAGAACGACTTACAACATATTTGCTGTCCCCTAGGGGACTGTATTTTCTCGGATTCGGAAGGACTGCTGCCAATCTTGCTGCCTCTTCAGGAGCGAGTTCAGAGGCGGGTTTTCCATAGTAATGCCTTGATGCAGCCTCGATTCCGAATATACCTTCGCCCCACTCTGCAACATTCAAGTAAATTTCAAGGATCCTCTTTTTACTTAACACCCTTTCCATCTTCCATGTAATAAGAGCTTCTCTCAGTTTTCTCAACGGGTTTTTAGCAGGAGAGAGATAGAGGTTTTTTACAAGCTGCTGAGATATAGTGCTTCCACCGAATTTGAATTTTCCTGCTTTTATATCCTTTTCGATTGCCTTCTTTATTGCATCATAATCGAAACCCTCATGACTCCAGAACTTGTCATCCTCACTTATTAAGACAGCTTTTATTAGGTAAGGTGATATTGAAGAACGGGGAACCCATATCTGTCTTATTCTGTATTTTTTGCCCTTTTTTTGCCATTCTTCATAACGGTATTCCATTAGTGAGGTCTTTTCGGGATTTTCCTTTTTAAGTTTTGATACGTCAGGCACTAAGATGAGATAACCTATCGTAACCACAGCAGTAACTATGAGAAGGAAAAGAAGAAGATGTTTCAAGGAGGACCTCTGAATCACCTATTAAGCAAGTATCTCTGTACCGATCCCACTTTCTGTGAATATCTCAAGAAGAAGACAGTGAGGGATCCTGCCGTCAATGATGTGAGTTTTTGAGACGTCGCCACTAATTGCTTTTAGGCATGCCTGAACCTTTGGAAGCATTCCCCCTGCAATAGTCCCATCATTGATGAGTTTTTTTATCTGCTGTTTTGTTAACGTTGAGATTATCTTGTCTTTTTTGTCTTTCACTCCAGGCACATCTGTCAAGAGTATAAGCTTTTCAGCATTAAGTGCAGAGGCTATGAAAGAAGCAACAGAATCAGCATTGATATTCAGCGTTTCACCTTCCTGGCTTATACCTATCGGAGATATGACAGGTATGAAACCTTCTTTTTCAAGGCTAATGAGGATATGTGTATCAACATCTGTAACTTCTCCTACAAGACCGAGATCTATTGTCTTACCTTTACCTTTCCCAGAAGAGGTCTTTAATAATTTTCTCTTGGCTTTTATAAGTCCTCCATCCTTGCCACTCAAACCCACTGCCTTTCCCCCGTGGCCATTAATTAAGGAAACGATTTCCTTATTTATCAGACCTCCAAGAACCATCTCGACTATATCTATCGTCTCCTTATCTGTAACTCGTTGCCCCTGAATAAAAGCAGGCTTTTTCCCCATCTTCTCCATTATTGAGCTTATTTTTGGTCCCCCACCGTGAACAACGATGGGATGAATTCCAATGTAGTTGAGTAAGACCACATCCCGGGCAAAGGCATCTTTTAACTCCTGTTTGACCTGTGCTGCGCCACCATATTTGATGACAAATGTTTTACCGAAAAAGCTACGTATGTAAGGCAGCGCCTCTATAAGTATCTCTGCCTTTTTGATTATCTCTTTCATCTTTATCTCTTCTTCTTTATCTCTATCTGTTACCCTTATTGTACCCTCCCCTTGCTGACAAGCTCTGTAAAGTAGGTATGACTATCGCAATATTTGAGCCCTGTTTCCTGTGATATTTTATCTTCAATGCACAAACTTGCGAGATTCTGATCTATAGAGAGAAAATCATCCACTGATTGTTGCAAAATGCTTCTTATGTGATGTGTTTTACCTTCTCTTATCATATTTCTCACTCTATAACTATTGACAAGCTTTTCGTAGGCTAAAATTCTTCCTGTCCCATCTTTTAAAGGGACCAATCTTTGATTGAGAATAAGGAGAAAATTTTCTGCAAGTTGCACCCTTACCTGTTGCTGTTGTGCTGGTGGAAATACATCGATGATTCTATCTATCGCTGAAGTGGCATTGTTTGCATGAAGGGTACTTAAAATAAGATGGCCTGTGTCTGCTGCCTGGAGAGCAATAGAGAAGCTTTCCAGATCACGCATTTCACCAATAACGATAACATCAGGTGCTTGTCTGAAGATATGTTTGAGTCCCTCATGAAAAGAATCGGTATCAATACCAACCTCTCTTTGGTTCACGTTGCTGTGTTTGTGTTTATGGAGATATTCAATAGGATCTTCTATCGTGATAATATTACAATTCCGCTTTGCATTAATAATATCCACCAAAGCTGCAACCGTAGTTGTCTTACCATGACCTGCTGGTCCTGTTATCAATATAAGCCCTTGTGTCTTCAAAGCAAAGTCTTCTACCCATAAAGGCAATCTCAGTTCTTCGAGAGAGGGAATAACCTCTACAATATGTCTTGCTGCTATAGAAGTCGAGTTTCTCTGTCTGTATATATTGATCCTGAATCTGCCAATCTCAGGCAAGGTATATGCAAAATCTATCTCTTTAACCTTTTTAAATTCTTCGCGTTGAGTTGCAGACAATAACTGAAGGGCGAAGGCATTCAGTTGCAGTGGTTTAAGTTGTGGACCGGCAAGTCTTTTCAGCTCGGTATTTTTTTTAATACAAGGTGGAACGCCAGCTGAAAGGATGAGATCTGATCCATTCTCCTCTACAAGACTCATAAACAGACGCCTTAAATCCATTCCAACGTCTGTAATTTCTGGCCGTCTGACCTTCTCCACAAGTTCTATCCCTTTTAAGGGCTTATCAAGATTGCCACCTTTTTCATTAATACTCTTTAAAACAGCATTCATCTGAAAAGACGGCACCACAACAGGTTGAATAGGCCGTCCTAACATAAATTCAATGTCACTATTAACAGCAGGATTATTGGGATTCACCATAGCAAGAGTGACATACTTTTCTTTGGTTGCGAGGGGTAGAACCTTATATTTTTTCATTGTCGCGAGCGGAAGCATTTTAAGGATCGATGGTTCTAAAGTAAGGGTATAGAGATTAACAGAGGGAACATTGAAATGCTTACCCAGGAACTCAAGAAGTTTCTCTAAAGTTACATAACCAAGCTCAACAAGAATTGATCCTATCGAACCCCCTGCCTGAGCTTGTAATTTTAATGCCTCGTTCAGCTGATTGTTGTTTATGAGTGCGTACTGAATTAACAGTTCACCAAACTTTTGCTTTTTACCATTTTCCATTTTAGGGTTCATACCATTTCTTTCCTTAACTGGATGGTCTCTTCAGAACGGTATAGTAACAAATAAAGGTGTATATTACAATTATTGAAGATGGTAGGAAACACCACCCCTCCTTATCCTCCCCTTGCTAAGGGGAGGTTTGGTGGGGTCAAAGAATTAAAATTGTATCAAAGCTTACATGTTCTCTTGGCAAGGAATGCAGACAATCTTTCCATCCTTGACCCTTGCCCTCGGCTCCATAACCTTCTCTCCACATAAAGCACATCTTATGCTTGTATATATTTCTGCCTCCTCAGGAAGCTCCATTTTCCCCTTTGAAATTTTAAAAAGGTCCTCGTCTCTTGCATGCAGGATAGCATCAGTTTTTCTTGATTTCCTGTCGTGAACTGTCTTTAAAACCTTATCTGAATGATCTCCTCTCATATATCTTCCCCACATCTTTTTCTCTTCCTCTGTCTCAGGAGGAGATTCCCAGGTTATAGAAATCCTCAGCCCTTCCCCGGAAGGTCTTTTAATGAAGGTATAAACCTGCTTACCATAATCTTTGAATAGCAGGTTACCCTTCCCGAATGTGCAGCCTGTCATTACCTGCACGGCATCCACTGCACAGGAATTATTCTCTACGATCGCTACCAGTTCCTCATCCTCTGCCCTTTCTCCAAGCTCTTTTAATGCGAGCATGGATACCCTGTAACCCAGCACAAGACCAGGGCATATATGCCCATGAAATTCAACAACTTCATCAAGCTTTTTCATCAGAGATTATTTTACATCAAAATGATAATTTTGTAATCTCCCCCTCCCCCTCTTTAAATAGAGGGGGAGATTATTCTTTAACTAAGAGAGAACTTATAGATAACCCCCCTTTTCTAAAGGTCGGTACGACTCGCAACCGAGGGGATAGAGGGGGATTATTAAATATTCACTACGAGGAGAAAACTCTTGTTTGTCATTGCGAGGTCGTATCGACCGAAGCAATCTGAAATCATAGAAAACAAAGAGATTGCTTCGGTAGGCTCGCAATGACAGTTGGGCCGTTTGCCCAATATGTTTGCTAATCTTTATCACGGAAAAGAGATGCTTACGCTATGGTCTTGGAATTTAACTTTTAGAAGTTCGACAAGAAAAGTATCATGAATTAAATGCAACAAAAAGCTTATCGTATGTGTCCATGACATGCTCGGGAATTACTCTCACCTCATCAAGGACTGTCATAAAGCTTGTGTCTCCTGCCCATCTCGGCACCATGTGAAGATGGAGGTGATCTTCCATCCCTGCACCCGCTATCTTTCCGACATTAATCCCCATATTAAAACCTTCTGGCATAAGGACCTTCTTGAGTGAATTAACAGAATGCTGTGTGATCTTCATAAAATCAAGGAGGGCCTCATCTGTTAGTCCATCAAGCGAAGGGGTATGGATATACGGCACAACCATAAGGTGGCCATTATTATAAGGGTAGCGGTTCATAATAACGAAGGTATGGGAACTCCGATAGAGAATCAGGTTATCCCTATCTTTGTTTTTTCCTTGCTTAGGAAATTCACAGAAGATACACCCCTGAGTTTTATCTGACAGTATATAAGCCATTCTCCATGGTGCCCACAAAGTTTTCATATACTGTTCTACGATTCTCCTTTTCTTTGTTTTACCGACATCTGTAATTTTTCAAGTACCTTCTGGACGTCACTCCAGGTAAGCCATTTATCTTTCGGATTCCTGAGCAAATATGCGGGATGGAAAGTTGGCATTAAAGGAATCCCCTTGTAATCGAAGAAATTGCCGCGTATTGCTGTAATTTTTAAAGCTAAATTGCCAATGAGTGTCTGCGCTGAGATTCGACCCAGAGAGATGATCACTTCAGGATTTATAATCTCTATCTGTCTTTCTACAAACACCCTGCAGCTTTCTATCTCATCTTTTTCAGGGTCACGGTTCATTGGGGGTCTACATTTCACTATGTTTGCAATATAAACATCCTCTCTCTTAAATCCCATCTTTTCTATAAGCCTTGTAAGGAGCATACCCGCATCTCCTACAAAGGGTCTGGCCTGAAGGTCCTCTTCTCTGCCAGGGCCTTCACCAATAAACATGATCCTTGCATTGGGATTACCCTCACCAAAAACGAGATTTGTCCTCCCCTCGGAAAGTCTGCACCTCTTGCAATCACCTATTTCTTCTCTTAAGGCTTTAAGGGCGGTCTCCTTCGGTATTGTGACACGGGGACTCGGAGAAGCAGTGACGCGGGGAGGATTATTCCCCGTTTTTTCGCATCTCCGTTTCACCATTTCAATAGATATGGGCAGCATATCAAAGCCCAAAGCCTGATAAAACTCAAGAACGCTTTTTATATCTTTTGCAATATTCGCCATTTTTAACTATTAACTTTCAACTTTAAAGTTTCGTTATCTTTCTCCCCATTTTAATTTTTTCCTCAAGATCTGGAAATAATCCCTATCACAGGGAATGAGGAGTTTTGTCTTAAACGGTGCCTTTACGACTTCAATGATATCATTCTGCATTACAGAAAAGCCGACCTGCCCATCGAGTGTAAGATAGACTCGCTCTGTTGGGGATCTGAGGATAACCTCAATCTTCGAATCACCAGGGAGTACTATAGGTCTATTTGTAAGTGTATGGGGACATATAGGAGTGACTATTATATTATCAAGTGTTGGATAAAGGACAGGACCACCTGCAGAAAGCGAATATGCCGTAGAGCCTGTGGGTGTGGAGATTATCAGGCCATCAGCCTTAAAAGTAGTTACATAGCTATTGTTTATGTATGTCTCGAGATCGATTATTCTTGCAAGTGCCGCCTTGTTAACAACAACCTCATTTAGAACAACGTATTCTGCGATAAGAGCACCATGTCTAATGACCTGTGCTTTAAGCATGAGCCTTTCTTCTACGGGACAGTTACTGGAGAGGATCTTCTCGGTAATCTCATAAAGCTTTTCAACCTGAACCTCTGTAATAAAACCAAGGCCTCCAATATTTATACCGAGGATAGGAACCTCTTTATCTCCCACAAGTCTGCATGTGCTGAGCATTGTCCCGTCTCCACCTAAGACAATGATGACATCAGACAATGAGGGTATCTGCGAGCGTGGAAACCCCTCAATATTGAGGACCGAGGCAGTCTCTGTGTCTACAAATGTTTCATGGCCTTTCTGCCTTAGCCAGGGCAACAGTTCTTTCAATAACTCTGCTGGTTCAGGTACTCCAATCTTAGATATTATCCCAATCCTTTGCATCTTTTCCCTCGATTGTTATCTCTCTGATTTCTCCATTAAGAGATTTTAACCTAATTTTAATCATTTCTTCAGGTAAACCTCTCTCTGCTTTCTCAGCCCATTCAATAACGGAGATCCCATCGCCTCTTATGTGATCCCAGAAACCCACTTCATCAAGTTCGGTATCCTTTTCAATTCTGTATAAGTCCATATGGGAAAAAGGCGGTGTGGTATTATACTCAGTAATTATCGTAAAGCTGGCACTAACAATATCCTTATCCTCAATTCCGAATGCCTTTGCTATTCCTTTTACCAATGTTGTCTTCCCGCTACCAAGCTCTCCGTAGAGGCCCACAACATCTCCTGGCCTTAAAAGACTTCCCAATCTGAAACCAATTTCTTTAGTCTCATCAGGACCGTTGCTTATATATGTTTTCACCTGAAAGTACCTTCTTCACCCTACCCTCACCCCTCCTTATTCCTTCCCTTAGATAAGGGGAAGATGGGTGGAGTTAACGTCTCCTCTCCCCTTGTGGGAGAGGTTTACCCGCCTCTGGCGGCGCCGAAGGCGACCAGGGGTTAGGGTGAGGGGTACCTCTAATCAAAAGATCCCAATAAACCCTCCCTGTGATCCGTTAAGGGTTTTCGTATATCTGTAAGAATAATATTCTTTAGGGTTGCAATAGGTACACTCATGAGAGACCCAGATATTCTCTTCAGGGATACCCATTGATATTGCCTGATACATATTTGCCGAAGCAAGATCGATACAGTATTTTCCGTCCCTTAGGAGATAGTAGTCTCCTTCTCTCGTTGCTTCATAAATTGCTTCTTTTACCTCATGTCCTACATGGTAACAGCTCCATCTGATGCTCGGTCCAAGAGCAAGTTTTATGTTTTCAGGTGATGAACCAAAGTCTTCGATCATCAATTTAATAGTCTTTTTTACTATCTGGGATGCTGTTCCCCTCCATCCTGCATGTACAGCACCTACCACTGATTTCTTCGTATCAGAAAAAAGGATTGGAACACAGTCTGCAACCTTAACTCCTATTAATAAACCTTTTCTATTGGTGAGCACAGCATCTGCTATCATTTGGTCAAGGTTTTCCTTTACTACCTGAACCTTGTCTGTATGTCTCTGGATAGGAAGGTAAACATCATTCTTCTCAATAGAGAAGGAACTGCAAATCTCCACAATATTTACACCTAAAGATTTCTTGGTAAAAAAGGCCTTGACTGAGCTATCAAATATATCGGGAAAGATAAAGCTATTCATGACTCAAAGAATGGAAAGCAATAGGTATCTTATCTATGATATCTGTTGCGATCAAGGAGTGTTCGCCTTTCTCAGATGCTGCTATGTTGCCTGCTAAGCCATGCATGAATACTCCAAGGATGGAAGCATGAATGGGTTTTATACCCTGACTTAAAAATCCAGCAATCATACCTGTCAGCACATCCCCTGTGCCTGCGGAAGCCATACCTGGGTTACCTGTTGAATTGATATATGCTCTTCCATCAGGTGCGGCAATAATAGTCGGTATACCCTTAAGCACTAGATAAGTCCCTGTCTTTTTCGCAAACGATAAAGCAACATTAATTCTGTCCTTTTCTATATCCGGAATCCTGACAGTAATCCCCCCCCGCCCACTCATTGCGAGTCGATCCCGACCTTTAGTAAAGGGGGGTGTAAGTGGATTTAAAAGTCTTGCCATCTCTCCCGGGTGAGGTGTAAGGATTATTGGTGCCTTTGATTTTGTAAAAACCTCTCTTTCCCCTTGGAGGGAGTTTATCCCATCTGCATCAATTACCAAAGGAGACACGCAATTCTTTAACAGTGTCTTGAGAAGTTTCTTTGTATCAGCACTTACACCAATACCAGGTCCTATTGCGATAACGTCGGCCTTCTCGTTAAGAAAATTCAATATAACCTTTGATGCCTTTCCAGAGAGTGTACCATCACCCTTATCAGGCAGAATGAGAGTCATCTCTTCAGTAACGCGTGATTGGAAAATATCTGCGAGAGACTCGGGTACTCCTATGGTAACGAGACCAGCACCAGACCTGAGACATGATTTAGCTGCCATAAATGCAGCACCAGTTTTTCCTTTTGAACCAGCAACAATGAGCACATGGCCATAATCACCTTTATGTGAATATCTCTGCCTTTCAGGTAATAAAGGAGATACTTCATTCTTGATCAAGAGTTCGACATTTAGCCTGTCTGATCTGAGTAATTCTTCAGGGAATCCGATATCTTCGATAAAAAGTTCTCCTGAGTATTGAGCACCTGGGTATAAAAGATGTCCTCTCTTAGGAAGACCGAAGGTGACGGTATAATCAGCTCTAATGGCCTCACCCATTATCTGGCCATTATCTGAAGAGATACCTGATGCAATATCAACCGAAATTATTGGTATGTTCGAATTATTGAGGAATCTAATAACCTCTGATAGCATACCTGTTACATTTTTGCTAAGACCGGTTCCTAAAATGGCATCGACAAATACTGAGTGCTTTGTGATGAGTGATGAATGATGAGTCAGTAATTCCTTTATGGGAGAAACATTAACCCCAAATTTAATAGCTACATTATATTGTAAGAGAGCATCACCCTTTAGGTCTTCTGGCCTTGCTGTAAGAAATACTTTAACGTCCCAGCCCTCTTTATGAAGGCTCCTGGCAACAACAAATCCATCACCGCCATTGTTACCACTCCCTGATACGACAAAGACCTTTTTACGACCAAAAATCTCCTTTAGCCTGGAAGCGACTGATAGCCCTGCCCTTTCCATAAGCACAACGCCAGTGACACCATATCCTTCAATGGTCTTTTTATCAATAAGCCGCATCTCTTCAGCTGTAACGACTTTCATCCCTCTCGACCTGTAATACTCTGCTCTAATACCACACATGCAACTCCATATTCGTGCTCGTGGCTGAGACTAAGGTGTGCCCTTTTTATTAATTTTTCCTTTAAAACATTTTCGAGTTTTCCCTTAACCCGTAAAAGTGGTTTCCCTGTCTCCGCGTTCACAATTTCTATATCTGTGAGAGATACAGTGGATACCGGGCCTATTGCTTTTATCAATGCCTCTTTCGCTGCAAAGCGAACTGAAAGTGACAGGTATGGTTCTTTCTTTGCGTAGCAGTAAGAAATCTCGTCTTCAGTAAATACTCGCTCGAGAAACCTCCGACCCCATTTCTCCACAACCTTTTTCATTCGTTCAATACTGACAATGTCTATGCCGATTCCATAAATCATGGGATGTAAATGTGAAATTTTTTATTCTCTAAATCATAATCCTTTTCTTATGCCAACGCAAGTAGAAAGGCAACAAGGAAGCATATCCGATTCCGTGAACGAATAGGAAAAGACTCTTAACCTTATACTTTAGAAAGAGCAAATAATTCGTAATCTCCCCTTGCAGCTCTTTAATGAATTGTAACGCCCTGTGGTCTTGCCGCAGGGTTCTTCACAAAATAGGGGATAATTTATTGCTCGACCTTGAAAAAATCTTTCAGATCCTCCCCCCTTTTTAAAGGTCGGTACGACTCGCAATCGAGGGGATGTAGGGGGATTACTAAATATCGCTACGAGGTAAAACGGGGTGTATCTTATTTGGATGCTGATGATCAACTACAATAGGCTATACCTAAAACTTCAAAAATTAAATAGCAGGAAGTAAATATAAGGTAAAATAAACGGTGACGCATTATACCAAGAGCTTAAGGTATGAACCTTTAACATTACAGGGAGGTGAACATGAGCATTCTGCCAGAAGGTGAACAATTAAGGAAAGCAGTCAGATGGATATCAGAAGAGCGCCAAACCAGGGAAGATGCCAATCTTGCAAAGTTAATCAATGAGGCATGTATCAAGTTCGACCTTTCACCTGCTGATACTGATTTTCTCTTCCGATTTTTTACTGAAGAGAAAGCAAAAAAGTAAGTTCCACCTGTACCTATGCCCAAGCCAATTGTTGTTATAGTAGGGAGACCGAATGTGGGTAAATCCACTCTCTTTAACAGGGTAACAGGGTCCCATATTGCCATTGTTGAGGATATCCCAGGTGTTACGAGGGACAGGAACTATCGCGACGCAGAGTGGGAGGGGAAAGGATTCATAGTTGTAGATACAGGAGGCTTTTATCCAGAGCCTCCTGAAGACATTTTCTTACATATCAAAGAACAGGCTATTTTTGCTATTGAAGAGGCAGACATTATCATACACCTCCTTGACGGAAAGGTAGGCCTTACCCCATCAGATATGGAGCTTGCAAGGCTCCTCAGGGCTTCTGGGAAAAAGGTGCTCTGGGTGGTAAACAAGATTGATGTGCTTAAACATGAAGAGAGGATTCATGATTTTTATCCGATAGGTACTGATGAGTTATGGCCCCTTTCTGCTGAGACTAGTTACGGATATGATGATTTTATGGATCGGTTAATCTCTCTCCTTCCTTCCTATCTCGAAGAAAAGGTTGATTACCCAAAGATTGCTGTGGTTGGAAGACCGAATGTTGGTAAATCTACGTTAATCAATATCTTCCTTGGCAAGAAGAGGATGATTGTGAGCCCTGTTCCAGGGACAACAAGGGATTCCATAGACAGCATCTGCACGTATTATAGGAAAAAATATTTGTTTATTGACACTGCGGGACTAAGGAAAAAAAGCAGAATAGGTTACTCCATCGAACGGTTTTCAATGGTGAGAGCAGTACGAAGCATAGAGAGATGCGATGTTGCCCTCATCGTCATAGATGCAAACGAGGGAATTGTAGAGCAGGACCAGAATATAGCAGGAATTGTTGAGGGTTATGGAAAAGGAGCTATCTTTCTCCTTAATAAATGGGACCTTGTTGAAAGGCCTGATGAAGAATACAAAAGATTAGGTATCGAGTTGAACAGAAAGATGTGGTTTATGCAATATGTACCATTCCTGACTATATCGGCCATAGAGAAGAAACGTATTACAAAAGTCTTCCCGATAATCGATGAGGTCATAAAAGAGAGGAAGAAAAGGATTCCTACAGCAGAACTGAACAGGTTTTTCAGAGAATCTCTATCCAGAATATCTTTGCCTACTTACAAAGGTAAGCAAGTGAAGCTCTATTACATAACACAGGTCAAGACAGAACCCCCTGCTTTTGTGATCTTCACAAATTATCCTTCTGTCTTGAAAGATAGATACGTACGATATATAGAAAAGGCATTAAGGGAGAAGTTCTCATTTATGGGAACTCCCATCAAGATTTATGTAAGAGCAAGAGAAAGGGGAAAATCCTCATGAGCCCAGGTCACAAAGAGTATGAAAACAGCATTCACTCCCCCTTTGGAAAAGGGGGATGAAGGGGGATTTGAAGAAAAATGTTTCACGTATTATTCATAAAATCTCCCCTCGCCCCTCTTTTCCAAAGAGGGGGATTTTCAGCTTTTTTCCAAAGAGGGATATTTCTGAGTCAATGACAAGAAGAAACCTTGTAATAAGATTACAGGAGTATTGATTTTCAGATGAAATACCTAAAAATTATTATGAGGAGTTTTGTAGATTTTTTCAAGGATGGAGGGATTATGCTTGCAGGCTCCATCTCCTACTTCACCATGATGGCGATGGTGCCATTCTGCCTTTTCCTGGTAACCATATTCGGATATCTTCTCGGCCATTATTACGGTTTCTATCAGTTTTTCTACAGCAAACTGATAAGTTTTTTCCCTGCCATAACATCAGGGATTACCAAGGAGTTAGAAAAACTTATTGCCTTCAGAGTAATTGGAACATTCAGTATCGTTCTCTATGGGGTACTTTCATATCAGGTCTTTTCTTCCCTTGAGAGTGCATTGAATGTGGTTTTCAAAGTCAAAAAGGGGAGACATTTCTTCTGGTCCATAATCCTCTCAGTGATAATTATCACGCTTTTCATTGTTATTATCCTTGTTTCCTTTATGGCGACGTCGTTTATTCCCCTGTTAAAGGCATTAAAACCGTCGTTAGCTCAGTTAAGAATGGGCATGATAACAGGATTTATCATAAGATATGTTGTTCCTTTCTTTATTGTACTTTTTACTGTCACAATGCTTTACATTCTTCTTCCTAAGAGCAAGGTTAAAACTTTTCATGCTTTTATTGGTGCCCTTTTCACAACAGCCTTCCATGAGATTGCAAAGCATCTTTTTACCTGGTATGTTGGAACTATTGTAAAATTTGGCACCATATATGGCCCATTGACTGCATTCATTGTATTTCTGCTCTGGGTTTTTTATTCATCCTGCATCTTTTTAATCGGCGCCGAGGTAGTCCACAATCAAGGTCAATACAAGAAGTGAATGAACGGGCGTAGAACAGACTGTTTGAAAAATCAACTGTGTTTACTGACGTCATTCTGAATTTATTTCAGAATCTCATATTTTTGGGACGTTGTTTCCTGAGAGATCCTGAAACGAGTTCAGGATGACAACTATTGACTTCGTTCGCAGCGGCAAAATGAAACTGAACAAGAAACATATCATAAGCTGGGTGCTCTTTGATTTTGCAAATTCAAGTTATTCCGCTGTCATAGCGTCTGTTGTCTTTCCTGTCTATTATGTCAACACTATAGTAGGTAACAAAGAAGGTCTGGGAGATCTCTGGTGGGGAAGAGCCATATCAGTGAGCATGGCTATTGTTGCGTTGAGCTCTCCCTTTTTAGGTGGTATTGCAGATTATAGTGGCATCAGAAAAAGGCTCCTTTTTCTTTATACATTCATCAGTGTAGGAGCCATAGCAAGCCTTTCTGTCCTTCAGAAGGGAATGGTTTTTGAAGGATTTTTACTTATAGCCTTAGCCAATCTCGGCATGGAAGGGGGTCTTGTATTCTATAATTCTTTCCTTCCCCGAATAGCCCCCAAGGAATACCAGGGACGGGTTTCTGCATGGGGATTCGGGACTGGTTACTCAGGTTCTATCCTTTCCCTCCTTTTTGCTCTTCCCTTAGTAATAAGAGGTCGGTTCGATGCCACATGGATGATGGTTGCTACTTTTTTTATGTTCTTCTCATCGCCTGCCTTTCTTTTTCTACCATCAGATATCAAAGGTGAATTCTCAGCAGTTCAGGCAGGGATGAGAGGATTAAGATATACGATGAAGACATTCAGAGAGATATGGGAGAAAAGAGAGCCAAGGAAATTTCTCATTTCTTATCTCATTTATGAAGACGGGGTAAATACCGTGATTGTATTTTCGAGTATATTTGCTTCCACTACCCTCGGGTTTAAACCCCAGGAGCTTATTGCCCTTTATCTTATTGTCCAGGTATTTGCACTCTTCGGTGCCTTTATAATGGCAAAACCAACTGATGTATGGGGTCCCAAGAGAGTAGTGATTATGTCACTCCTTCTGTGGACATCAGTGGCAACAATAGCCTTTTTTATACAGTCAAAGGCGCAGTTCTGTGTACTTGCATCATTTGCTGGACTTGGAGTAGGTACTGTTCAGGCAGCTACAAGGGCATTCTATGCTCAGTTTATCCCTGCAGGAAAAGAGGCAGAATATTTTGGGGTGTATTCCCTGGTTGGGAAGTCATCTGCGATAGCAGGCCCTCTTATCTTTGGTCAGGTATCGAGTGCATTCGGTAGCCAGAGACCTGCAATCTTCTCTTTAGTTGCCTTCTTCCTCATTGGTATGTTAATCCTTAAATCGGTGAGAGGTGGCGGGCCTAATGTTAGCCGTGATTCTTCATAATGGAAAGGTTTTTTGGTGAAATGCATCAATATAAGAATTCCTCTCCCTCGATGGGAGAGGATTAAGGAGAGGGTGGAGTAATAAATGACAGATAGATTAATTCCTTTAGCTAAGAACCTCAGAAAACGAGCAACAGATACAGAGCGTCTCGTGTGGAAACATTTAAGAGCTAAGCATTTCAAAGGAATCAAATTCAGAAGACAGCAACCTATAGGGAAATATATTGTTGATTTCATTTGTTTTGAAAAGAAACTAATCATTGAATTGGATGGTGGGCAGCATGCAATGCTATCAGAGAAACAGAAAGATATTGAAAGGAACAAATGGTTTGAAGCACAAGGGTATAGGGTCTTACGGTTCTGGGACGATGAAGTTTTGATGAATACACAAGGGGTACTTGAGGTTATAAGGACGTATTGTTTCAGTCACCCTCCCCTCAGTCCCCTCCCATCAAGGGAGGGGAAATAAGGAAGGAATCTCCAATCAAGGGGAGGAGAAATGAAATGCTTTCACAGAAAACCCTGAAGAACCCAAATTTATGAATACTCTGGGTCAAGACATATGAATATTCCACAAGTCTTTGAAGAAGTAGTAAGGAAAAATCCGAAGGCAATTCCCTTTGAGATGGAAGGGAAAGGATATTCCTATGAGGAAATTCTTTCTTCATCGAAATCCATCGCCTCTTTTCTTTCTGCTGAGGATATTAAAAAAGGAGACAGGGTTGCTATTTTATTAGAGGGCAGGCCTGAATGGGGAATTGCCTATCTCGGCATATCCTTTCTGGGAGCTATTGCTGTACCAATAGACATCCAGTTAAGTGAGGATGAGGTAATAAATCTTATTCAGGACTCTGAAAGTAAAGCCATTTTTATCTCAGATAAGACATTGAAGACCTATAAAGGCGCAATTAATCTTCCCTTATTTACCAATAATCCCCCCCGACCCCCCTTTAGTAATGGGGGGAATGCTGAGGTGGATAGTAAAGGGGTGAACGAAGTGGATTCTTACCAAGGCTCTTTACCCCCCCATCCCCCCCTTACTAAGGGGGGGCAAGAGGGGGGTTCTTACCGAGGGGGGGCCGAGGAGGGTAGTAAAGGGGTCTCACCCACCTATGTCCCCCCTTACCAAGGGAGGAATAAAAGGGACAGCAAAGATAGCTTTAAGAAGGGTAATAAAGGGGAGCAGGAAGGATTTTCTCTCGACGCAATAAATATCGATGGTGAAGAATTTTTAGGAATTCTTAAACACCCTCATCTGGACTCTTACCCTTCCATAAATCCCGATGACATGGCCTCTCTGATCTATACATCAGGAACTACAGGAAAGCCAAAAGGTGTAATGCTCACCCATAGAAATTTCCTCTCGAATGCCCAAAGTATCCAGAAGGCAAGGATTATCGATGAAAGTGATTGCATTCTCTCTATCCTTCCACTCCATCATTCTTATCCTTTTATGGTCAACTTTCTTGTACCACTTCTCACAGGTGCAAAGGCCATATATCTCCAGAGTCTCAAAGGGCCTGACATTTTGAAAACGATGGTTGAGAAAAATGTAACTGCTCTTGTCGGAGTTCCTCAACTCTTTTTAATGCTCAGGCGGGGGATACTCGATAGTATGCGGAGAATACCTTTGCCCTTCAGATGGATTTTCCTCTTTCTCATAGGGTTCTCAGGATTTCTCAGGGACAAGTTAAGAATAAACCTCGGCAAAATAATCTTCTCAAGTGTGCATAAACGATTCGGAAAAAAGTTCAGGTTCTTTGTAAGCGGTGGAGCGAAGCTTGACCCCAAAATATCTCAGGATTTAGAGGCCCTTGGATTTACCATGCTTGAGGGATATGGTCTCACAGAGACATCTCCTGTAATCAGTTTCAATCCCCTGAACCGGATAAAGAGGGGCTCTGTCGGGTTACCTTTGCCTCAGGTAGAGGTAAAAATAATGAACCCTGATAAGGAAGGTGTGGGGGAAATAGCAGTTAGGGGCCCAAATGTAATGAAGGGCTATTACAGAAACCCTGAAGAGACAGATAAGGTTATAAAGGATGGATGGTTCTTCACAGGAGATCTGGGGTATACCGATAACGAAGGATATTTATACATAACAGGAAGGACAAAAGAGGTTATCGTACTCTCATCTGGAAAGAATATCTATCCTGAAGAAATTGAGAAGCATTACCTTGAGAGCCCGCTCATAAAGGAGGCCTGTGTGTTCGGCGAAGGGAAGACACCAGGTATCGCTGACACGCTCAAGGCTGTCATCGTTCCTAACATTGAATACATGAAGGAAAAGAAGATTGCAAACTTCAATGAGGCGGTAAAGTGGCAGATTAATTCCCTATCATCTAAACTTCCTCCCTATAAGAGAATCATGGGATATGAAGTCTACCAACATACACTCCCCAAAACCACATTAGGAAAGTTAAAACGGTATGCAATAAAAGATATCTTATCAGGAAAGGCTGTAAAGGAAGAGCTCAGGATATCAGAAGAAGAAATGGAGATTCTCAAGAGTCCTACTGGGAAAAAGGTTATAGCTTCACTCGAAAAAATCATTGAGAAAAGACCCGTAAGATTGGATCATAACCTTGAGCTTGACCTCGGAATCGATTCCCTGGCACGGGTGGAGTTGATTGTTGCCTTAAGCAGTGCCCTTACAATCGAGTTACCAGATACATTCATGACTGATATCTATACTGTGAGAGACCTGGTACGAAAGATTGAGGAATTTCGGGAGGGCAGAGGAAAAGGAGTAGCTGCTGAAGTCCCAAATGAATGGAAGGAGTTTTTCAAAACCGAACCTTCTGTCGAAGATCAGAAAGCAGTTGGTCTCGTCCTAGGGTACTTTACAAGATTATTTATGATTTTTGCCCTGAACCTACTGAAGATTATTGGAAAAATATTCTTTAGGTTGGAGGTTAACGAGGTTGAAAATATCCCTGCCCTACCCTATATAGTTACTCCAAATCATGCGAGTAACATTGATGGCTTTGTGATAGGAACAGTTGTTCCCGTAAAGTCTTACATGAACCTTTACTTTCTTGGCTTCCAGAAATACTTCAGTAACTGGGTTACCTCCCGCTTTGCAAAACTTGCCCATGTTATTCCGATTGATCCAGAGATATATCTGAAAAGGGCACTTCTCATTTCCGGTTATGTCTTGAAAAAAGAGAAGGCATTGTGCCTTTTTTCTGAAGGCGGGAGGACGTTTGATGGAAGACTCCTGCCTTTCAAAAAAGGCGTCGGAATTCTATCGAAGGAACTCGACATTCCCTTAGTGCCAACTTTAATAGAAGGAACTTTTGAAGTCCTTCCAAGAAATGCTCGATGGCCAAAGCTCAAAAAGATAAAAGTTACATTTGGGAAACCAATTCATCCCGGCGAGATAAACTTTTCTGAAAAACCAACAGATATGGATGATTACGAATGGATTGCTTCAAAGCTCAGAGATGCGATTATTGAGATGAAGAAAGAACCATTTTAGAGTCCGAGTGTCATTGCGAGGAGCTGAGCGACGAAGCAATCTCAATGAACCAAGATTGCCACGCCCTTCGAGCTCGCAATGACAATGTACCAGGATTAATACGTTATCTACAATAAAAGCAAAACCCGTTTATCCATGGAACAAGCCTACAATTGACAGAGTGGAAAGCGGAAAGTTATTATTTTAAAAGACTGATTATTAAGCATTACCGCCATTCGGGAAATAAAGAGGCATAAAAATGCAGGGAAAGAACCACAAAAAACATTCCTTTATTAACCTTCCATTCACTAAAAATTAAGGTGATTAAAATGTTGGAGAAAATTAGAAAAACTGGAATTGATATCATAGGTGATGTTGCCTGGGGCACACACTTCTGTCAGTTCTATAAAACAAAAAAAGATCTTCTCGAAATACTTGTTCCCTATTTCAAAGCGGGATTAGAGAATAATGAATTCTGCATGTGGATCACCTCAAAGCCGCTCTCTGAAAAGGATGCTGCGAAGGCTCTCGCTAATGCCTTGCCTGACTTTGATTCATATCTGAAAAAAGGACAGATAGAGTTTATCCCGTATGACAAATGGTATCTGCGGAACGGCGTTTTTAACTCTAAAAGAGTTCTCAAAGGATGCTTAAGAAAGCTTGACAATGCCTTGTCAAAAGGCTATGAAGGTCTGAGACTGACGGGTAACACATTCTGGCTCGAAAAAAAGGACTGGAAAAAGTTTACCGATTATGAGAGAGAGCTTAACAAGGTCATTGGAAACTACAGAATAATCGCTCTCTGCACCTATTCTTTTGATAGGTGCAAAGCCAATGAGGTGGTCGATGTTCTCCAGACCCATCAATTTGCCCTGATTATGCGGGAGGGTAAATTGGAGTTTATCGAAAGTTTCGGTCATAAGCGAGCAGAAGATGAAATAAAGCGCTTTGCATCTTTTCCTCAATTGAACCCTAACCCCATTTTGGAAGTAGATTCGTCAGGGATAATAGTATTCTGTAATGCTGCTGCTGTCCAGACTTTAAGAAAAGTAAATCTTAGAGATACAACCCTTTTCTTGCCAAATGACATAAATAACATTCTAAATTCCATAAAACAGAAAAATGAAGCACAGTTCTATCGCGAGGTAAAGATAAAAGACAGGATATTCGGGGAAACCCTTAATTTTGTACCACAGTTTAATTCCCTGCGTATTTACGCCAATGACATCACGGAGCGCAAGCAAGCTGAACAAGCTCTAAGGTATAGTGAAGAATATTTCCGTCTTGTAACGGAAAACGCATCGGATGTTATCACCATTCTTGATGCAGATGGGACCATACGATATGAAAGCTCCTCTGTTGAACAGTTGCTCGGGTATAAACCGGAAGAACTTATTGGCAAGGATGCCTTTGAGTTAATTCACCCTGATGACCGTCCGAATGTTACGGATACCTTTTCTCAGGCAATCCAGAAACCGGGAGTGACGTTATCTGCGGAACTTCGCTATCGTCATAAAGATGGATCATGGCGTGTCCTCGGTGTTAGAGGGAGAAACCTCCTTGATAATCCTGTTATAAGAGGTATTGTTGTTAATTCCCGCGATATAACAGAACGCGTGCAGGCAGAGGAGGCACAGCGTTTTGAACGGCAAAAATTAATCAATATTCTTGATTTTATGGTAGATGGCGTATATATTGTTGATCAAAAGTATAACATCGAGTACGTAAATCCCGAGATTGAAAAAGAATACGGCCCTGTTAATGGGCGTTCTTGTCACGAATATTTTGAAGGTCGAAAAGAAGTATGTTCATGGTGCAAGAATCAGGAAGTCTTCGAAGGCAAGATCGTTCATTCGGAATGGTATTCACCGAAAACAAACAAAACCTATGATCTTATAAATACACCTCTGAGAAACCCTGATGCCAGTGTCTCAAAGCTGGGGATATTCCGGGACATCACTCAGCGCAAGCATGCGGAAGAAGAACTGCGCAAACTCAACCGCACGCTCCGGGCACTCAGCAGTAGCAGCCATGCGCTGGTGCGCGCTACTGATGAAGGGACGTATCTGCGGGAAGTTTGCGGGATTATTGTCGAAGACTGTGGTCATGCCATGGTCTGGATAGGTTTTGCAGAGGACAACGAAAGCAAAACCGTTCGGCCTGTTGCAAGTGCCGGTTTCGAGAAAGGGTATCTCGAAACACTAAATATTACCTGGGCGGATACAGAGCGAGGCAGAGGCCCGACGGGTACCGCTATCCGCACAGGCAGACCATCTATTTGCAGAAATATGCTGACTGCTCCTGCCTTTGAGCCATGGCGCGAGGAGGCGATAAAACGGGGCTATGCATCTTCAATAGTCCTTCCGCTTATGGCTGACAGTAAAGCCTTCGGCGCAATTAATATCTATTCAAGAGAACCGGATCCGTTTACAGAAGGTGAAGTGAAATTGCTTTCTGAACTGGCAGGCGACCTTTCTTATGGAATATTGGCGATGAGGTCGCGGGTCGCACATGCAGAGGCGCAAGAAGCAGTGCTGCAAAGCGAGAAACGCTATCGCTCGCTGTTCAATAACATGACAGAAGGCTTTGCAATTCACGAGATCATCACCGACGACACCGGCACGCCCATTGATTACCGCTTCCTGGACATCAACCCCGCCTTTGAGCGCCTGACAGGCCTTATTCGCGATAACGTGCTGGGCAAAACGGTGAAGGAAGTTATTCCAGAAATCGAGCCCCATTGGATTGAGACCTACGGTCTTGTGGCCTTGAGTGGCGAACCGGTGCATTTTGAGAGCTACTCCGCAGCATTGGATAAGCACTATGAGGTTTTTGCGTACTGCCATGCACCGCGCCAGTTCGCGGTCATTTTCATGGACATCGCTCAGCGCAAGCAGGCAGAGAAAGCGCTGCGGGAAAGCGAGGGACGGCTTAATCGGTCGCAGGAGGTGGCCCATCTCGGTAGCTGGGAACTTGATGTCGTGAACAATCATCTAACATGGTCGGATGAGGTATACAGAATCTTCGGATTGCAGCCTCAAGAGTTTGCTGCTACGTATGATGCATTCCTCGAAGCGGTGCACCCTGAAGATCGTGCAGCAGTTGATGATGTGTATTCCGGCTCGCTCCGTGAGGGGAGAGATACATACGAAATCGAGCACCGGATTGTAAGAAGAGCAGACGGCGAGATTCGCATCGTTCATGAAAAATGCGCCCACTTCAGGGATAGCTTCGGACGGATTATCCGATCCGTGGGAATGGTTCTGGATATCACCGAGCGCAAGCGTATGGAGGAGGAACTCCGCAAGTCCCGTGATGAACTGGAAATACGCGTTCAGGAACGGACTGCAGAACTGAACAAAACCACGGAAGCGCTACGAGATGAACGGCAGCGGTTCCAGGACGTCCTGGATATACTGCCGGCTTATGTGGTGCTGTTGACGCCGGATTATCACGTGCCCTTTGCCAACCGTTTTTTCCGTGAACGTTTCGGAAAGTCCAACGGCAAGCGTTGCTTTGAGTATCTTTTTGGGCGGAGCGAGCCTTGTGAGATTTGCGAGACGTACGCAGTCCTGAAGACCAATGCGCCCCATCGGTGGAAGTGGACCGGCCCTGACGGCCGCAATTACGATATCTATGACTTCCCCTTCACCGACACTGACGGCTCGAACCTCATCATGGAGGTGGGTCTCGACATTACCGAGCAGAAGCGGCTGGAAGAGGCTCTGCGCTTGGCGGGTTCTTATAACAGGAGCTTAATTGAGGCGAGTCTCGATCCACTTGTTACAATTGGGAAAGATGGAAAGATCACAGACTTAAATTCTGCAACGGAGAAAGTTACCGGTTATTCCAAGCAGGAGCTTATTGGCACTGATTTTTCGAACTATTTCATCGAGCCCGAGAAAGCTCAGGCTGGGTATCAACAAGTGTTCCGTGAGGGTTCAGTGCATGATTATGCCCTTGAAGTCCGGCACAGGGATGGTCATACAACGTCGGTTCTTTACAATGCCTCAGTTTATCGGGATGACGCAGGGGAGGTTCAGGGTGTCTTTGCCGCTGCCCGTGATATCACCGTGCGTAAAAGGATGGAAGACCAAATCAGGGATACGAACAACCTGCTCAGCCTCTTTGTCACAAAGTCTACGAGAAAAGAATATTTGGATTCTGTTATCGATCTCCTCCATGAATGGACTGACTGCGACTGTATCGGTATCAGGATATTGGACAAACTGGGAAATATTCCCTATGAATCGTATAATGGGTTCAGCCGGGAATTCTGGGAGTCTGAGAACTGGCTCTCTGTTAAAACCCATCAGTGCGCCTGTAGCCGTGTAGTTCTGCAAAAACCGGATCCTCAGGACATGAGCATGATGACCTCCCACGGTTCCTTCCGCTGTGACAACACAGAAGAATTCGCAAGATTCTTGACTGAAAAGGAGATGTCAAGGTATAGAGGGCTATGCATACGGATAGGGTTCAAGTCTGTCGCCATTATCCCGATCATTTATAAAGGTACCGTTCTTGGTGCACTCCATATTGCTGACAGGCGTGAGGATATGGTACCACTGGAGAAGATTGAGTTTATAGAGACCGTGACCCCGATGATCGGTGAGGCGATCTTCAGGTTCTCCGCAGAGGAATCACTCGAAGCAAGCGAAGAACGTTATCGCATGCTGATAGACACCATGAATGAAGGATTGGGAATGGATGATGAGAACGGCTTGCTGGTTTATGCCAATGACAGGCTCTGTGAAATGTTGGGATATTCACGGGATGAAATAATTGGCCGCCCTATTCTGAGCTTTCTAGATGAAAAGAACCAGAATATCATAAAAGAACAGACAGAGAGACGAAAAGAAGGGGAGACCGAGTCCTATAGACTTGAATGGATTAGGAAGGACGGACAGAAAATTGTCACACTTATATCTCCAAGGGGAATTTTTGATGCGAACGGAGAATATAAGGGCAGTTTTGCAGTCATTACCGACATTAGCGAAAAGCTCAGACTTGAATCTATCGCCCAGGCAGTAAACACGATGAACAATATCGGTTTCATCTTCTCAGGGATACGACATGAGGTTGGTAACCCGGTTAACTCGATCAAGATGGCACTGAGCGTACTAAAACAGAATATAGATTCATTTCCCAAAGATACGGTAAAGGAATATGCTGATCGTATGCTCTCAGAGATATTAAGGATGGAATACCTTCTGAAAGCCATGAAGAACTTCAACATGTATGAGACTCTGGAACTCATGGATGTAAACATGACAAGCTTTATGGATAAATTCCTTTCATTGGTTATGAATGATTTTGCGAAAAAAGGAATAAGAGTGGGGACAGACATTCCAGAGACATTGTGGGCATATGCAGATCCCCGGGCACTCCAACAGATTTTGCTGAATGTTATGACCAATGCTTCTGATGCCTTGGAAGGAAGAGAAGACCCGACAATCAAAATCAGCGTACTAAAAATGGGAGGCATGGTAAATATAAGGGTTGAAGACAATGGCTGCGGCATGTCAGAAGAGCAGCAGGAAGATCTCTTCAAACCTTTTTATACCACTAAAGCCAAAGGTACAGGGCTTGGACTGGTAATTACCAAAAAGATGATGACAAAGATGAAGGGTCTTGTCGAGGTAATAAGCGAGAAGAATAAAGGTACCATCGTTGATCTCTTTATTCCGGAAGGCATAAATGAAGAGTCTTAATTCCCCAAAGACCTTATTAATTATAGATGACGACAAGATATTCTGCGATACCATTAAAAGCTATCTGGCTAAAGATGTAATGGAAGTTTTTACTGCTCATACCGGAGCAGAAGGCATCAATATCTGCTCGCATAAAAAGGTGGATGTCGTGCTCCTGGATCAGAAGCTTCCTGACGGAGAAGGACATTCTTTCTGTCAATCCATTTTAAAACACAACGATAAAGCAAAGATAATTTTTATTACTGCTTATCCCAGCTTCGAAGGTGCAGTGAAAGCTATCAAGGCTGGAGCACATGACTATCTTTCAAAGCCTTTCGAGCTGGAAGAGCTAAGTCTGGAGATAGAACAGGCCCTCAGGACAATTGAGCTGGAGATGGTTGAACAGTTCCATCAGTACAAAATCGACAAAGAGAGTGAGGATTCAATCCTGGTCGGCTCTGAAGGAGGACTCTCTGAGATTTCAAGGCTTGTGGATCTTGCTGCTTCTTCACTTAACCCACCAGTTGCATAAATTTTCTTCGCTTGAGGAGGCAGATGTGATGAAAAGCCCTGCCATCGACACCTTACAGCCCTCCCATGTGGTCTGCCAGCCTTTTCAGGAATACACAAAAGGTGAAATCTGCGGTCACGTGTATCAGAATAAAATCTTGTCGATTTGCAGGGGTTTTCAGCATTTCTGCCTCCTTGTTAATGCAACGTTTGGGTTAATTCACCAGTACTTATCACAGGTGAGACAGGCACGGGTAAGAATGTTGTGGCAAAGGCTATCCATTACAGAAGTCCGATCCGGAGTTCGTCATTTGTCAGTATAAACTGTGCAGCCCTTCCTGAGAACCTTATAGAAGCAGAACTTTTTGGTTACGAAAGAGGGGCTTTCACAGGAGCGATAACTGGTAGAAAAGGTATCTTTGAAATGGCCGAAGGAGGAACCCTCTTTCTTGATGAGATAGGAGAAATGCCTCTTCATCTTCAGACTAAACTTCTGGGCACAATAGAAGATAAAAAAATAAAAAGGATCGGGAGTGAATCGATAATACCCGTGAATGTGCGCATCATAGAGATGCTTACTTTGTTCGGCATGACAAGATGTGCGTTTGTCATTGCTTCGCTTCCTGTTATTCTGAGGGAGCGAAGCGACCGAAGAATCTAGCTTAGGATAGGTCTGAGTTCGCCAGAGTCAGACGAAACTCTCATTTTTAAAAGTAAAGAACCCCGACTAAAGTCGGGGCTTTAAGTATCCTCAAACTTTAGCTGTTCATATGAAAAACTGTGCTTCTCTATATACCGTCTTATTACTTCATCCGTTACTTGTTCACCAACTGTCCTC
>Ga0315282_10003133_pt1 | contig 29778 bp, 23 predicted proteins | sample YL17G07_20_MG_FD_203693 | JGI IMG/M metagenome (GOLD analysis project Ga0315282, IMG submission 203693) | Sediment microbial communities from Yellowstone Lake, YNP, Wyoming, USA - YL17G07_20 | ecosystem: Environmental > Aquatic > Freshwater > Lake > Sediment | place: USA: Wyoming | collected... | reverse complement strand
GAAGGCGCTGGGCTCACGCCGGCAGAAGTGATACAGGTAATCGGTCGGACAGGCGTCACGGGTGAAATCTCACAGGTGAGAGTGCGCATCTTAGAAGGCAAGGACAAGGGGCGAATCATAACGCGGAATGTCAAAGGACCAGTGCGTGCTCAGGATCTTCTGATGCTTAGAGAAACAGAAAGAGAAGCAAGGAAAATCAACAGGTAACCACGGATCATCAGGAGAGTGAGTTCATGCCGAAACCTAGGAAATGCTCATTCTGCGGCAACGATTTCGCAGCTGGTACAGGAATGATGTATGTTAAGAATGATGGTTCTATCCTGTGGTTCTGCTCGAGCAAGTGTAGAAAGAGTTCTCTTTTTCTGAGAAGGGACGCTCGGAAACTCAAGTGGACGGCCTATTTCGGAAAAGAAGAAAAGGGAAAAGCCTAATTATTCCCGGCCTTTTTCTATTTTTCAAGCGGCTTGGCTGTCGCGTATTCATGTTATCCAGAAGAAAGGTTTGGTAGCGGGGACTAGATTTGAACTAGTGATCTCTGGGTTATGAGCCCAGCGGGTTAATCCTGGCTACCCCACCCCGCTTTATCGTGGGTTAAGCTTTGAAACAGGTTTGATTTTTTTGGCTGCCAGCACACTGTAATTGAAGTATACTGAATTAAGGTTTTCGATGGAAGTGGGTTTCAAGGAGAAAGAAAAAGAACTGTGACAGGTTCAGAAGTTGGAAGGTTGCCGGGGGCCGCCGACCTTGCGCCAGTCGCGGCATTGGATGCCGATGAAAACTCAGACCGGGATCCAGAGAACTCAAGCGAGCCTGAGCATGTTTATGAGACTACGCCAAGCCAGTCGGCGGCCCGTGCGTATAGATATCTGTAATATTGATATTTAATAAACGTTTTCCTTAACATGTACAACAAAAATGCTGGAATTTCCGCTCGCAGCTGCTTTCTCTGTGCGTGTTCTTGTCTGGGGTTGGCTTATTGTGTTCTTGAGAGGTTTTCTTCGAGGTCAACTACCCTGCACTGGGTTTCCTGTGGATGCTGGAGGTTTTCGTATATCTGCAGTGTTTGTTTTGCAGCTTCTTTCCATGTGAAGTATCGGAGTACTCTCTTTCTGCCGTTTTGTCCCCATCTTTTGGCTCTTGCGGGGTCTGATAGGACTTCTTTGATACCCCATGCTATGTCAGCGGGGTTCCCGCCGTTTACGTGTATTCCGTTCTGGTCGGAGCCTGACGGTATTACCTGTTCTCGGAAGCCAACAACGCCTGCTGCACCTACAATTAACGGTTTTTCCATTGACATTGCTTCCAAACTGACTATTCCAAAGGGCTCGTATGTGGAAGGGAAGATGCAAATGTCTGATGCTGCATAGTGGAGTATGCGTTCTTTTTCGGCCACGAATTCGAACCTGCATTTGACGTTGTCGTTTATGCCGAGTCTGTTAGCGGTTTCGATTATGTCGTTTTGCTGTTCGCCTTTTCCAAGGATAACCAGTTTGGTGTTTGGGTATTCTGCGAGAACCATGGGCATTGCTTGGACAAGGTTGGTGACGCCTTTTACCCATGTGAGTCTTCCCAAGAAGAGGATCATTTTTTCGCTTGGTTTTATGTTGTATCTGCTGCGTATGGCTTCTGCGTCTTCTTTCTTGCAGCTGTTGGGGCTGTAACGTTCAGGGTCAACGCCGTTCCAGACTACGCTTATTTTCGATTTGGGCCAACCGTGTCTCACTAGGTCTTCTTGCATCGCGTGACTTACGGTTATGATCTTGTCCACTTTGTGGGCTGTTGCCCATTCTAGGTGGGATACGACTCCTGAGCCTGGCCCACCGGCTCGTCCCCATTCTGTGCTGTGCACGTGGAATGTCACGGGGGTTTTTGTCTCGTTTTTAACCATGATGCCGGCGATGCTGCTGAGCCAGTCGTGGACGCAAACGACATCGTAGTTTAGGCTTTCTTTTTTGAGCATGCTGTTGATGAATTTTGTTGCGCTCAGGATGTTGTAGATGAATATGTCGTTGAACATTCGTATGTTTGTTCCCCATTTCTTGAGGTCGTCAACGACGAACATTGGAAAAACGTTGCTGGCATCTGCGATCAGGGGTCTGTGAACTTCGACGCCTTTCAGTATTTCTCTGGTTTTCAGGTTGCCAGGATTAAGAGTGAAGACTGTTACGTCGTTGCCCATCGCCACGAATTCGCGTGTGATGTATTCTGCGTAAGTGCCTAAGCCTCCGACGAGCGCTGGAGGATATTCCCATACGAAAAAACCTATTCTCAAGTGTCAACACCATCTTAATGATGAAGCATTTGGCCGAACCTGATGCGGGATGGTTGCATGCCTGTTACCTCTTCAACTAAACAAGCTGCAGGAGCAGATAAATGGGTTATGAATTCAAAGTTTTGATCGCCCAACATGATTTGAAAGGCTTGTGACCATTTTTTCGTTCTATACGAACGTACCCATTGTTTGAGGGCTGCACTGTCACTTATGGCTAGGGGGTTCAGCAAAGAGACTCTCTTGCAATGTCTTTTTCTGTAGGGGTTGGGTAGAATTTTGAGCTTTCGCGAAAGCACACTGCGTTCATGCTTGTTGACTTTGCGCAATTTGGGTAATCTTGCGTCCAGAGTAGAGAGGCTCAGATTCGCGGATTCACAATTCGAATTGGAGATTCATGAATGATTTTTCTCGTCTTCTTTCAGATTTTTCAATCGGAAACCATGATTGCACAGGGATTTCGACGAGATCTTGCTTGAGGTTGTAGATAAAGTACTGTTTTCTTTTGGAGAAGCGATTGAACAAGTAATATGTGTGTATCTAGAGTGCAATCAATGTCCTGCAGAAAATCCACGTTGCAATAGGGTGATGACTGTGAGTTTAGGATTGTAGGCATGTTTTTTTGGTTCTCAGATTATGTATTGCGCGTTTGCACTTTTGTTCTCGTGATTCTTGAGCCAGTTTTCGCTCATCAGGCACCATTTTGATTTGTCGCCTTCTACATGAAGGATCAATATGAGGTCAGTGTTGTCCAATTTCGTGTATTCAACTAGCACGTCGTACAAGCCCCTGTTTATTTCTAACTCGAGGTCCTGTGGTTTGTTATCAGTTGCCCTCTTGGCATGAAAAATAGCTTTGTGTTTCTCGTCGCTTTCGCGGTAATCAACATTGACGCGGCTTACGAAATAGACCATGTCGCCGTGGCTTAGAATAACATTGCGTGCCTTCTCCGACTTGACTTCCATGGTACTCTTCATGTCTCCTCAACTCGACTGCTCATCGGGAAAAAGAACCATCTAAGACAGTTAAGCAATCTTCCAGTTGCGGAAATATGCTGCAATTCGACCGTATGGTCTTCAGAAGATTAGAGGATTGCAGACTTTCGTTCAGGGTCTTCTACGATTCAGTGCGCATGATCGTTGAATGCATGGGAGAAGCTTTTCGCGGGAATGCTGCTTCTATTGGTCTGGTGCTGGACTGACACGCGATGATGGTGAGTATGGAGAATATGTATTCTTGATTCAGATTCGAAGGTCATAACCATAAAATATATGCTCCATCAGAATTGTGGCTCCAGCTTCGACTTTGGTAACGGGTGAGATAGTTATGGAACTTTCTATGGAAGAAAGAGGCAGTCTGATAAAGATTTATGATGAGAAGAACGAAGTGTGGAAATTCGTTAAGAAAGACAGTGGGTTCAGCAAACAGTTGATGATGATTGAAGATACGCTGTCGCGGTTCGGTCTTCTGAAGAATGAAATCAGGGTCTATCTTTATCTTGCTAGGGCTGGAGAGAAGAAGGCAGGTGAGATTGCTGAAGCAATAGCTCTTCATCGAACCGAAACTTACAGAATATTACACGATTTGGAAAAGAAGGGCATCGTCTTTTCAGCTTTTCATAAACCACTCAAGTTCACGGCTGTACCGTTGGAAAAGGCGATAGACCTGCTGATAGATGCGCAGAAAATGAGAATTATGCTCCTTGAGAAAGAGAAGGCCAGCCTTGTGGACCTTTGGCGTTCTATGCCGCAGCCGAAAGTTGAAAACCATAGAAAGGAAATATTCCAAATACTTGAGGGCGGGCAACAACTGATCTTGAAGGCAAAGGAGCTTTTGGAAACGACGAAGGATGAAATTCAAATATTTGCTCCTGGCGAGTATTTAGCGCAACTTTATCACAGTGACTTCATGGACAACTTGAAACGATATGCGGGCAGGTTCAATATTACTCTGCTGAGTGAGGACTCGCTGAAAAGCAGGTTTTTCATATCAAAGATGAACTGGACAAACGACAAGTGTCGTCTGGTGGACGTTAAGAATATCCCCTGCTTCATTATCTCAGATAGAAGCGAACTGTTAATTGCAGTACAGGAGACTGACGAAACTGAGAATACTATGGATAAGAAGAGGGTCAAGATGGTTGCTCTTTGGACTAACTACAGCGCTTTCGTTGAGGCTCTTCTGATGTTGTTCTCAAAACTGCATGAAACTGGCAAGAAATTCGAAGAGATCCAGCTTAAGGTATCCAACTAGTTTTGGAATTTGCGCAGTAAGGGGCAACTATTTCTGGTTGCTATTTGGCATTTTATCGCCAGAGACCCAACGGCGGAGCCAAGAGCACTGTGCACTGTTCTGTGTCTTTCTACGTCATACAACATAGGTTTGGTCTCTTGTTAAGCCGTGTTGTATCGGACTGTTTCGTTTCAGAAGCCAAGTTGTCAACTCTTCACAACTGCTTGGGTCACATGTAAAGTTGTGGTTCTTTTGGTTCCATGATGCGCACTTAGAGCAAGGGATCTCTTCGGCATTCTGCATGGTCATCGCAAAAGTGTGAGGCAGCTCATAGAAGTAATGTTTTGCGAATCTCTTGTAACGATTCAGAATCAATATACAATCTCTCTGAACCAGCCCTGTCTTTCTTATGTCGCTATGAAGCCTAACGTTTTTTCAGGGTCTATGTGATTGTGCAGTATGTTTTTGCCGCTTTTTGTGTACTTCTGTTGTGCAAATAGATGAGAATGTTTATTAAGTCGTACGATGGACGATTGTATACCTAAGGAGCCAGAGAACCAAAAATGACGCTCTTCCATCTCGAACGCGGTTGGAGGGCGCGTGCCAGTTAGGTGAGTTGCCATGAAGAACATAACACATATCATTCGTAGGAACAAGCGAGGCATCGTGGGCATTGAGGCTGCGATAGTGCTGATTGCCTTCGTCGTTATCGCTGCAGCGTTGGCCTATGTTGTCATTAACATGGGTTTCTACTCTGCTCAGAAGGCGAAGTCAACGATTGACAAGGGAATTCAGGAAGCTACGAGCGCTCTTGAACTCGACGGCTTCGTCGCTGCTAAGACAGATGCTTCTGCCAATGTTATGTACCTGGCGGTTCCACTAAAGTTGGCAGTAGGCCAAGAGGAAGTCGACTTAGCCCGAAACACCGTGGTCGTTGCCGTGCAAGGTGCGAACTTTTCATTGGCAAATATCTACAGTGGCGCACACACAGAAAACAACACAAACCTAGCAGAGCTGATGGCCAACGTTACTGGTGAACCTAATGCTACATGCTTCATTTACAACAGCCCGATCCCGAACAGTACGGTCCTGCAACAGAATGCCAAGGCATATATTATCATAAACTTGGGCAACCTCTATGTACTGCCTCCTTATAGCACAGTGAAGGTTGAGATCCGAACCAGTAGAGGGGCAGCCTTGATGCTACAACGGGAAATACCGGGTGGTCTGCCGACCGACAGGCTTGTTGACCTCGGCTAGACTCATTGAGACTTCGGCGAATCGTTGGCATTCATGAAACTGGCGCGTGCCTCCTTCATATTTCGATACATGACATAGCCCTCCTTTTTTTCATTCTGAGCTGTTTTGCGTTTTCTTTACTCTGGGCAACTGCACTCCGTTCTGCTCGTAGTTTTACGATGTTGTTGTGTGACTGCGTCCGATTCAAGAGGGCTTTGGCTTTCCGAAGTTAATCTGCAAGAGGGTTATGGGTTGTCTGAAGATTGGCCGTTGCAGAATCATGAAAGCATCTATTCATGCAGTTTTGATTTGTTGTCTATTTTAGGTTTGGGAGCATGGTGGGACAAGTTGCGTCACTGCTTTTTTGTCTGATGCAAGTGTGACGTACAGAATATTATAACTCAATATTCTGGATATGGAGTGCAGATAAAGGTCAAGTTGGAATAGAAATGAGGAGAACGTTAAGAAGGCTACTGAAGCAAAAGCGCGGTATGGTTGGCATTGAAGCGGCTATCGTTTTGATTGCCTTCGTGATCGTTGCTGCAGCGTTCAGTTTCATGGTTGTCAACATGGGTCTCTTTGTCACGCAAAGGGGCAGAGATATTATTCAGCAGGGCATTTCAGAGGCTAGCAGTCCGTTGATTATTGATGGAAGTATAATGGTGCGGGGTAACGCTTCTGGTGATGGTGTCGACGCTATGATGATCCCTCTTAAGACTATTGGGACGAGGTATGTCGCTATGGACCAAAACGTAACGGAGATTTCTCTTAGGATTGAGAACAAGACCGCCTACGCGAACATCTATTATGGCATTAACACGGCGAAGAGCCCCTTGAACACGACTTTGGACGCCCTCGTGACTGCCGTCAATTCAAGTGCCAACGGTGACACAAGATGCCAATTGTTCATCGGGAACAGTAATGGGGATTCTTCACTCGACTTCGGAGAAAAAGGTTTATTGATACTATACTTTGGAGCCGACAGTCAGGCTGCTGCAAGAATGCACGTCTTTGTTGAGGTCAGACCTGGGAACGGCGCACCTGTTTCCGTTGAAGTTGTTGTTCCGCCCGAGCTGACGCAAGGATGGCTTTCGATCGGTGCCTAGGTTTCCTTGCTTTCTTGTTTTTTCTAAGCGCGGTCTGTATGTGTGGACAGTGACGCACAGACTATTATATCGCAACAGTCAATATACACACGGCGCAGGTGAAAATGAAAATGAAGAAAATACTAAACAAACTACTGAAGCAAAAGCGCGGTATGGTTGGCATTGAAGCGGCTATCGTTTTGATTGCTTTCGTGATCGTTGCTGCAGCGTTCAGTTTCATGGTTGTCAACATGGGTCTCTTCTCAACACAAAGAGGAAGAGAAACAATACAGCAAGGAATATCAGAGTCAGGTACTCCACTGATGCTGGATGGAAGCATTATCCTGAAAGCCGAAAGCCACAATGTTACGGCTTTCATGATTCCACTGAAGACTTTAGGGGTCAAATATGTTCCTATGAAGGACAACACAACCGAAATAACGCTGAGGGTTGAAACCCACACTGCAGTAGCCAACTGCTACGGTGGAATCAACACAACAGACCCGCAGGACGTGTCACTTGACCAATTGCTAGTTGGAGTAGGTACCAGTACTAACTCGACGTTGTTCATAGGAAACAGCAACGGAGACACTTCGCTTGACAACTTTGAAAAAGGGTACCTAGTCTTCAAATTGGCAACGTCTGATCAGGCGGCTGAAAGAGAACATATATTCGCTGAAATCAGGCCCGAGACAGGTGCTCCATTGACCATAGAGTTCGTCGTGCCTCCACAGCTTACGTCAGGATGGCTACCAGTAGGCAGTTAAGGTGAGCCACAATGAACAGCATAATGCGGACCATTCGCAAGAACAAGCGAGGCATCGTGGGCATTGAGGCTGCGATAGTGCTGATTGCCTTCGTCGTTATCGCTGCAGCGTTGGCCTATGTTGTCATTAACATGGGTTTCTACTCTGCTCAGAAGGCGAAGTCAACGATTGACAAGGGAATTCAGGAAGCTACGAGCGCTCTTGAACTCGACGGCTTCATCACAGGCAAGACAAGCACTGAGGCAGTAATAACGTATCTGGCAGTGCCAATAAAGCTGGCTGTAGGCCAAGAACAGGTTGACATGGCTAAGAACACTGTGGTCGTTGCCGTGCAGGGCGCGAACTTTTCGTTAGCAAACATCTACAGTGGCGCAGAAACTTCAACCAATGAGTCTCTGTCAAACCTGATGGCAAACGTCACTAATCCACCTAATGCTACATGCTTCATCTACAACTACGAATCGGTCAATGATACTGTCCTCAAGCAGAATGCGAAAGCATACATCGTGATAAACTTGGGCACGTATAGCGTCGCGTCATACGCTAAGGTGACGATTGAGATTAGGACCAGCCGTGGCGCAGCTTTGATGATACAACGAGAGATACCAGGTGGCCTACCAACCGACAAACTTGTCGATCTTGGTTAGGAAGCTCAACCGCGATTCCAACCTAGATCCTATCCCCTTTTATTTCTCTTTTGTAACAACACAAGATGTAATTCTACAGTTTCATTCTAAGGAAAAACATTCTCCATCTGGTGAAAAGGGACAGCCTCTGCGGACAGTGTGCCTTTTTCTTTGGGTTCTTCACGAATCCGCTCTTTAAAGATGCAGTGGCGAGTGGTCCTATGTAAATCTGTAATCAAAATGTCTGATTCATAATTGATTTATCGAATCTGTTCCCCAAGATTATAACGTTGGTTTGAGAGGATTCGTTGTTGCCAGCTAAAGACTTTGAGAAGCTTTTGGCAGAGGTCATAGATGAGAGCCTCTCTTCTTTAGGAGAGAACATGAAACTGACAGTGTACTCGCACTTGGAAGAGGCGTTCGGAGTTCATAAATCAGAAATCGCAAACAGAGTCGCGAGTTTTGCGCAGGCAGTTGATGAAATCCTAGGTGTAGATGCCGGCAACGTTGAGGCTCTTATCCTGAAACGAGTCTACGAGAGACTAGGAAGAAAGGTTGAGTGGAGTCCACATTCTGGGCCAAGTTTCGTTCAGCAAGTGAAACTGGTCCGCAGCCAACTTTACACAGACTTTGTCAGCAAGATGCAGAGTGCAGTGGCCGTCTTCTATTTGGAAAATCCGGCTGATCTGAGGTCTTTTAGGCTTGTCGCTTTTAACTCTGCCGCAGTGAGGTTGATCGGTGTAGCTGTAGAAAGCGTGATTGGCAAGACTATGACCGAACTCTATCCTGAAACGTTAAACATTGACGTTCAGAAAGCGCTCTTCGAGGTTCTTCGTTACGGGAAACCAAAAGAGCTGGGTGAGTTTCATCATTCGAGCAGTTCTGAAACATCAAGGTTCTCTGTTGCGGCCTTTTTGCTTTCAAGCAACTGTGTGGGATTGGTGTTCAAGAATGCGAAAGATCGCAAGCAGACGGCAGTTAAGCCACCTGAGGTTCAAGGGCAGGCAGGCAACGTAGAGAATGGGATGGGAGGATGGAGATGGGAACCTGAAGTTGTCGACAGGCAGACTTCCGCGGACAAATCACGGGCGCGGGAGCAGTGGGCTCGGCAGAAGCTGTCCAGTGGGTCGCGTACCGCAGAGTTCTTTTCGATAAGAGCCGAACAGTATCTTAAAGACGGCGAATTCTCAAGAGCTAGGGAGTTCTTTCTGAAAGCCGAGGAAGTGTTTCAGAGGACAGGCCAAGTGGAAGAGGCCTTCAGGAACGCGTCTCTGCGCGTCAGTGCTTTTCTTTTTGAAGAAAAAGTGAGGCTCCTTGAGTTTTTCGATGCTGCTGAATCGTACTTCAAGAGATATGCAGAGTTTTTCATGCATGAAGATTTCATGAGAAACCTTGCTTATTATTATCAATGGAAGGGCTATGGGCACGAGCAAAACCGCAATTTCAGCGACTCCAGAAGGTTTTACTCCGAAGCAGAAGAGTTGTTTCTGACTTTGAAGCGGAGGGAGGACGCGGTCTACAACGCTTCTAGGTTTGTTCTTACCTACAGAAGCGAAGGCAGACTGCAGGACTTTGCTGAATCTGCTTCAAGGTTTCTGCGGAAATACGCAAACTTTCCAGAAGACAAATACTACAGGGAGATTCTTGCTCATCATTTTTCTTATGAGGCCGAGAAGACTAACGATGTTGCTGAGGCTATGGGGTTGCGGAGGCAAGCTGAGAAGCTTTTTTTGGAGGTTGATCAAAGACCGCTTGCCTTCGAAAACGCATGCAGACTGATTGAATTGTGCTGGAGCAGTCATGTTGCTGAAAATGAAGAGTTAGCGAAAAAATGTTTCGAGGAAACCGAAATTTTTTTTGACGGGTACCAAGATTTTTCAGAAGACGAGTTCTATAGGAAAAAGCTTGCTGAATACTATCTGCATCAGGCCAGAGCTTTAGCTTCACAGTTGAAACATGCCTTGCGTTAAGTTTTCTCCGGTTATTCCTTTCCTTTTTGGCTCATGCTTATGGCGTGAGTACCTGTTGGAGGTTGCCGAATGCTCCGCCGAAGGATACGTTCATCAGCCATTCAGACCCTATCCAGGCCGCGCCGCTGAGTAAGAGCAGGATGCTGATGTACATGAAGCTTGTTCCCCAGAAGCCGCCTCTTGCCTCTTTCAGCGTCAACGCGTTGAGAACAGTCGTGAGCAGGATCATGAAGACGTTTCCTATTCTGATTACCTCGATGGGAATTGCTCCGAAGGTGAAGTAAGGTACAGATGTTAGTGTCTGTGAGAAATATGTGGTCATGAACGTGAGGATGGTGAGGAGGGCCACTGTTATCGGTTGAAGAAGGTAAGTGGTTACTTCCAACGTTTTTGCGACGTTTTCTCTTTTCTTTCTGAAACCTAGGTTTCTTACGCAGTTGTTTCCAAGGATTTTTCCGACCTCTAGGACGTCGGCGCCGTAGCTGAAAGCGTCGAGGAACATCTTGTTTGACATGTAAACAGTATGAGATGCGGCTTCAGACGACAATAGGCTTAGTGTTCTTGCGTTGTCGACGCCTATTTTGACTCTTGCGAATGCTCGACGAAGCAGGTTTTTGAGGTGACCCAGTTCCAAGTAGAGGACGTAGGAAAGAGCGTTTTGAAGGCTTGATGATGCGGCCATGTTTTCGCCTAGGCCTTTGATGAGTGTCGGATAGTTCTCGTTGATCTTGGTCACATAAGTTTCAAACTTGTATGCTAGGAATCCGGGCGGTAATAAGGCTAGGCCCATGAGCAGGAATCCGTAGGGGACTCCGAATATTATGCTGACGAGCACGGCCGGTACTATGCAGGCGAGGGAGATGGGTAGGACAAGCTTGAAGCGTGTGTACATTTTTGGCTGCAATTGCTTGTCTATGTGAACCAGCACGTCCTTGGGGACGACTGACCTGACGCCGAAGTACATTACGAGCAGGACGGCTGACGCGATGAAGTATCCGAAGTAGACCATGCTGGGCTCGTTGGTAAAGACTATTATTATGTCCAGTATCATGATGATGAATGTCGATACACTTGAGAAAGTGCTGTAGACGCCGCCTAACATTTCAATTGACTTTATTGCTCTTTCATAGTAGCCTGAGTATTCCTCGATCATCGTGGTTGCTTCCAGTTCTAGGTATCCTTTCGGGTTAGGGGATGAGAAGGCCTGCTGGCATCTTATGAGTATGTCTTTGAACGGAGGTTTAGTCTGGTTCGCCATCTCAGCTGTGGCCTTCGTGATTCCGTACCCGTATTCTTTTGCCAATTGGCGTATTTTGCTGAATATTTCACTGTAGTATCCGTAGTCTTTGGTTTCTGCGATTCTTTTGACGAGGTCGTCTGGACTGATTTGTCCTTGTGAGAGGGAGTACATGTGCAGCAGCAGCGAGACGAGTTGTTCATCAATTTTGGCGGGGATCTTTTTCCTGATCATGTACAGCATGAATATGACTGCGCCTGCCAGTGCGTTCACTGCTATTAGGCTTATCAGGTCATTTCTCATGAACAGAAACATGGAGGCGACTGCATCGATGATTAAGAGCAATGCTCCGTTCTTCTTTAGGGATCCTATTCTGTGAGCCATGGGAACTGCCCCTCCTTCACTTTCTTGTAGACTTCCTCCACTCCTGAGCTTTCGGTTTCTATCACAGTGTTCCAGACGTCTTTGAACCTCGGATGTTTGTCAGCCAGTGCCGACAGGATTTCCGCCCGCATCTGCAGTTCTTGGTAAAGCTCAGGTAGTCTTTCTGGTGCCCACCCTCTGTACGGAAGGATCTTTGCCTCTAGCAGAAAGCTTGATCCTGAGAAGCGAAGCTTATCTTCGTCTGAATCGTACGTGAAGATGGGCAGGAAGTTGAGTTGTCCTTCTTCTTGGTCGTAGTTTATGATCTCGTTGACAGATGTAACTCGTCTGACCAGTTTGAGGCCCCTTTTGATTCTGTTCTGGAATATTGCAATGTTAAGGCCGTTCATGTGAGATTTGGGCACGTCGATCGGTGAAGAGGTTAATCTTTGGAACAGTGTTTGCAGGTCTCCCGCGTGGATGGTGCTTACTACAGGGTGGCCTGTTTCGATAGCTTGGAATGCGATCTGGCCTTCTTCACCCCTGATCTCTCCCACGATGATCTGGTCTGGTCTCTGTCTTAAGGCGGCTTTGAGCAGGTCAAACATGGTAACTTTGGTTCCTGTGCTCAGCCGTGTGACTTCTCGCACCCAGTTTCTGTGAGCCAAGTTTACCTCGGGGGTTTCTTCGATGCTCACGATTTTTGCGTCTGGTTTGATGAGACCTACAAAAGCGTTCAGGCTTGTTGTCTTACCCGATGCGGTTTCTCCGCACATGAAGAAGGAGATTCCCATTTCGAGGAGGATCCACATGTAAGCTGCGAGCTCCGGCGACATGGTCTTCCATTTTATGCAGTGCGCGACTGAGATAGGTTCTTTTGGGAATTTGCGGATGGTGAAGTTGCTTCCTCTAACGCTTATGTCTTCGCCGAAGACGATGTTGAACCTGGACCCATCTTCAAGGTGGACATCCAGTATCGGGTTAGTGTAGCTCAGAACTTTTCCGTGTCTTTCTGCCAGTCCTCTCAGTAGGCTTTCGCCGTCTTCCAAAGAAATCTCCGTGTTGCTTTCAAGCGCTCCAAAAAACTTATGGTAGACGTATATGTGTCCTGCTCCAGGGACACTGACGTCTTCAAGCCATGGGTCTGCCAAAAAGTCGTCGAGTACACCATGGCCTACTTTCTCCCTTAGAAAGTGATAAAGTACGCTTCTCTGTTTGCCAGCAGGAAGCTTCAGTATTTTCTTCTTTACTGCCTCTTTGAAGAGTTTTTCAATGACTCTTTCCTTTTCCTTTGTGCCTTCTGCGACGATTGTTTTCTCCGTTATTGATTTTGCGATTGCTTCTTCAACTTGGTCAATGATTTTTCTGGGCGGTTTTTCCGGTTCGATGATGTTGTACTTGCCGTATTCTCCGCCGAATTTTATGTGGATGAAGGCTCCAAGTCCAATCGGGTATACAATGTCCAGCACGAACGCGGCTGACATGATGTCAGTTTCGGTTCCCACCATGCTTGGATCTGTGACGTACTCAGGAGTAATTCCTGTGGCTTCGACGTACGCTTTTAGGTACGGGTACTTCTCGTATGCTTCTTGGAGTGTTTTCGGTATTTCAAGGTCGTACAGACTTACAAATTTCTCTTTTTCACTCTTGCCCTTCTTTTTTTCAGGCTCCTCAGTCTTCATGTTCTGGCTTTGAATCTGGTTTTGCGCAGGGCTGGGCGGCTTGGTTGTGTTGTTTTCGGGCTTGGTTTTGCCGAAGAGTTTCATCTACACCTTCACTCCACCGAGTGGCAAGACTCTTAGTCCCAGGTGCGGGTTGACTTCAAGGCTTACTGACTCTTTTCTGTCACCACTGGTTCCCCACAGTTTAACTATTTTAAGGATTTTCACTTGTACACCTGCCACTTTTGCGTTTGAAATGCGAAGATAAACATCCGATGAGGCTTTCAGTTTCATGCTAGAGTTTTCAGGCAGGAAGTTAGGGTGAAAAGTAAGAACTATGGTTTTTCCGACGGCAACCAGGTTTTTCATACGGGTGATGAATGTCAGGAACACGTATGAAGGTGTGTCTACTGCAAGAATGCTTAGGCTGTCGATTACGAACATGTCGTATTTGTTTTTGAACATTTCCATGAAGTTTCTTGTAACTTTGAAGAATAATGAGGAGAGAAATTGGTTCCATCTGCCGCCTTCAACGTGTAGAGCGTACAGGTCTATTTTGCCGTTTATGAAGTATTGGTAAGCGTCCAGTTTTATGGACTTCATCATTGCAAGATATTCTTTGACTGTGGTCTCGCTTGAAATGACGCATACTTTTAGCCCTGCTTTGAGGGCTGAGAAGGCGATTTGCTGAGTGAGCGCGGTTTTGCCCGAACCGAAGTCTCCTTCGATCGAGGCCAAGCATGGAGTTGGAAAACCGCCCCCGAGGGCCTTGTCAAGGTCTTTTATGCCTAATGACATTATCTTCATTTTTAAATTCCTTCTGAAGTATTATGATCAAGTTCGAGCACTCTGAATACAGATTCGCAGTTCACAAAATCGACTGACTAGCTATTTGACCCTTCTGAACCACGAATATGAATTAGCAATTCAGGTTCTCGCTTTCTTTCTTGAGTATAGACCAAGCTTCATGGACAGAGACATGTTCGGTCCTAGCTTGTCATGCCAAGTTTCGACATTGATCTGGCAATCTTGCGTTCTGTCATCTTTTTTTGCGAATTGCGATTGCTTTTGCTGTTGAAGCTGGGATCAATACTAGAATTGTCAGTGGTTGAAGCTCTCTGGGATTGCAGAGTATCGGTGGCTGTCGCCTTGGGTTATCTGGTTTCCAGCATTGTCGTGGGCTGTCATTCTGTATTCTGTGATGGTGCTCTCTTGCTGGCCGTTTATGGTGTACTCGTAGAGATACGTTGTTTGGTTGAGGGTCATGAGCATATCAGGCATGGTTGTGCTGTTGTTTACGTCATATGCTAGTCTTATGTCTTTGATGCCGGCTGTCGTGTCGGTTGTGTTGACTGTGATTGTTACAGGTTGATTTTGCTGGATGTTTCCGTCTGGCACGCACAAAATACCCGCGATCGAGAGGGTGCCGTGTCGAGGATCATGCTAGCTGCGTATCTCATGGATGAGAGCCCGGCGTTGTTTTTAAATTTGGCGTAGACCGTTCTTTGGTCTTGGTCAGGTTCAAGTGTCCAACTCTTTGAGGTGCTTTATGTTTTGTGCACAGTCCATGTTATGTTGTCGTTGCTGAAATGCATCTGTACAATGCTTGAGATGTATAGTTTGCGAGAAGTGTCAGCGTTGCCAGCGTCCAATTTGTGTAAATGATGTTTCCGTTGATAATGAACAGACGTATCGGATTAGTCGTCCAGTTTTATGTCAACGAGGATCTTGTGCGATGTTTCTTCGTTGCTTACGGTTGTCCAAGCTCCCATATTCCAGCGTGTTGTTGGCGTTTTCAGGTGTGGTTTCAGGCTGGTCATCTCTGCTTACCCATCTAATCGAACCTTTGTCGATTCTGTAGCATGTTTCCGCTACGCCGCATTCGTTATCAGCAACTGTGAGTACTATAGCAAAGTTTTCGGTGTGTCAGTCCTGGGTCCTGGTCATCAGTGGTGAATGGTGGTGCAGCGTCTCTAGTAACGGTGAACGTCGCAGAAGCTTCAATGATTCTTACTTGGACAAAGCGCACGGTTGCAAACATAATTCACGCAGATTGCTTTGTCGTGTCATCCTGTGGAACGAGCGGCTGGAAAGGGTTTTTTGTCCTATAAAACTTTGGTCAATGTGCTGTTCAGGATATGTGTCCCTGGGTGATTCCGTCTTGGCCAAGTCCCGAGTTTCCGAGCCTCTAGCCCAGTGGGCGTTCGCCATATTGGTTTACAAAGACTTCTTGTATCGCGCTTACACCGTAGTGTGTGGCGAAGACCACTGTGACTACGCTGTTTGTCAATATGTCGGGTGCTGAAGGTGGCAGCTGGATGTTTATGAGTACTTGTTCTCCCGGTTTTATTGTGCGGTGTGTGGAAAGGTCGAATGATTCGTTTGTTCCTGTAGCACTGATCCTGAGTACTGTGTAGTTTTCTATCGTGTATGTTTTCCAGTCGGTGTTGTTGTAGTTCAATATTGCAGTGTTCCATGCATATGTTTCGTTTTGCAGGAAGATCTCTTTTGACCCTGTGTTTGAAACTGTAAAGTTTAATGTGCGGCCTTCTATGTCTGTTATGCTGAGTCGTAATTGTACACTGAGCCTGAGTCTGTCGTCAGTTGATGAGTTTACTTGTAAGCCCACTTCGTTCATCGTGCGGAGCATTGCTGTTGATACTGCTCCAATGAAGATTATCCAGCCTATCAGGGCCACTGCTGACGCGATAGTTATTGACAGTCCCATTTTGTTCACCTCTTATGGCGATGTGAAGAGGTAGCTACTGGAGATTCCTCTGTATGGAACGATTTTGGCTTCGTACAGGCTTGCTGTCACGGCGGTTGCGTTGTAGACTTGTATCGTGGCTGCTTCTCCTGTTTCGATGATGCCGTTTCCGTTTGAATCCGTGATGTTGAACTGTCCGCTTCCAGTCGTGGCGCTCGAATTGTAGGAGTAAAATGTAGATTGGCCGTATGCTCCGACGTATACGCTGATCAAGTCAAAATCTGACACTGGCAATGTTCCTGTGTTCTTGATGTATATTTGGAAAAGTGGACTTGGGTTGCTTGTAATGTTGACTGTCGCGTAGACTATGTCTAGACGTGTGTCCATGCTTCTCTTGACGCTGTCAAGGTTCTGCATTATGTTGCTCTGCAGAGACGTTCCAGCGTATATGGCGTATGCTGAGAAACCGCTTGCCAGGACTATTGATGCGATTACCATTATGGCTTCGGTGATCGTGAGGGAAAATCCCACTTACGGTTCACCTGTTCTGTTTTTCTTGAGGACTCGCATTATCAGCTGGGTCAAGTCCTTGGGGTTGGTTTTCGCGTCTACTGCGTCTGCTGCGCCGTACATGCTTAGTATGACTTCTTCAGGTGTGAGCTTTTGACTGCGTGCTTTGACTATGGCTCCGACGAGGTTTGAGACCTGTTGACTGTACCCTTGAGGTATGAAGTTGGAGAATTCGCAGTAGTCGCAGAGTTTTTGTATGCTTTGTTCGTCGAAACCCAGATCCAGCATTGTGTAGATCCAGTTTATCGTTTGTGAGAACTCCATTTATGGTCCTCCTGTCTTGTTCTTCTTCAACACACGCATGATCATAGCTGTCAAGTCCTTTGGACTCGTTTTCGCGCCGGCGGCGTCTGCTGCGCCGAGCATGCTTAGTATGACTTCTTCTGGTGTGAGCTTTTCACAGCGTGCTTTGACTATGGCTCCCACGAGGTTCGAAACGTGTTCGCTGTAGCCTTTAGGCATGAAGTTGGAGAATTCGCAGAACTCGCAGATCTTTCTTATGCCTTCCTCATCGAAACCTAGGTCCAACATTGTGTAAACCCAATCTATGATTGATGTTCCGTCGGATAGGGTTCCGATTCCTTCTAGTAGGTTACCTGATGCTTTGATTAAGCTTGAAGGGGCTGTCAAGTTTTCCGGGCACGGAGATGTGGACTTTTCAGGTTCAGATGGTAAGATTGTTTCTTTTGTATCAAATGTGCTTTCAACGGTGAATCCTGTTTTTTCCTCTTCGCATTTCGTCAGTGTTGCTGCAGGGGAAACTGATGCTGAGGAGGTCGTTTCTGGTTTTGTTTCTTCTTTTTTGGTTTGGAATTTCTTTTCAAGGATCGGTTTGGCTTGAACTACCTTGTTGAGGTCATCTTCGTTTGTGATGAACTGCAACAGGTTGAATGGACTCTGCGCTTCGCTTATTAGGCTTCGAATGTCCACGATCGTGTTTTTTAAATCTTCAACTGTGTTCTTGAGGGTCATGAAGTTTTCAACGTCGGCCTTGAGCTTCTTGACGTCCTTTTCTACATCATCAATTCTGGGGTCTGTACTTGTTGCAACTGGGGGTTTGGGACTTGTGATAGTGTTTGTGTTTTCACTCAAACTTTTCACCATCTATTGCTTCAGGATGTGTTCAGTTTGGCTTTTTCTTCCAGACCTAACACTTCAAATCCAGATTCGCAGTTCACAAAATCGACTGACTAGCTATTTGACCCTTCTGAATCACAAATCTGTATTAGCAATTCAGTTTGTACCACGTCCAGAACACGCAGACAGTCATTCCATTGATGTTTCCAGTGTGCACCCCGCCTACGTTGTCGCGGTGCAGAAACCATGGGAACGTGCTGTGAGACTTCAGTTTCAGAGGAATTATTGTTGATTCTCACCTCTGGTCTGGACTCTGCTTTCATAAGTCTCTTAATCTGCGATCGTGCACTTGCATCGTGGGCTGGTCTTAACCTAGCCTTCGTTTAGCAGATGAGTACAGATGTTGGCCACAAGAATTGCGTTCGTCGCCATCGGTATAGCCGTCGTCGGTTGGGCAACTTTCACTATGCTTCTTCCTCGTCTGACGAACCCGCCAGTTGCTCACGTGTTGATAGGCGAAGATGTGTATCTCACCGATGAAACTTATGAGAAGCAGTTTTCGCTTGAGCTTTTGAAGGGCGAAACAATAAATATCAAAGTTTCCGGGAATGGAAAAATTTTTGACCTATGGTTTGCTAGGAAAGATCCTTCTCAAACCATCGTGGACCAAATGGACATTGCACTTTATAACAGTCCGTTGACTATTCCAGTTGATGGAACTTATGTCCTGCGTGTGAGTACCTATGTTGGCGACGTGCGCGTGACTGTTCTTGTGACAAAGTTGTAGTTTTCCGTGTTTTTGATGGAAAAAGAATTCTTGATATGTAGCTGAGATTCATAAATCTCTTTTATTTGGTAGGTTAACAGAAGAAAAACCAAAAGCTGATGTTGTTGGTGATGAAAATGTCGTCTGAAATCGTTGTGCCAGTTTCGCCTGAACCTAAGAAGAACTTCATGCCTGTAAAGTGTCTATTGTGGCGTATGTGTCCTATTGTCTCTCTTCGAAGTAAGGATTGCGTCAACAAGGGTACTCCTGCATGCAAGGAGTTCATCAGGTACGTAAGGGACTCGAACGGCGTATACTCGGGGGACCTTCGCTGAACCAGGCATGAGGTCATCTGGACGCACGCCGAGAAAGTGCTTTTTTCTTTTTCCTATCTCAAAGTCTGTTTGTCCCTAACTTAATTTACGTTTGAAAACTTTGCTCTTCTGAGCTTAGAACAATGATGATGACCGTTTTGAGTTTGTAGGCACGAGAGGTGTGGAGGTGAAAATGAGCAGGTGTGCTTAGTGATTCGCACCTCTCGTGTGGATGCAAAGTCTTCATGGTGATGCTGTTGGAGTGCATTCATTTGTCGTCTGTCGCGCTGCGGATTGTCTTTTCTATTAATACTTAATAAAGGTTCCTTTCGACGTATACAACAGGAATACACAACAATCAGTGTCCTTCAGGCGTCCGAATCACATGCCTCATCAGGCATTCAAAACTCGGTGCCGAAGTGGATTCTGAATCCAGATTTGCTGTTCATAACTAGTATTAATACTAACCTGTGAAGGTAGCTCCGTGACGCGTGAGAAGGCTTACGTATGAAAAGGAAGTTGATAGTCATAGGCATGGTCTTGGCAGTAGTTTCTCTGTGCTTCAGAATAGATCTTAACGTCAGTGCCCAAGGCGTTTCCGAATACCAGAATTACGTTCACAATTATTCGAACTGGACTTATGTTGAGAAACCAATGTTCCCCGTCATGATTAATGAATCGCAGATCCTTGTTGGTCAAAACTGGAGCATTGTGTGCCCGTTGATGGCAAACCACACGTACCATGCATATCTTTACGGTGATTGGGTAAATAACGGTTCAGAGCCCAAGACTGACTACGACATTTACGTTTATGGGCCGAACGGTACCCTTGAGGGGTATCATACGGAGTCTGCTGGTTTGCCTGAGCATCTGGGTGACAGTGTAGACTCACCCTATTTTACTCCAAAGTTTTCTGGCAACTACACGTTTGTAATAACCAACAATGCTGGGGACAGCAAAGGTGCTGAACAGGCCACGTTTATGCTGATTGAGAATGTGGAATGTAATGTTTGGCACGAGCAATACATTCATGGCCGCAATGGCAGCACGTCCTCTTTCAACACGACTTGGTCATATGAATTCGTTACTGACAGCCCGCATGTTGAACTGGTCATAAAGGTGCCGGCCACTTTGGACATGTACGAGGCTAGACTGTTCTTGATGGCCGATCCCACAGTGAAAAATGAAACGATACTCAACGATGTACCGCTGGCTTGGGAACTTGGGCTGTATGGCAACCGCACAGGCACGCCGAACATAATAGGTGGCTACAACTTGGACAGCGATGGTTACCGTGGTGTGGCTTATGCTAGTTGTGAGTATTATGGTCAGGATATGCTCGTGAACTTCACTTCGCCGCATAGTGGAAGAACCCTGTATCATCTGGCGCTGCTGGGCGAGTACGGCGCTGGAAACATTCAGTTCTTGGTTCGAACGATGTTCGACGTGGGTCTGCAGCCCTTGACAGTGCCAGGCAGAGTGTACTTGGACAGCAACGCGACTGTTGCCTACATTTCTAAGACTACAGATCTGGTCAACGCGTCTTTGCAGTATTCAGTCGACAGTTGGGCGCACTCCGTAACCCTACCCGTGACCATTTCTGGCAACAGAACTTGCATTGCAGTTATTCCAACTCAGACTGCTGGTACACTCGTCTTATACAAGGTGGTAGCGGTGGATTACTTGGAGAATGTGCTTGTCGCTGTTGGGAATTATACTGTTAGGCAGCCTTCCGTGACTTATCTGGAGAAGCCCATGTTTCCGGTGCACTTTAATGATTCTCAGATTGAGGTCGGTCGTGACTGGAGCATCGTCTGTCCATTGAAAGCAAACAGTACCTATCATGCTTACTTGTACGGTGCTTGGGTCAATAGTGGTTCGACCCCTTCAACGGATTACGATGTTTTTGTGTATAATCCGGATGGTGTTCTTGAGGGGTATCATACGGAGTCTGCTGGTTTGCCTGAGCATTTGGGTGACACGGTTGATGCTCCGTTTTTTACTGCCAAGTCTTCTGGCAACTACACATTCATCATATCCAACAACGCAGGCACAAGTCATGGTGCTGAGGCGGCAACATTCATGATCATTGAAGATGTGGCCTGCAACGCCTGGCATGAACAGTACGTTCAAGGCATAAACGGCACTGCGCCTGTTTTCAACACTACTTGGGCTTACGAATTTTACACTGACAGCCCGCACGTAGAGGTCTGGCTAAAGGTGCCGGCCACTTTGGACATGTACGAGGCTAGACTGTTCTTGATGGCCGATCCGACGATGACAGGCGAGACAATGTTGAATGGTGTACCGCTGGCTTGGGAGCCTGGACTGTATGGAGGAAGAGCCAGTTTGATAGGAGGCTACAATCTTAACACTGAAGGTTACCGCGGTGTGGCTTATGCTAGTTGTGAGTATTATGGTCAGGATATGCTCGTGAACTTCACTTCGCCGCATAATGGATTGAGCTTGTATCACCTTGTGCTCATCGGTGAAAATGGTGGTGGCACGGTACAGTTCCTAGTCAAAACTTCTTTCGGCGGCTATCTGCAACCATCAGTAGTTCCTGGTAGAGTATACTTGGACACGAACGCAACAATCGCTTATGTTTCGCAGTCAGCAGACCTGATGAATGCAACACTACAATATTCAATTAACAGCTGGGACACTTCAGTAACGATCGATATGCAAATTGTTGGAAACAGAACTTGTACGGCAACGATTCCAAGTCAGGCTTCTGGAACTGTGGTCTGTTATAGGGTTACAGCGGTGGATTACTTGGAGAATGTGCTTGTCGCTGTTGGGAATTATACTGTTAGGCAGCCTTCCGTGACTTATCTGGAGAAGCCCATGTTTCCGGTGCACTTTAATGATTCTCAGATTGAGGTCGGTCGTGACTGGAGCATCGTCTGTCCATTGAAAGCAAACAGTACCTATCATGCTTACTTGTACGGTGCTTGGGTCAATAGTGGTTCGACCCCTTCAACGGATTACGATGTTTTTGTGTATAATCCGGATGGTGTTCTTGAGGGGTATCATACGGAGTCTGCTGGTTTGCCTGAGCATTTGGGTGACACGGTTGATGCTCCGTTTTTTACTGCCAAGTCTTCTGGCAACTACACATTCATCATATCCAACAACGCAGGCTCCAGCAAAGCAGCTGAAGCAGCCACTTTCATGATCATGGAGGAAGTCGAACGCGACCTTTGGCACGACCATTACGTTGAAGGAGGAGACGGCGGAAGCGTATCTGCTCTCAACGCCACGTGGGCTTGTGAGTTTGTTACTGACAGTCAGCACGTTGAGGTGTTGGTCAAGGTCGACGATACGCTGGACATGTATGAAACCCGTTTGTACTTGATGGCAGATCCCACTGTGACGAACGAGATGGTGTTGAATGGCGTGCCATTAGCTTGGGAGCTTGGACTCTACGGCAACCGCGGCGGTACAGACGGCGTTTTGGGAGGCTACAATATAAAGACCGAGCTTTATCGTGGTGTAGCCTTCGCAAGCTGCGAGTACTATGGAGAGAGCATGCATGTGAACTTCACTTCGCTGCATGCGGGACGAACTCTATACTATCTAGTGTTCATCGGAGAATATGGCGCTGGCAAGATACGCTTTCAGGTTAAAACAGTGTTTGATGCAGCCTTAGTGCCTGTGGCAGTGCCTGGCAAGGTGTACCCCAACGACGCTGTTACGGTGGCTTACGTTTCGAGGTCTACGGACCTGCTAAATGTGTCTTTGCAGTATTCAACAAACGGATGGGCAAACACCACAACTATCAACATGGTTCTCCTGGACCAGAGGACTTGTTCAGCCACGATACCTAGGCAAGCAGGTGACACGTTCGTATCGTACCGTGTTGAAGCTAATGACTGTTTCGAGAACGTTCTTGTTGCCTACGGTAATTATACGGTCATTTCAAGCTTGACAATCCTGAACAAACCAGTATACCCTGTTTTTTTCGCTCAGTCTCAGATCGAAATCGGCCGCGATTGGAGCGTCGTGTATCCACTGAAGGCTAATCATTCCTACCATGTCTACCTTTATGGCGATTGGGTGAACAACGGTTCTGAACCTCAGACGAACTATGACGTATACGTTTACGACCCCTACTTCAACGTTGAAGGCAAACATACAGCATCGTCAGGTCTGCTTGAACACTTAGGCAGCACAGTTGACTCCGCATTCTTCAGTCCAAAACACACTGGCAACTACACTTTCGTTATCGTGAACGACGCGGGCAGCAGTCACGATGCACAAGAAGCGACGTTTATGATAATTGAGGACGTTCAATGCAACGTCTGGCATGAACAGTATCTTGAGGGCAAAAGCGCAGACTTGCCCACCTACAACACGACATGGTCCTATGAGTTCTACACCGACAATCAGCACGTAGAAGTCTACGTGAATGTTCCCGATACTCTAACAGTATATGAGGCTAGGCTTTACTTAATGGCAGACCCAACCTTGCAGAATGAAACAATTCTCAACGATGTGCCTCTAGCTTGGGAGCCTGGACTCTACGGTAACAGAACAGGCAAGCAAAGCATCATGGGAGGATACAACTTGGAAAGTAAGGGATACAGAGGCGTAGCTTATGCCAGCTGTGAAAACTTTGGACAAAACATACTGTTAAACTTCACTTCGCCGAACGCTGGAAGAACTCTTTACCATCTAGTCCTGATCGGTGGCAAGGGCAGTGGTACAGTAGAGTTTCTTGTCAAGACAGTGTTCGACGCGGCTCTACAGGCCTCGACAGTTCCAGGACCCAGAGTCTACCCTGGGGATACCGTTACCCTTGTTTATGTCTCAAATTCCACAGACCTTGTGAATGCGACTCTCCAGTATTCCGTTGCGGGATGGACAAACATGACATCCATACGCATGGAACTTGTCGACAGCAGGACCTGCAGAGTTAATGTTCCGAGTCAATCTGCTGGGACTAACGTAGTCTACGGCGTTGTTGCAACTGACATACTCAGAGATGTTCTGGTCGCTAATGGAAGCTACAGCGTGAAGATGTCTTCATCTTTGAGCATATCATTGGTCCGCCAAGCTGTGACTTTGGGTGAAAACATCATAGTTACAGGTAATTTGACTCCCGTAAACAGTGGTATGCCTATCAGTCTCTACTTCATGTCTGGCAACGAAAGCGAGACTGTCGTAGTCTATACTCTTCAAGATGGATCTTTCACGGCAAGCTACAAACCGGACGTTTCAGGAGAATGGAGTGTTCAAGCAAGGTTCTTTGAAAGCGATTCGATGTATGGGAGTATAACCTCTGAGTTTCCAGTCCAAGTTAATGAGCCATCTTTCTTCGCAGTGTACTCTCTGTACATTGCCATCGGAGCAGGGGGGTCAGCTGCAGCGGCTGTTGTCGCTGTAGTCTTTCTGAGGAAGTGGCGTGGAAAAGCCGTAGAAGAAGAATGGTAGTCCCCCTGTCTTTCCATTTTTATTTTGCTTCTGCTGTGAGGAATCCTCGACTTAGTGGTCAATTCAGAATGCGTGAAAGAACCGATAGTAGCCTTGTTTCTAGAAAATTCTGCATGCACCATTATGACAAATCGCTGCTCGTGTGGTGGCAGCTGGTTTTCTTTCAATCAAAAGAATAGCCTTTTGACGTCTAAAGGCTTACGGAGAACTTACTGGGTCATGATGCTGGAATGGACGTGTCGCTGTTCTCACGCGTGTTTGAGATCATACGTTCAAAGTTGGGTTTGACTATGGATTTCTCGACGTTCTTTGCATGAAAGGGACGAAGCATTTGCAAATCTTTTGCATGTATTGAGAATTTTAACCCTATCCCATATTTTCTTGAGTTTTGAGCGTTCGGTTTTTCGTGAGGGGGAATACATACTCGTGATTCATAATGGATAAATGATGTTCGGGCTTTCATTTTTGCTTGATGGCAAGTTGTCAGCTTGCGGTGACTGCCAAGTCAATCAACCGGTGGAAAAGTTGAGCGTTTCCTCTTGTTCGGACTATGAGGGTAAAGCTGAAGTTAGCAGAGAGTTTGATGCTTTGTTGCTGGATGTTGTGGATGAGACGCTGACGCAGATTTTCAGGGATGTGGGTGTCCGCGTTATCTATGCTTCCTTCGAGCAGAATTGCCAACTGAAACGTGAGGAGATCCCTGAGAGGCCTGATGCTTTCACGGTTTGCCTTGGGAAATTATTGACTTCAGCGGCACTTGTCATTGAGAAACTGATTGTGAAGAATCTGTATCGCAAGTGCGGCGTGGAATACGTGGAGTCTACCATTTTCAACTTTTCAGGGCGTGTTAAGGAGTTGAAGAAGATGTGCGTGATGAAAGAGAAAGAATCTTCAGCAAAAAGTAGAATCGGAACCGAAAGCCAAGTTTCCGGAAACTTAAGCTCAGTTGTTTCAAGTAGTAGCACCAACGGCTGCAGGACCAGAGAGTTTGCGAATCTTTACGATAGTATTCTGAGGAATATGCAGGTTGGTCTTGATGTATGGTGCTTGGAGAACCCTGATGACGCGGCTTCGTTCAAGCTGATTTTCACCAATGATGCTGCTGAACAGATTACAGGGACATCTGCCAGAGATCTTCTCGGCAAGAACATACGTGAAGTCTTGCCAAGTGCCGTCAAGACTGAACTTGCCAAGAGTTGTGCAGAGGTTGTGCGGTCAGGCAAAGCAAGAGTCATTGACGAGGTTCCTTACCGTGGCGAGCAGGCTGTTCAACGGTTTTTCTCGGTTAAGGCCTTTCCGCTTTTGAACAATTGTGTGGGTGTGACCTTCGAGAAAGCTTGTGGGTGGAAGAAGGCTGAGGAACGTATCGAGAAACTTAAAGAATGCTTTTCAAGATTCAGGGGTGACCCAGATTGGAACATCAACTGTTTGGTCGCTCTTGCTGGAGAACTGCTTGGAGCCACCTACGCATTATACAATCGTGTTGACCAAGGACTGATCTGTTCAATCGGCCAGTGGAACACTCCGCCTAACTTTAACGCAGTGGATAAGCCTGAGGGGCACATCTGTAATGATGTGATCAAACGTGTCGGCGAAGAAGTCTTTGTCGTCCGAAATCTGCCTAAGACCATGTACGCGCAGACTGACCCTAACGTGAAACGGTACAAGCTACAGACCTACATGGGCAAAGCGGTGACGTTCGGTGGTGTTCATGTTGGTTCACTGTGTGTTGTCTATCAAGGGGACATCAAACCGACCGAACAGAACAAGAAGCTGCTTGGATTGCTTGCCGCAGCCGTAGGCGTGGAAGAAGAACATAGACAGGCAATATTGCATATGCAAGACAGCGAGGAGAAGTTCAGAGCAGTTGCGGCCTCTGTGATGGACGCCATAGTCTTGATGGACGACGAGGGCAAAGTCGTCTACTGGAATCCCGCCGCAGAGAAAACCTTCGGATACGCACTTGCAGAAGCAGCAGGAAAAGATGCAGTCAAGCTCATCGTCCCGAGACGCTTTCGCAAAGACGTACAGACCATGGTGAAACGTCTGAAAAGAAACGGTAAAGAACCAAGCTGTGGAACGAGTTTCGAGTTTGTCGCTGTCAGAAAGGACGGGGAAGAGTTTCCAGTAGAGTTCTCTACATCATTTTTGCGGCTCAAAGGAAAACGGCATGCCATTGGCATAATCAGAGACGTCGCTGAACGAAAGCGCATGGAGAAAACTTTGCAGGAAGACGAGGAGAAGTATCGAGGCATTTCAAGCAAACTTGAAAGCCTGCTGAAGAGTTCTGCCGTAATGCTGCGTACTACAGACATGCGCAAGCGGCTGAAGACTATCGCAGAAGCTGTTCGTGAGCAGGGGTGGGGAAGAGTCGTCATATCACTACGAGACGAGAACCTCAACACCACGGACATCGTGACTGCCGGGCTAACGAAGAAAGAAGAAGAGTATCTGAAGAAGCACCAGTCGCCGGGTCAAGTATGGCAGAAACGTTTGAGCAGCATGTTTGAACGGTACAGGCTAGGTGAGTTCTACTATTTGCCCTGGAGCGACCCGCTCGTTCAGGAGCAGTTCAAGCATGCACTCACCAGCAAGATTCCCAAGGCCGAAACAGTTGACTGGAACCCGGATGATTTGTTGTACATTCCACTGCGTTTGCCAACCGGCCAAGTTGTAGGAATCATGAGTATGGACGACCCAAAGGATGGTCGTCGTCCGACGAAGGATTCACTCGCACCCCTTGAGCTGTTTGCTCATCAGGCCGCAAGTGCAATTGAAAACGCTAAGCTTATCCAGCAGCTGAACAACGCGAATAGTCAACTTGAAGTGTATGCGAAGCATCTGGAGGAAAAGGTAGAGGAGAGAACGCGTAATCTCAAAGAGAGTGAGGAGAAGCTTAGAAGTATTTTTGTTGTTTCTCCTGATGCGATAACCGCTACGGATCTGAGTGGGAACATCGTCGAATGTAACGAACAGACGGTCAGAATGCATGGGTTTTCTTCACGGTCCGAGTTGATCGGCAAGAGCTCTCTCATTCTGATTGCGAAGAAAGACCATGAAAAGGCAATGCGCAACATGAAGAAAACCCTTGAAGAGGGGTTGATGAAGAATCTCGAATACACGTTTGTAACGAAGGATGGGCGTGAGTTTCCAGCTGAACTTTCTGCAAGCGTCGTTAAGGATGCCTCAGGCAAGCGGGTTGGTTTTGTGGCGATCACAGAGGACATCACTGGACGTAAGCAGATGGAACAGCAACTGTTCAAAGCAGAGAGACTTGCGGCCATCGGCGAGTTGGCGGCAATGATTGGCCACGACCTGCGTAACCCGTTAACGGGCATTATCGGTGCAACATACTATTTGAGGACTAAACTCGGTTTGAAGATGGAGCCGAAGGCGCGTGAAATGCTTGAGATCATAGAAAAGGACATCGAATACTCAAACAAGATCATCAACGACCTCCTTGACTATTCACGCGAGGTCAAACTGGAGGTAACAGAGACCACGCCGAAACTGTTGATACGCGAGGCCTTCACGTTGGTAACAGTGCCCGGGAATGTACAAGTGATCAACCTCGCTGAGAATGAACCGAAACTGAGAGTTGACGTTGACAAACTGAAACGAACTTTCGCCAACATCATCAAGAACGCTTTTGACGCGATGCCTGTCGGCGGAACACTTACTGTCAGGTGTAAGCGGCTGGACGGAGACTTGGCCTTCATTTTCAGTGACACTGGAGTAGGCATGTCAAAGGAAGTGCTGGATAAACTTTGGAGGCCACTTTTCACGACTAAGGCTAAAGGTATGGGCTTCGGTTTGCCTATCTGCAAAAGGATCCTTGAGGCCCACGGTGGCAAGATCTCCGTGGAAAGTACAGTCGGTAAAGGCTCCACGTTCACAATCATCATTCCAATTGAGCCGAAAATTGATGGAGGTGAACAGATTTGGGTGAAAATGCCAGAATCATTATCATCGATGACGACGAAAGCATAAGAAAAACACTGCAAACAATACTTGAGGAAGAGGGCTACATCGTGGACACTGTGAACACTGGAAAAGAGGCCATCCGGAAAACGAATGAAAAAGTCTACAGCCTTGCATTGATTGACATGCGACTTCCAGACACTGAGGGCGTCGACCTTCTCCTGAAAATAAGAGACACAACGCCTAGGATGAGAAAAATAATCATCACTGGTTATCCGACGATTCAGAACGCGATGGAAGCCGTGAACAGGCAGGCAGACGCTTTCATACTGAAGCCTTTCGACGTGGAAAGGGTGCTGCAAACAATCCGTGAACAGCTGAAAAAGCAGGAGGAAGAAAAGCAGTTCAGTCAAGAGAAAGTCGCAGCTTTCATTGAGACCCGAGCCAAAGAACTGGAGATGCAGAACGGTTAATGTTCGGCTGCCCTCCCCTCTTTTATCCATTCTTCAATGTTCTCTTCTTCACATCATGTTTTAAGCACGTGTTCTCCATCTTTCGTTGCAGCAAGTGCTGCATCTCTATTGTCTATCGGTAATCGAGAGTGGAGATTCCGAGACATTGTTCGAGTTTCGACTCTTGCCTGTTTGTGTCCTTAGAGGCATCGTCATGGTGAAGAACACCCATCAGCATGATACTTTGTACTTGGATTCATTCTTGGTGCGTTCCTGTGAAACGTTTGCAGGTTGGCAAGCCGAAGCTTCTACAATATTTTTTGGAAAGGTTTTTCAAAAGGAAGGCAAGTACTAATGGTTTGATGTAGGGTGGTGCAGAATGGATCTGGAGAAAGGATTTGTCGGTGGTTTCTTAGTCTTGAGTGTCATTGTCTTTGTCGCTGGCTTTCTTGCTGGTATGCTTTTCCTTGGAACAGTTCACGTGCCATCAGACGCTGCAATGATTGGGCTTATGAGCTTCGCATTCGGTCTTATCACTGGGATGGTGACGGTAGCTTTGGTTCTTGTAGTCGTGAAAATACGAGAAATACAAAAAGCTTCTTAATGCAATATCCACGCTTTACGTTGGATCAAAAGGGACGGAACGAGAACAGCCCTACCGTGAACACAATAGCGGGTTTATACTCAGACGGTGCAGATGGGCCAAACGTTGAAAAAAGGATAAGTGCGCAGAAACAGCTTCCCTGAATGCCAACCATAAGCGGGTCGCATTAGACTATGGAAAGCTGCTTGAGGACCTGTATGATCTTTTGAAGTTACTTCATCCGCGAATTTACCGTCAACGCGATAGACTCATACTTGCGAGACAGAGCAAAGTTGAACGCTACTTCAGCGAAATACATTCCCCTAACCCTAACCATTTCAAAAGATATTTATCCCTTAGAGAAGACCACTCTTTGAATGCTCCGGTAGTATAGTCCGGTCAAACTTCATTGAAGGACCATGTATAGCGGCCTCTCGACGCAGTGGAGCGGAAGAAAGTCGCGGACCCGGGTCCAAATCCCGGCCGGAGCACCACAAAAATCA
>Ga0315282_10003132_pt1 | contig 29782 bp, 23 predicted proteins | sample YL17G07_20_MG_FD_203693 | JGI IMG/M metagenome (GOLD analysis project Ga0315282, IMG submission 203693) | Sediment microbial communities from Yellowstone Lake, YNP, Wyoming, USA - YL17G07_20 | ecosystem: Environmental > Aquatic > Freshwater > Lake > Sediment | place: USA: Wyoming | collected... | reverse complement strand
CCCTGCTCGTCTTCGCCATCGCCTTCCGCCCGGCCAACCCTTACGGCGGCATCGGCCCGGGCTGGACGCTCGAAACGATCCGCAGCCTGTGGAGCCCGGCCTATCTGGACATCGCCTGGCGGACGGTTTGGATCAGCCTCCTGACGACCATTCTCTGCATCCTGTTTTCGCTGCCGACCGGCTATTTCATCGCCCGGGCCCCCGAAAGATGGCGGAACCGGCTCCTGATGCTCATCATCGTGCCCTTCTGGACGAGCTTCCTCGTCCGGGTCTTCGCCTGGAAATCCCTCCTCCATCCCGAGGGCCTGATCAAGAGAGTCCTCGAGGCAGTCGGCCTCGCCAGCCCCCAAGCGACGCTCCTCTATCATCCGGCGGCGGTCGTCCTGGTCATGATTTACACCTTCCTGCCGTTCACCATCCTCCCGATCTACGCGGCCGCGGAGAAGTTCGATTTTCGGCTGGTCGAGGCGGCCCGGGACCTCGGCGCCAAACCGTTCCAGGCCTTCCGGAAGATCTTCCTCCCGGGGATCCGGCGCGGCCTCATGACGGCGGTCCTGGTCGTCTTCATCCCGGCCCTGGGCTCCTACATCATCCCCGACCTCGTCGGCGGACCGGCGAGCGAGATGCTCGGGAACAAGATCGCCCAGAGGGTCTTCGTCGACCGCAACCTCCCGCACGCGGCCGCCCTCTCGGCCGTCCTGATCCTGGCCGTCCTGGCGCCCCTCATCGCCGTGCTCGTCCTCCAAAGGAAAAAAGGCAAGCCGGAGATCATCATCGGGGAGGCGCCGTGAAGAGGAGCCGTTTCCCGCTTGCCGTGACCGTCCTCGTCCTCGGCTTCTTCTACCTGCCGATTCTCATCCTCGTCGTCAATTCCTTCAACGCGGCCCGGTTCTCGAGCAGCTGGCAGGGGTTCACGCTCGATTGGTACGCGAGGCTCTTCCACTCCCCGGAGATCTGGCTGTCGGTCCGCAACACCCTCATCATCGCGGTGAGCTCGACGGCCGTTTCGCTCGTCCTGGGAACGGCGGCCGCCTTCGCCCTTCACCGCTACGCCGGAAGCCGGCTCCAGCGGGTCCATTACACCCTGATCTACACGCCGCTCGTCGTCCCCGAGATCCTGATGGGCATCAGCCTTCTCATGGCCTTCGTGGCGGCCGGGACCGGCCTCGGCCTGTTCACCATCTTCCTCGCCCACGTGACGTTCTCGGTGAGCTACGTCGCGATGGTCGTCCTGGCCCGGCTCCAGGACTTTGACTTCTCGCTCATCGAAGCCGCCCAGGACCTGGGCGCCAACGGGTGGCAGAGCACGCGCAAAGTCCTCCTCCCCTTGCTCCTCCCGGGGCTCGCGGCGGGCGGTCTCCTGGCTTTCACCCTGTCGGTGGACGATTTCGTCATCACCTTCTTCGTCGCCGGCCCGGGTTCGACGACGCTCCCCCTCCGGATCTACAGCATGATCAAGTACGGCAACCCGCCGATGATCAACGCCCTCTCGACCCTCCTCCTGGCCGTGACCCTCACGGCCGTCGTCGCCGGCCAGAAGCTCGCCCGGTTGAAAAGATAGCCGTTCCGGGGTTAAATGGAAATTCCGCGATGAAGAATCTCGAAACAGGAGAAAGGCTTATCCCTGGCACAACGGCCCCCTCCCCCCGGGCCCGGCAGATCCCGGCCCGCGCAGTGCTTGTCCTCATGGCTTTATCCCTTCTTCTCGTCTGCGGCTGCGGCAAATCGAGGCCGGTCCTGAGCGTCTACACCTGGTCCGACTACATCAAGCCGGAGCTCATCCGGCGCTTCGAGCGTGAAAACGGTTGCCGGGTCGTCATCGACACCTTCGAGTCGAACGAGGCCATGTACGCCAAGCTCAAGGCAGGCGCGACGGGGTACGACATCCTCACCCCGACGAGCTACATGGTCAGCCTGATGTTCGACCAGGGCATGCTCCTTGCCCTCGACCGCAACCGACTCTCTAACCTCAGCCACGTGGATCCGGAATTCCTCAAGATCACGGTCGACAAGACCATGGACCACTCCGTGCCCTACATGCTCGTCTGGAGCGGGATCGCCTACCTCGAGGGCCGGGTGAAGGACGTCAAACCGACCTGGAACATGTTCGACCGGACGGACCTCAAGGGCCGGATGACCATGTTCAACGATATGCGGGAATCGATCGGGGCCGCCCTCAAGTCCCTGGGCTACAGCATCAACACCGTCAACCAAAAAGAGCTCCAGGAGGCCGAGGCGGTCCTCCTCCGCTGGAAGAAAAACCTGGCCAAGTTCGACAACGAGCAATACAAGCTTGGCCTGGCCTCCGGCGAGTTCCTCCTCGTCCACGCCTGGAACGGCGACGTCTTCCAGGTCCGGAAGGAAAACCCGGACGTCCGGTTTTTCATCCCCGAGGAGGGGACGATCATTTCCTGCGACGACCTCGTCATTCCGAAGTCGGCCCGCCAAGTCGCCCTGGCCTACGCCTTCATCAATTTCCTCCACGATCCGAAGGTCGCGGCCGAGAACACGAACTTCATCGACTATCTCTGCCCAAACAAGGACGCCTATCCTCTCCTGGCGCCTGAGATCCGGAACAATACGGGGATCTTCGTTAAGCCGGAGATCATGGCCAAGAGTGAGATCATCGCCAACATCGGTGGGGCGAACGCCCTCTACGTCAAGGTCTGGGACCGGGTCAAATCCGCGGACTGAAGACGGGGAAGAAAACAGACCTGACCCTGTTTCTATCTCAGCGTAGCGACGTAGTTTCCGACACCGACGACGACGGTCGAAAGGATGAGGACGATGATCCCGGCGACGACCAGCCGGCGCGTCGGCCGGCCTGTCCCCTTCCATTCGTGGAAGTAGATCCCCCACAGGCTGCTGAAGGTGATGATGAAGGCCATGTGGATGGTCCAGCTCGAGAAATCGTACTTGCCCATCTTCGTCGTGCCCATGCCGTAGAAGAAGAACTGGAAATACCAGGTGATCCCGGCCAGGGCGGAGAAGAGATAATTTGAGAAAAGAGACGTCGACGTTGCCACTGGGGGCGTTTCGGCTCCCTTGACCCTGAGGTAGTCGCGGCCCGTCTTGTTGCGGATGCTCAAGGCCGCGCACCAGAGGAAGTTCGTCGTGAACCCGCCGAAGAGGGCCACGACCATCACCGGGAAATTCTGGAAGAGAGGCCGCGCGCCGCTCCGGATCGCCGCCTCGGCGATGGGCTTTCCCGCGGCGAAGGCGAAGGCCATGCAGGAGCTCATGATGCCGGCGAACGTGGCCACCCAGGCGCCCTTGACGAAGCTGAACTCGGCGATCGAGGCCCGCTTCTCGGCGTCGGAGAGCTCCCGTTCCTTCCTCATCCCGGCGCTCCCGCAGATGGCGATCCCGGTCAGGCAGACGAGGATCCCGAGGATGACGATCCGGCCGGAGAGGGTCGAGACCATGCCCGCGAGCTGTCCATGGAAAAGCGGCGGGACGAGGGTGCCGAAGACGGCGCAGAAGCCGAGCGACAGGGCCATCCCGAGGGACAGACCGAGATAGCGCATGCTCAGGCCGAAGGTCAGGCCGCCGATCCCCCACATCACGCCGAAGAGATACGTCCAGAGGAGCGTCCCGGGAGAGGCGGACTTGAGGACTTTGATGAGATCGGGGCAGGTCGGAAGTCCCACGATCCAGGGGGTGATGATCCAGCTGAAGAACCCGCCCGTCAGCCAATAGGTCTCCCAGGCCCAGCCGCGGACTTTTTTGTAGGGGATGTAAAAGCTCCCGGCCGCGAACCCGCCCAGGGCGTGAAGGAAAACTCCGAGAAAAGGATTGGGGCCCATCCCGCCTCCTCGATTTTTCGGGAACTATATAACGCGGTCTGAGGGAAGTCAACCGAACGCCTTGCTTTTCCCGGCCGGTTTTTATTAGGATACTGCCGAACCCGTGAGCGACACCCGAAGGGCGGCTTCATGCTGAAAAAACATCCCAAAGGACTGGCGTTCATTTTTTTCACCGAGATGTGGGAGCGGGTCGGCTTCTACACGCTGATGGCCCTCCTCGTCCTTTACATGGACAAGGTTCTCGGCTGGAACGACTCGCGCAAGGGCGACTTCTACGGGATCTTCCTGGCCCTGTGCTATTTCACGCCTCTCGTCGGCGGCTGGTTGGGTGACCGCGTCTTCGGCCAGGTCAAGACGGTCCGCGCCGGGGCCTTCCTCATGTCCCTGGGGTACGTCGGCCTCGCGCTGTCCTCGGCCTCCCACGTGACGACATTCTATGCCGGCCTCGTCCTGATCGGCGTGGGCACGGGGATCTTCAAGGTCAACATGTCCGTCCTCGTCGGGAACCTCTATGCCGACAAGGTCCCGCTCAAGGACGCCGGCTTCAACATCTTCTACATGGGCGTCAACCTGGGGGCCATGGTCGCGCCGCTCGTCGCCACGGTCAATAACGTCGTCTTCCACAGCTATAACCTCTCGTTCTGGGTGGCCGCCGTGGGGATGGTCTTCGCGCTCATCATTTTCCATTACGGCCAGCCCCACATCCGCATCGCCGACGTCAAAAAGCGGGCCGCGGACGCGGCCGCCGGGGCCACGACCCCTTCGGGAACCGCCATCGCCGCGACGACCCCCGCCATGGACAAAAAAGAACAGGCCCAGCGCATCCTGACACTCGTCATCCTCTTCCTCATCGTCATCTTCTTCTGGGTGGCCTTCTATCAGAATTCCTTCGCCCTGACCCTTTTCGCCGAGCGCTCGACCGTCATCCTCAAATGGCTGCGTCCGGAGACCTACCAGTTCTTCGAGCCGTTCTTCATCCTCGTCCTGACCCCGGTCCTCCTCGCGACCCTGGCCGCCCTGAACCGGCGGGGCCAAGAGCCTTCGACCCCGGTCAAGATCCTCCTCGGCATGCTCATCATGAGCCTGGCCATGATCATCATGGTCTCCGGATCCCTCGCCGGCGGCAACAGGGACCAGAACATCATGTCGCCCGGCTGGCTCATCGGGACCTATTTCGTCGTGACGCTCGCCGAGATCCTGATCTCACCCATGGGTCAGTCCTACGTCTCCAAGGTCGCGCCGCCGAAGATCCAGGGCCTGATGATGGGTGGCTGGTATGCGGCCACAGCTGTCGGGAGCTACGGCAGCGGCCTGCTCGGAAAATCCTACAGCCGCTTCGCTCACCATCAATACTTCCTCATCCTGACCGGGCTGCTGGCCGTGGCGGCCTTCCTGATCCTCGTCTTCATGAAAAAGCTCAAACGGTTTTCTACCTAGACCGGAAGGAGTGTGGCCATGCTCATCCAGGAGAAAGTCAGACAGGCCGTCGGGCTGCTCAAGGAATTCGGCGCCGACTGCTGGATCACCTTCACCCGCGAGAGCGAGATCAACGGCGACCCGACGCTCGTGTACCTGGCCCCGGGTCACGTGACCTGGCACTCCGCCTTCATCGTCAGCGCCGACGGCCGGACGCGGGCCATCGTCGGCCTCTACGATCAGAAGGGGATCGAGGAGACGGGCGCCTACGACAAGGTCGTGGGCTTCGTCACGGGGATCAAGGAGCCCCTTCTCGAGTATCTCAAGGAGCTCGGCCCGAGGACGATCGCCGTCAATTACTCGAAGGGGAGCGAGATCTGCGACGGCCTGACCTACGGCATGTACCTGACGCTCCTGGAATTTCTTGGCGAGATCGGGTTCGCGGACCGGCTGATGTCCGCCGAGAAGATCGTCTCCGCCCTGAGGGAGAGGAAATCGGCGACCGAGATCGCCTGGATGAAAGAGGCCGTCCGCCACACCGAGGAGATCTACGGCGCCGCGGCCGGGTTCATCGCCCCCGGGAAGACGGAGAAGGAGATCGCGGCCTTTATCCTGGCCGAGGTCGAACGCCGGAAGCTCCAGCTCGCCTGGGGCCAGGCCACCTGTCCCGCGGTTTTCACCGGGCCCGAGACGGCCCAGGCCCATTACTCCCCGACCGATCGCGTCGTCGAGCGCGGTCACGTCCTCAACATGGACTTCGGGGTCAAGGTCAGTTCCTACTGTTCCGATATGCAGCGGACCTTCTATATTCTCAAGGGGGGCGAAAGAGGCGCGCCGGAAGATGTCATGAAGGGTTTCCGGACCATCGTCCGGGCCATCGAAGAATCGCGCCGGGCCATGAAGCCGGGAGTTCAGGGCCTCGAGATCGACGCCATCGCCCGGTCGATCATCCTCGACGCGGGCTACGCCGAATTCCCCCACGCCCTCGGCCACCAGGTAGGCCGCTTCGCCCACGACGGCACGGCGCTCCTCGGCCCGAAGTGGGAGAAATACGCCCAGAAGCCGTTCCAGAAGCTCGAGGAAGGCATGGTTTTCACCATCGAGCCGCGCCTGACCGTCCCCGGCAGGGGGGTCGTTACGGTCGAGGAGATGGTCGTCGTGACCAAGAACGGCGCCGAATGGCTCGGCCGCCCTCAAACCGAGCTCACCCTTATCAAGTGATGAGCCATAAGAGAGGGGCTTGGGGATGGCCGCTGCGAGCGATTCGAGGGTTTAGCCCGAAAATCACGATCTTCGAGGGGAGGTGCAGGGGCACCCGCCAAAACGTGTTTGAGCCCGGCGTAGCGCACGCCGGGCGAGTTGTTTTGGCGCCGAGAAGTCGGGATTTTTGCGGCGTGAAAAACCAGAGTGTGAGCGAGGCCGTTCCCAAGCTCCTCTTGTCGTGATGATATCATGCCGAGAAGTCAGAGGATCCCGCTTCGAAGGACGGCCAAGTTCGTCTTTGTCGCCGCGACCATCATGCGGGCGAGGAAGGGCGACCAGGTCCATCTCAAGGGCTGGCTCGTTTCGTACGGTCAGAAAGGCACGCCCTACAGGCGGATGACGAGCACGACCCGAAACGACCGGGGCAACGGCGCCTGCGAGACGATCTTCATCAACGAGTTCGAGATCCTCAGGGAGGCCAACCCCGGGTGGCGGGCGCTCTACAAGCTGTCCCTGGGCCTCATGGCGTTCTCGGCAGGTTTCCTGGTTTTCGCTCCCGACCGAAGGACGGCCCGCATTCCCTGAGATTAGTCTCTCTGAAGCCGATAAAGCCCGGCCCCGGGCTGCGGCGCAGGCTGGGGGCCGAGCTTGAACGTGTCGTTCCAGCAGTCGTCGAAGAGGATGAATATCGTCCCGATGTGATGGCGGTCGGCGATCCGGAGGAAGTCCTCGAGCCGCCGGGCGAAGGCGGCCGGCTCCGCGAAAAGAGCCAACAGGGCGGTCACGATCGGTATCATCTTCCATGTGCTTTTCATCGGATTCCCCCGGCCCTGGAGTGTCCGGAAGCCCTTCAGCGCTTCTTTTCGAAGACCCGCCAGTTCGGGGCCTGGCGCAGCGTCTCCAGCCGGAAGGCCGTCGGCCAGGCGACGAGCCACTGGCTGACGCTCGAAGGGTAGAGCCAGCGGGTGTGGAGGAACCCCTCGTCCTGGCTTCCGGCCGGCCGCTTCTTTCCCAGAACAACGAGGTCGCCGTTCGAGACCCCGCTCATCCCGTTGGCCCAGGCGGCCAGGGCCCGGTCCCGCCAGACGGTTTTCCCGGTCAGGGCGGCCAGCTTGATCCAGTCGTTGACGATGATCACGGCGAAGGGGTCCTGGTGGTGATGCTGCGTCGAGACGGCGGTCCCGCCCAGCGTGTCATAGCCGAGCGTGTTGAGGACGGTCCCGACCGGATAAGGCACGGTATAGTGCCACTGCCAGGAGGCGAGGTAGTAGGAAACATCCTCGGCCCACCGGAGGTATGTCTCCTTGCCGGTGAGCTCGTAGAGGTCCAAGGCGGCCTTGAGCAGGGGCGTCGCCGACTCCTTGTCGATGCAATCCGTGTCCAGAGCGCCGGCGGTGGTGAAGCCGGTCTTGGTGAAATCTCCGATGTAGAAAGCCAAGGCCCTCTCCGCGCCTTCGAGGTAGGGCGCCTTGTGGGTGAGACGGTAGGCGGTGAGGAGAGGCGGGATGAGGTAAGCGCCGATCGTTCCCTCGGAGTCGACGGCCCGGCCGTCATTCGTCCAGGCTTTGCCGATCCGGCCGTCCTCCCGCATGGCCTTGAGCGCGAAATCGCAGATGCCGATGGCGATCTCGCGGTACTCGGGCCTCTGGAGCTTGCATTTCGCGGCCAGGTCCGCGGCCTCGAAGAAGCCCTGGGCCGCGTGGCCCAGGTTGCAGGCGTCCTGGACTTCCGTCTTCGGGTCGCCGAGGCCGATCAGATAATCGAAATGACAGCGGAAGAGGCCGTTCTTGAGCCGGGCGTTACGGGCCCAGGCATCGAGGCATTTCAGCCCGAGGTCGAGGGACGTCCGGTCGCCGGTCTTCAAGTAGTCCTGAAGGAGCGAGTTCGAGAGCGAGGCGTTCTGGCCGGCCCAGCCGATCTCGTATTTCCAAGACGGGCGCTGGGCCCATTTCGCGCCGTCCCAGCTGAGGCCGATGGAGAAGCCCTTGAAGGACTTTTCCTCGGCCCAGAGGCTGTCCTTGGCGAAGTCGAGGCCAAGCTCCCAGAGGTCTTCGGGCTCGAACCGCGGCGAGACGGGGTGGGAGTTGAGCTGCCAGGCGGCGTCGAGCAGAGCGTGCCAGCCGTGCTTCGGCACCGTCACGGGGCCGGCGACGATCCACGCCTTGAGCGTGACCGTTTGGCCGCGGGACATGCGGAAGTCCTCATGATAGGCGTCCGCATATTGGTCGCGGGCCGCGTAGACAACGGGCGTTTCTTCCTCCGGCCAGACGAGCCGGTGGACGGTCCTGTCCTTCCCCGGGTCGAGGGAGCAGGAGAAGCCGCAGACGAGCTGGCCCGGCCGGCTGAAGAGGGCCACCGACCAGGCCTCGGACTCGGAATAGGTCGCGCCGGGGACGGAGACCCGGTGATAGGCGAAGGTCCAGGGCTGCCCGTCCTTTCGGAATCCCTTGGGCTCCAGGCCCTTCCCCCAGGGGTTTCCGTCGTACGACACGGCGGGGATGAGACCGTATTTCGACGCGTAGAACGTTTCGAGCTCCATCGTCAGCCGGACCGGCCGGACATAATCCTTGCCGTCGTAGGTAAAGGTCCGCGTCCACTCGAAGAGCCCGGGCTGGACCTCCAGGACGTCGTCCGTGACGGCGAAATCCGCCCTCTTGAACGGGACGATGGCCCCGACCGGCTGCCCGTTGCCGTAGAGCGTGTATGTTTCCCCTGTTTTCCTGAACTCGACCCGGATTTGGGCGAAGGAGAAAACCACGGTCACGGACAGAAGAACCACGGCGCAGATCAGCTTTTTTGTCATAACGGACTCCTTGGACTCCGGGGCCGGCACGATATTCCAAAAAATACGGGGCGAAGGGCGGGTCCGGAATCGGCTCGATATCCCACTGTCAGAGGTTATACCAAACGCCCCGTCAAAAGACAAGCCGGACGCCTTTACAACAGACAGGCAATCCGAGTATGATTTAGGCGGGAGGTGTTATCATGCCTGTTTCCTACAAAAACCTCGGATTGTCGAACACCCGCGAGATGTTCCGCAGGGCCTTCGAGGGCCGATACGCGGTCCCGGCCTACAATTTCAACAACATGGAACAGCTCCAGGCCATCATCACCGCCTGCGTCGAGACCCGCTCTCCCGTCATCCTCCAGATCTCAAGCGGGGCCCGGAAATACGCCGACCAGACCCTCCTCCGCTACATGGCCGAAGGCGCCGTGAAGATGGCCCGGGAGATGGAGAAGGCGCACGGGGCCGACGGGGAAAGCCCCATCACCCTCCACCTCGACCACGGCGATACCTTCGACCTGGCGAGATCCTGCATCGACAGCGGCTTCTCGTCGGTGATGATCGACGGCTCCCACCTCCCGTACGAGGAGAACATCGCCCTCACCAAACAGGTCGTCGCCTATGCCCGGGAGCGCGACGTCTCCGTCGAGGGCGAGCTCGGCGTCCTGGCCGGCATCGAGGACAAGGTCAAAGCGGAGAAATCCACTTACACCCGGCCTGATGAGGTCGTCGATTTCGTCGGCCGGACCGGCGTCGACTCGCTGGCCATCTCGATCGGGACCTCACACGGCGCCTACAAATTCAAGCCCGAACAGTGCACCCGGGACGAGCGCGGGGTTCTTATCCCGCCGCCCCTCCGGTTCGACATCCTGAAGGAAGTCGAAAAGCGGCTCCCGGGCTTTCCCATCGTCCTGCACGGGGCCTCGTCCGTCATCCAGGACGCGGTGGCCACGATCAACAAGTACGGCGGCGCGATGAAGGACGCCATCGGGGTCCCCGAGGACCAGCTGCGGCAGGCCGCGAAATCGGCGGTCTGCAAGATCAACATCGACACGGACGGCCGGATGGTCATGACGGCGACCATCCGAAAGATCTTCGTGGAACAGCGGGCGGAATTCGACCCGCGCAAGTACCTGGGCCCGGCCCGGACCGCCCTCGTCGAGATGTACAAAAGGAAGAATCGGGACGTTCTGGGCTCGGCCGGCCGGTACGGGAAGGAATTCTAGGAAAAGAAGGGGCGCCTCGCCGGGCGAGGCGCCCTTGTTTTTCAGAAGAAGTGAGCCTGGAGCTAAAACGCGATGCCGATGGTCCCCGACCAGACACCGTTCTTGATGTCGAGGGGAGTTTCTCCCGCGACGGTGCTGATGACTTTTTGCAGGCCCATGCTGTAGCGGACGTCGATCTGGAAATGGCTGCCGATGTTCAGGCCGCCGCCGAAGATGGCGCCGTAGTCGTTGTTCTTGAAAAGCGCCTGAGTCAGGGGGACGGTCTCACCGTTCTCCACCACTTTCTCGTTCAGCTTGAAGCCGACGGCCGGTCCCGCGAACACGAACGGAGAAACGAGAGGGGTCGGGATCCGGAACTTCAGGAGCAGGGGGATTTCAACGTAGTTCGCGTAAATCTTGTCGGAGTAGGTCGTGCCCAAGTCGGTGTAGGTCGAGTCGACGCCCTTCATCGTGTAGAGGCCCTCGAGCTGGAGGGTGAAGACGCTCCCCATGTTGAAGGCGACGAATACCCCGGCGACAAATCCCACCTTGTTCTTCAGGGTTCCGTTGATGTCCTGGGCGTCCGCGCCCGTGATCTTCGCCATGTTGCCCCCACCCTTGATCCCGAACTGCACGTTGGCAGCCGCGGGCCCGGGCAGCGCGAGCAGGCAGGCGAAGGCGCCGATCACCAGAGCCGCAGTCAGTTTTTTCATATTGACCTCCATTCCAATGGATGGCGGCAGTTCTGCACGTCTCCATCGCTCATGGTCATTATGTCGGCGTCCCGGAATCCCCGCAATCCCCTTTAAGAGTGAATTCGCTGGGGATATCTCACTCCCCCCAAGCGGGGAATGCGGGTTCCGTTCGCTCCCCCCCGGGAAACCGTGGCCTCACCCCCCCCTTCCAGCCGCTCAAGTCCGGCAAGGTCCCACTCCATCGGTCAACTTGGAGATAGCCAGGAGGGAAATCCGGCGGATTCGGGGTTTTCAGCAGATCACTTGATCAGCCGCTTTTTCATCATCCGGATGCCGACGACGAAGGCGACGATTTCCAGGACGAAGATGATCAGGAAATTCCAGATATACTTAGCTTGGTATTCGCCCGAAAACACCGCCCGCGAGATCTTGACGGCGTGCGTCAGCGGCATGAACTCGGAAAGCTTCTGCATCCAGGCCGGGAACTTGTCCAGGGGGAAGAAAACCCCCGAGAAGAAGAGCATGGGCGTGATGATGAGCTCGGTGTAGTAGTTGAAAAAGTCGAAGCTCGGCGAGACCGAGGTCACGATCATGGCCAGCGAGGCGAAGAGAACCCCGATGAAGACCATGAGGACGAGGAGGAGCAGCAGGCTGGGGATGGAGACCGGGATGATCCCCATGATGACGGCGACCAGCATCATCAGCGAGCCGCTGACCAGGCCGCGGAAGGCCCCCCAGGCGATGTCGCCGGCCACGGCGTCCTCCGCAGAGACCGGCGTCGCGATCAGGGAATCGTAGAGCTTTTCGTGGACCATCTTGACGAATGTCCCGTACAGGCACTCGAAGGTCGACGACATCATGACCGACGAGACGAGGACCCCGGGCACGAGAAAATAGAGATAAGGTTTCCCGCCGAAGTACCCCATGTAGGCGCCCATGCCGATCCCGAAGGTGATGAGGTAGAAAAGGGGCTCGACCAGGCTGACGAGGAAAGTCGGGACGACGAACCTCTTGTAGGACACCATGTTCCTGAGGAAGACGTAATAGATCCGGTAGGAGAGGTTCATTCGATCAAGCCCCTGCCCGTGAGCTTCAGGAAAACGTCCTCGAGCGAGGCGGGACGGGTCCAGGTGTTGGGGAGGTCGAGCTCGACGAGCTTCTTCAGGATGTCATGGCCGTCGCGGCAGTAAAAATAGAGGGTGTCGCCCACCCGCTCGTGGCCGCAGGCGAAGGGGGCGAGCCGGCCGATGAGCCTCTCGTCCTCGTCCTTGTTGATCCGGATCTCGATGACCTCCCGGCCGATCTCTTCCTCGACCAGCTTGGGCGGCAGCCCTTCCCTGAGGATCTTCCCCTGGTGCATGATGACGATCCGGTCGCAGAGCTGCTGGGCCTCCTCCATGTACTGCGTCGTCAGGATCAGCGTTGTGCCCTGGGCTTTCAGCTGCCGGAGACGCTGCCAGATGAGGTGCCGGGCCTGGGGGTCGAGCCCCGTCGTCGGCTCGTCGGCGATGATGAGCTTGGGTTGGTTGAGGAGGGCCCGGGCGACGAGCAGCCTCCGCTTCATGCCGGTCGAAAGCTCGTCGATCTTGCTCGACCGCTTCGCCTCGAGCTCGACGAACTTCAGAAGTTCCGCGATCCGCTTCTTCGCCTCCCGTCCCGGAATGTCGAAGAACTTGGCGAAGATGGCCAGGTTCTCGGTCACGGTCAGGTCGTTGTCCAGGGTGATCTCCTGAGGGATCACTCCCGTCATCATCTTGACGGCCCGGTTGTCGATGTGGGCCGGCATCCCCTTAACGGTCAGCGTGCCAGAGGTCACGGGGGAAACGCAGTGGATCATCCTGACGGTCGAGGTCTTGCCGGCGCCGTTCGGACCCAGGAACCCGAAGCACTCGCCCTCCTGGATCTCGAACGAGATCCTGTCGACGGCGGTCAGGTCGCCGTATTTCTTGGTGAGGTCTTTGGCCGTGATGAAAGCGCCCATGATTTTATCAGCGGCCATGATAGCAGATTTTTCAGTTTATTTCTCGATCGCGCCGAGCAGAACGGCCTGTTCGGTGGTGGAGCTGACCAGGATCGAACTGGCGACCTCTTGAATGCCATTCAAGCGCTCTCCCAGCTGAGCTACAGCCCCACCGGAGTTGCCTTATCTTACAAGAAGCCGGCTTCCCCGTCAAGGCGCGCCAGTTCGTCTAACATTGTCGTCCTGGTATTCCTGCACTTCCCCTGAGCCGCCGGTGTTCCGCTTCGGCTATGGTATTCCGGACTCTCCAAACCTATCGACAAGCCACCGCTTTTTCCTCATAATAAGCGCAGTCCATTCATCCGAAGAAGGAGGTACCCCGTGTCTTTACCCATCAAACCCAAGACCCTGGCTTCCTTATGGCTGGCCGTGCTCATTCTGACGGCCGCGCTATCCGCGGCGCCGCTTCCCGCGGCCGAGCTTTCCGGCCCGCAGGCGCCGTCGGGCCTGCGCTGCGAGTACCTTGAGAACCCGATGGGCGTCGATGTCAGGCAGCCCCGCTTCTTCTGGGTCCTCGAGCATTCCGGGCGCGGCCAGGCGCAGTCGGCGTACCAGATGATTGTGTCGTCCGACTCCGCGGCCGCGGCCGGCGATATCTGGAACAGCGGCAAGGTCGCCTCGTCCAGGTCCACCCAGGTCGTTTATGCGGGCAAAGCCCTGGAAAGCGGAAAGACCTATTTCTGGAAGGTCAAGTACTGGGACAAAGACGGGAAGGAGAGCGCCTGGAGCGATCCGGCGCGGTTCGACACCGGGCTTTTCGACCGGTCCGAATGGAAGGGCAGCTGGATCGGAGGCAGGAACCAGCTCCGGAAGGAATTCGCCCTCAACGGGAGAGTGAAGCGGGCCCGGGCCTACGTCTGCGGCCTCGGCTATCACGAGCTCCGCGTCAACGGGAGGAAGGCCGGGGGGCACGTCCTCGACCCGGGGTGGACGACCTACGACAAGCGCGTCCTTTACGTGACCTACGACGTGACGAACGCCCTGCGCCAGGGACCGAACGCCGTCGGAGCCGTCCTCGGGAACGGCAAGTACGGTTCGCGGGCCCTGCTCGTCCAGATCAACATCGAGCTCGAGGACGGGACGCGGACGAGCGTCGTCAGCGACGCCTCGTGGAAGGCGGCCAACGGCCCCATCCTGGAGGACAGCGTTTACAACGGCGAAACCTATGACGCCCGCCTCGAGACTCCGGGATGGGACAGGCCGGGGTTTGATGACAAGGCCTGGGGGCCTGTCGAAGCCGCGAAAGCCCCGGCCGGGGTCCTCTCCGCGCAGATGATGCCGGCCATCCAGGTCGTGGACACGATCGTACCCCTCAGGATGACGAATCCCCAGCCGGATGTTTATGTCTTCGACATGGGCCAGAATTTCAGCGGCTGGGCCCGGCTCAGGGTCAAGGGCCCGCGCGGCACGGACGTCCGGATGAGATTCGCAGAGATCCTCTACGACAACGGCATGGTCAACCGGGAGAACCTCCGCGCCGCCCGGGCCGAGGACCACTACATCCTGAAGGGCGAAGGCGAGGAAACGTGGGAGCCGCGTTTCACCTACCACGGCTTCCGGTACGTCGAGCTCACGGGCTTCCCCGGGACGCCGATGCCGGATTCGGTCCGGGGCCGGGTCGTCCACTCGGCCGTGAGGCCCATCGGCAGCTTCGTTGCCTCAAAGGACATCCTCAACCGGCTCCAGCGGATCATCGCCTGGGGCCAGAAGACGAACCTCCACAGCATCCCGACCGATTGCGACCAGAGGGACGAGCGGATGGGCTGGATGGGCGACGCCCAGGGGACGGCCGAAGAGGCCATGATGAACTTCGACATGGCCGCCTTCTACACAAACTTCGTCCGCGACATCCGCGACGTCCAGGACGAGAAGGGACGGCTCGCGGATACGGTTCCCCACATCTGGGGCGGAGAGCGGGCCGACCCCGCTTGGGCCACGGCCTATCCGCTGCTCTGCTGGTACATGTACCAGTATTACGGCGACACCCGCGTCCTCGAAGAACAGTACGACGGGCTTAAAAAATATGTCGAGTTCCTGAGGAGCCAGGCCGAGAACGGGCTCGTCAGGTTCAGCTCGTACGGCGACTGGGTGGCCGTCGAGAAATGCCCTGGAGCTATCGTTTCGTCATTCTACTATTTCTACGACGTGAAGATCCTGGCGGACGCGGCCCGGGTCCTGGGGAAGAGCCAGGACGCGGCGCTTTACGACAGGCTGGCCGAGGATATCCGGACGGCCTTCAACCGCGAATACTACAATCCGAAGTCCGGAGACTATGCCGACGGGACCCAGACGGCCAACACCCTACCGCTCTTCCTCGGGATCGCGACGGACAAGGAGGGCGGCGCCTCGGGCCGGCTCTTCGACGACATCGTCTACAAGCACAACTCCCACCTGACGACGGGGATCATCGGCACCAAGTACATTATGGAGCTCCTGACGAGGGATGGGAACGCCGACCTCGCCTATGACATCGCGGTCCAGACGACCTACCCGAGCTGGGGCTACATGATCGAGAACGGGGCGACGACGCTCTGGGAGCTCTGGCAGAAGCGCGAAGGGCCGTCCATGAACTCCCACAACCACCCGATGTTCGGAAGCGTCGGGGCGTGGTTCTACAAGGCTCTGGCGGGGATCAACCTGTCCCCGGGAAGCGTCGGGTTCGAGAAAATCCTTCTTCAGCCCCAGATGGTCAGGGACCTGTGGCACGCGTCCGGGTCTGTCCAGACCCTGCGGGGCGAAGTGGGCTGCACCTGGTCGCGGACGGAGACAAGCGTCCGGGTCGAGGCCGTCGTTCCGGTGGGGTCGACGGCGGAGATCGTCATCCCCAAGTTCAACCTGCGGAACGTCCGGGTCATGGAGGGTGAGAAGGCGCTCTGGGAGAACGGGAAGTTCGTGACGGGCGTCGCGGGCGTGGACGAGGCCGCCGACAAGGACGGTGCGATCCGGATCAAGACTGGCTCCGGCCGCTACATTTTCGTCCTCGAGGGCGATTAAAAGGAGGCTGGGCATGGAGTTTCAGGAGCTTATAAAGAAGAGATACAGCGTCCGGGCCTATAAGTCTGACCCGGTCGAGGAGGAGAAGCTGGCCAGGGTCCTCGAGGCCGCCCGCCTGGCGCCGACCGCGGCCGATCGCCAAGCCTTCCGCGTCCTGGTCATCCGGACCAAGGGACGGGAGGAGGAATTGCGACGCATCTACGGACGCGACTGGTTCACCCAGGCGCCTCTCGTCCTGGCTGTTTGCGCCCTGCCGGGCGATGGCTGGGTCAGGAAAGCCGACGCCTGGAACGCTGCCGAGGTCGACGCGACGATCGCCATGACCCATCTCGTCCTGGCCGCCGCCGACGAAGGGCTGGGAACGTGTTGGATCGCAGCCTTCGACCCTGGGGCGGCCCGCGAAGTCCTGGGATTGCCTGCGGGAGTGGTCCCCTCGGCGTTCACGCCCCTGGGTTATCCCGCCGATTCCCTTCCTCCGAAAAAGCGCAAGCCCATCGGCGAGCTCGTCCGCCACGATCGCTGGTGAGGCCGGCTCGCCCCCGAAGTTCCCCTCGTTCCCTTGAAAAACGGCAACGAACGCGGTAAACTGAAAATACGAGAGTCAACCCCTGAGAAAGAGTTGCCCATGAAAGTCCGTTTCCTCCTCTTATCCCTCGTTTCTCTCCTGGCGGCGTTCCCGGCCGTGGCCGGCGGGGTCAGCGTCAAGGACCTCCCGCCCTACTACCGGAAGTGGCTCCAGGAGGAGGTTGTCTACATTATCTCCCCCAAGGAAAAAGACGTCTTCCTCCAGCTGACGACCGACCGCGAACGGGAGCTCTTCATCGAGGCCTTCTGGAAGGCCAGGAACCCGGACCCGGCCGCCGCGGAGAATGCCTTCAAGAAGGAGCATTACCGCCGGATCCAGTACGCCAATCTGTGGTACGGGCGGGGCCTTACCGCAGGCGGCTGGCGCTCCGACATGGGACGCGTGTACATCATCCTGGGCGAACCGAAGCAGATCCAGAAGTTCGAGAATGAGCAGTTTGTCTACCCGCTGATCATCTGGTTCTACGAGGGCATGGGCGATTACGGGCTCCCCAATGCGTTCAATGTCGTTTTTTTCAAGAATTACGGGGCGGGGGACTACATCCTCTATTCTCCCGTCCGGGACGGCCCCCAGAAGTTGATGCCGAACTACGCCGGCGATCAGACGGATTACCTCCAGGCCTTCGCCTCATTGCAGAATATCGACCCGAACATCGCCGAGGTCTCGCTGACCCTCATCCCGAATGATTACTTCATCGGGATGAACCCCTCCATCGCGTCCGACATCCTTATCGGGAAACAGATCCCGGCCGCCGCGTACGAAAAGGTCAGGAGTGAATACGCGGAGAAGCTCCTCAAGTACAAGGATGTGATCGAGGTCGAGTACACGGCCAACTACATCTCCAGCGACGCCCTGGTCCAAGTCTTCAGGGACGAGGCGGGCCGGGCCTTCGTCCACTACCTCATCGAGCCCTCCAAGCTCACCATCGAGCAGTTCGAGGGCGTCTATCGGACGATCCTCAACGTCAACGGCATCGTCTCGGATGCCAAGGGGAACACGGTCTATCAGTTCGACCGGTCCATCCCCCTCGAGTTCAACCTGGACCAATTCGCCAAGATCAAGGACCGTCTGGTCTCCTTTGAGGATATCTTCCCTCTCGTCGACGGCGACTACAAGCTCAGCGTGCTCTGGAAGAACACGGTCTCCAAGGAATTCACGTCCGTCGAAGCGACGCTCAAGGTCCCTCCGGCCGGGACCCTCACGATGAGTTCGCCGCTTCTCGCGAACAGGGTCATCCGGAATCCTGAATTCCTGGCCAAGACCAAGCCGTTCACGACGGGCGGCATCCAGCTCCTGGCCTCGCCGCGGAATGATTTTGCCGGCCAGGACCTGATGTCGATCTACTTCCAGCTCGACGCCCTGACCGACGGCATCAAGAAAGCCGGGAGCCTGGAGTTCACGATCACGAAGGAGGAACAGGCCTTCAAATCCTTCACCAAAGCCCTCAAGGATTACGGGGACCCGGGCCGTATCCTCGAGGACGTCCCCCTGACCGATTTTCCGCCCGCGTATTACACGGTGAGGGTGGCCCTCCTCGACGCGAACAAAACAGAGCTCGTATCCGGAAAAGCATCGTTCTATATCACCCCCAACAAGTCCGTCCCCCGGCCCTGGATCCTCTATGCCCCGCTCCCCCCTCCGGGAGACCCCTATTTCGCGAATGCCCTGGGCATGCAGTACCTCCGCCTCCAGGACCTTGGGAAAGCCCGGCCGCTCCTCGAGGACGCGTACCGGAGGAAGCCCGATTCGGTCGACTTCGCCCTCGACTTCTGCCGGGCCCTCTTTGCCGCCAAGGATTATGAAGGCCTCAAGAAAGTCGCCCTGCCGTTCTACGCGGACCAGAAAAAATTCGAATTCGCCCAGTTCCTCGGCGAGTCCTCCCAGGCATTGGGGGATTATGCCCAGGCCATCGTCTATTACAAGGATTACCTGAACTCCTTCGGGACAAACCTCAATGTCCTCAATGCCGTCGGCGAGTGCTATTTCAGGGCCGGGGACATCTCCCAAGCGCTGACGGCTTGGAAAAAATCGCTGGAGATCAACCCCAAGCAGGACGAGCTCAAGAAGCGGGTCGACGAGCTCCAGGGGAAGGTCAAGGAGAAGCGATGAGGTCATGGCGCGGAGCCTTGCTTCTCTGCCTGGGCCTGGCCGCCATCCTGGCCGCCTGCGCTTCGGCCGGGATCGAAAAGGGGCTGGACCCGGAAAGCCGGGAGTTTTTCTCGAAAGTCCGGCTCATCATCACGTCCGAGGAGCGCCGGACGTTCCTGAGCCTCCCGGCGGAGAAAAGGAAAGAGTTCATCCAGGATTTTTGGGCGCGGCGGGACCCGACGCCGGGAACGCCCGTGAACGAATATAAGGAGGAGTATTTCCGGCGGATCGCGCAGGCCAACCACCTGTTCTCCGGCGGCGGCTCTCCGGGCTGGCTCCAGGACCGTGGCAGGATCTACATCACCCTCGGCCCGCCGGACAACAGGGAGACCTATCCCCGGGGGATGTCATTCTACGGAATTCCCACGGAGATCTGGTGGTACGGGTTCTTCTCGATCGTCTTCATCGATGAGCGCTGGGTCGATGACTACAGGCTCGATCCCTTGAGCGCCGCGCAGATCGCCGAGATCCACAACACCCAACTGCAGTGGAACGAAGCCCGGGACAAGAAGGTGAGGCTGACGCCGGGAGGGGCGCCGCCCGAGCTGGACGTGAAGGTCCAGAAGGCTCCGGCCGGGGGGGCGACCGTCCGGATCGCGCTTCCTTACAGGAGCATCTGGCTGAAAGCCCAGGGCGACCGGTTCCAGGCAACTCTCGAGCTGGCGCTGAAGGTCCTCGACGCCTCGGGCGCCGAAGTCTGGAAGTTCGCGGAGAAATATCCCCTCGACATCCCGGAAAAACGCCTGAAAGAAGTGTTGGTCACGAACTATGAGATCACCGTCTCCGCGCCCCTCAGCCCCGGCGCCTACACCCTGAACCTCAGCCTGACGAACGCCAACGATGGGAGCCGGGCCGAGGTCAAACAGAAATTCGAGATCTGAAAAAACGCGCTAGGAGGGTTTCTTCTTCCGGTAAGACGCCCAGGCCGTGGCCAGAAAGAACCAGCCGAGCGAGGCGAGGAGCAGCGCCAGCTTGAATCTCGCCTCGGGCAGGATCCCGAGGAAGAAAAGGACGGGCGCCGCGAGACACAGGCCAAGGCTCAGGATCGAGAAGAAAGCCAGAAGGATCTTCATCAACGTCCCTCCCCCGTGGCCGTTGGCGCCTCTCCGCCGGCGACAGGGCCTCGCCGCCCGGACCGCTGTCTCCCCTCTTGGATCGCCGTCAGCCCCGTATAGGACCCCGCGGCGATGAACCAGCCGGGGAGCCACTTGAAGTAAAGGTGGATCGGCAGGAGGAAACAGACGGCGAGCGTTCCCAGCCAGACCGCGAGGACGGCCCAGTTGAAGGCCCAACCCCTCTTTTCCGCCCTGAGCTGCTCGATCCCGAGGAGCGGGAACATCCAGTGTTCGGTGAAGACGATCGCGCCGACCGGCATGAGGACTAGGCCGTAGATCGCCACGTAATCCAGGAGCTTCAGGAAAAACACGGGAAAGCAGGCCAGCACGGTCGTCGCCGCCCCGGCCAGCAGGGTGATCCTCCACCGCGGCCAGTTGGGGGTGATCGCCTGAAGGGCCAGCCCGGCCCGGTAAAGCGTCGGGTTGGCGGTCGTCCAGCCGGCCAGGACCACGGCTCCGATCCCCGCCGCGCCGGCCGCCTCGAAAGCCATCCGCCCGGGGTCCATCTGCCGGCCGATGGCCGCGACCATGATCCCCGAGCAGATCCAGGCCAGCATGTGCCCGGGATACATTCCGAAGGCCGTGTACAGCCCGTAGGTCCACTTCCTGGCGTACCGGAACAGGGCCATGTCCGAAAGGCCCACGTGCATGGCCAAGTTGCAGAACCAGGCGAAGAACAGGATGTGCCGGAAGCCGAATTTTTCCTGGCCGGCCACGGCGACGCCGTTCCAGACCTTCGTCGAAAGCACCCGCCAGAGGTTGCCGAGGTTCCGCTCGACGCCGAGCTTCGGCAGGACGGCCACGGCCGCAGCAACAAAGATGGCGAAGATCCACGGGGAGCAAACCTCGGCGAACCGGCTCAGCTTCTCGAACCCCAGGATGGCCATGGTCGTGAACGCCGCCCCGAAGACAAAGACGATGGCCACCCAGCCGGCGCTCGTCGGCAGGACGGCGTCCAGCCCGGGGACCCGGATCCCGAAGAGGAGGCCCACGGCCGTGGCCGAGACCGAGATCATGGCCCCGGCAAGGATGCCGTACAGCAAGGCGTTGGCGATGTTGTAGATCAAGGTGACGCCCGGACCGGCGATCTTCCGCAGGTACCAGTAGAGCGTCAGGCGCGTCCGGACCGCGATCGGGGCACAGATGAGCGTCCACGACAGGACGGCCAGGAGGTTCCCGAAGAGGAGCCCGAGGAGAAGGTCCCGGACGGTGACGCCGTGGAGGACGAAGAACGCGCCGATGACGAACTCGGTCGCGGCCACGTGCTCGCCGGCGAAGAGCCCGGCGAATTTCCCGCCCGACTGGAACTTATCCGGAGAGACGGGCTCCCGGTCGAACTCGTAGAGCCGGTCCATGGCCGAAGTGAACTTCGCCAGCCGCTCAGCCATGAAGGGTCTCCCTCTGCCTGGGATCGGTCATTCGCTCCTCCTTCCCGGCCATGATCCCCCTATATTTACATCAGGCGGCAGGCGGAGACAAGACCTGAAATGGTCGGGACCCGGCCTTTATTTCTTCGCGCGGCGGGATTATAATTCCCTCACACGGAGGGAAACGTGAAAACAAAGGCCGTCATGAAGGCCAAGGCCTTGGCCAGGGCCCGGACGCTCGAGCTCCTCAGAAAGGCCCGGATCGTCCTCACGCCCTTTGAAAAGGACAACATCGAGGTGACCGACCTCGGACTCGGCGACCTCCGGCACATCGGCCTCCAGGTCGCGGTCTACGAGAACAACGACCGCTACTGCGCCAAGGAGCTGGTCCTCCTCCCCCGCCAGACCTGCCCGGAGCACAAGCATCCCCCGATCAACCACAGGAACATCGGCAAGCAGGAGACCTTCCGCTGCCGCTTCGGAGAGGTCTATCTCTACGTGGCCGGCGACCGGACGCCGAGGCCGCGGGCGAGGGTCCCGAAAAAGCACAAGCGCTATCTCAAAGTCTGGCACGAGATCATCCTGCGGCCCGGCGACCAGTACACCATCGCTCCGAACGGGCTCCATTGGTTCCAGGCCGGCGACAAGGGGGCCGTCGTCTCCGAGTTCTCCTCGACGAGCACCGACGAACGGGATATCTTCACCGACCCGCACATCCGGCGGGTCAAGTGACGTTCTATCGAACATGGGGACAGCCAAGGGGTTCCTCACGCGGCTCTGGAACCTCGAGAACGACGCTCGAAAAAGCCCCGGACCTGAAGTCCGGTCCCGGGTCAACGCTTTTTCATCGGACGACGAATTCCACGGTCGCGGACGAGGCCGCAGGACCACCCTTCGCCTTGGCGGCGACCTGGAGGTTGTAGCCGCCGGGCCGGAGTTCGCCCGTCCCGAGCTCCAGCAGGATGAGGGCGGTCCGGCCGTCCCGCGACCTCTTGAGCACCGAGACCGGGACATCGGCCCGGGCTTGGGAGGCCGCCTCCGCGAGTGAGGCGGAGAAATCGAAGTCCGCGTCCGGGCCGTCCGCCGAGCAGCGCACGGCCGCGAAAACCCTGGTCGGCCCGGCGGGCATGTCGCCGACCAGGGGAGCGTAAGAGTCCGGGTCGTAGGAGAACAAGGACGACAGGGAACCGGCTTCCGAAGCCGCCAGGTCCTTGGACCTGGGGTCGAGGGTCAGGAGGAGCGGCGGGTCGAGGACGATTGGTCCGGCCGATGCCCCGGGGATAACGAGCGCGGCCGAGCCCCTGGCTCCCCTCCCCGTCTCCATGTTGCGGAGGACCAGGCGGCAGGTGTAGCGGCCGGGCTTGACGCTGAGGAGGAACGTGGGGAAAAAGGTCTCCTTCCCGGCCTTGTCCTCGGGGAGGGTCAGCTTGAACCTTTTGATCAGGGCGACGTCTCCGTTCTCGTCGAGGAGGAGGAGGTAAGCCTCGGACTTCCTGCCGAGGATGTCGGCCTGGGCTCCGCTCGAGGCCCGGGCGAAGGCCACGAGCTCCGGCGATCCCCTGACGGTCACGGCCATCGCCGCCACCGGGACCTCTTCCGGGACCTGGAGCTGGGGATTTTCGCTCAGGGCCAGGTCGGTCACATGGAGCAGCTTCTCGAAGCTCGAATACTCCGCGTACGGCTTGGGGCTGAAATAACCGCCCTGGGCGAAAACTTCGCAGCCCTTGCGAGTGACGCGGACCTTGATCTTGTGGAACTTACCGTCCCATTTCTCATTGACGGAATAGCCCAGGACATAATAGGCGCCCGTGACGTTCTGGATGCTGTCCAGGCTCTTCTTGTAGTCCACGGTGTTGGCGAAAAACCTCCCGCCCGTGCCGGAGGCGAATTGGCGGAGGGAATCCGCCCCCTCGAGCTCCTCGGCAATCGCGCTCGACCCCTCGAAATCGGTCATGTCCGACCCCTTCTGGCCGCGGGACACGTCCAGGGCGTAGACCGGACTGTTGGATGCCTTGAACTGCTCGAGCATGGCCGTGAAGTCCCCCCGGAGCCCCGTGTCCGCCTGGGCGGCGTCATAGCTTCTCATCTGCGCGGCCAGCTGCTCCACGGTCGACCCGTTGACGGGCCCGGCCCCGCCCCTTTTCCCGTACAGGACCTGGCGGGAGAGCCCGCCCGAAAAGAGGATGACGTTCTTGGTGCCGGGGATGTAGCGGATCACCCGGGCGAAATTATCGAGGCTCATGACGAAGTGCCGGGCCCGTTCGACGTAGCTCTGGCGGGTCCCGTCGTCCACCTCCCGGCCCGTCTGGAGCTTGGCCTGCTGTTGGAAAAAACTTTCCCTGAGGGTTTCGTCGGCTCCCGCCCTCTGGGGCCGTTCCTGGGGGTCGACCGTGAAGATGTAGTCGAAGAGGTTTTCGGCCCGCCCGGTGAGCCGTTTCAGCCCGAAGCCGTCCACGATCCGGCGGATCTTCATGTGGTCGGTCGTCAGATACTCGTGGAGGACAAGGCCCCGGAGCGCCGTATAGGTCAGGAGTCCCACCTCGTCGGCGGGCTGGACCTTCGTGTCGAGGAAGTGAAGGCCGGCATTCTTGGCCTTGAGGACCCCGTGCGCGTCCATGAAGCCGAAGTCGAAGAGAAGGAAGAACTTCCGGCTCATCCGGGGGCCGGGAGAGGGAAGGCCCGAGGACTCTTCCGGCTCGCCCAGGAAATGTTTCTCGAAATGGGTGACCGGGATGGTCCGGCCGTTATCACTGACCTCGAACTCGTCGGCCTTGAGATCGCTCGCCGGTTGACCGCCCTTGGCCGTCACGTACACCTGGACAAGCTTGAGCGTGACACTGATGTCGTACCGGAGGGGTTTCTGAAGGTCGGGCTGGCCCTGGCCCTCGGAAGCGCCGCAGAGGGCGAGAGTGAGGATCACGATGCCGGGGAGGAGGCCGCGGGAGGCGGGGACCTTCCCCGAAACCGAAGCGGACCTTTGGCTCATGTCCAGCCCTCCCGGTGAATTCGAGCCGGCAAGGACATTCTAACAGAATCCGAATGGGAGGGACAGCCCCCGGGGGGTGTCCCTCCTAGACTTGCGCCGGCTTCCGCTTCTTGAACTTGCCCTCGAAGTTGTCGAGGACGACATAAAAGACCGGGACGATGACGAGCGTCAGGATGGTCGAGGAGATGAGCCCGCCGATGATCGTGAAGCCGATGGCCGCCCGGAAATCCGTGCTCGCGCCGATCCCGAAGGCAACCGGGATCATGCCCAGGATCATGGCCAGCGACGTCATCAGGATGGGCCGCAGCCTTGTCGCGCCGGCTTCCAGAATGGCCTGCGTCCGCTGCATCCCCCTTCGTCTCAGGACGTTCGTGTAGTCGATGAGCAGGATCGAGTTCTTGGTGACGAGCCCCATGAGCATGATCAGCCCGATGAAGGCGACCATGTCGAAGAGCTTGTTGGCGACGAGAAGCCCCAGGACCGCTCCGATGATCGAAAGCGGCAGGGCCAGCATCAGGGCGAACGGCTGCATGAACGAGCCGAACTGGGACGCCAGGATCATGTAGACGAAAATGACGGCCAGCGCGAGCGAGAGCGTCAGGGTCCGGAACATTTCGGCGTTCGTCTCGACCTGGCCCCCGAAATCGTAGGTCACGTCCTTGGGAAGGTTGAGGGCGTCGAGCCGGCCCTGGACGTCTCGCGTGATCTGGTTCAGGGCCGCCCCTTTCAGGATGTTGGAGACGACCGTCACCTGCCGGACCCGGTCCTTCCTCTTGATCTGGGTCGGGCCGTTGATGACCTTGAACTTGGCCACTTGGTCCAGGGTGATCATCCCCCCTCTTATCGCGGGGATGTAGACCCGGGACAGCCGGTCGAGGTCCTGGCGCGTGTCATCGGCCGCGAGGACCCGGATGTCGAAGAGCTTCTCCCCCTGCCGGAAGCGGGAGGCGATGTCCCCGTCGATCAGGCTGCGCATGGCCGAGGCCACCTGGAGGGTGCTGACGCCGAGCTGCGAGGCCCGCTCCCGGTCGATCCGGATCTGGATCTCGGGCTTGGGGGGCTTGTAGTCGGAGTTGAGGTCGACGAGCTGGGGAATCCGGGCGAGGGAGGTCCGGACCATGTCGGCCGCCGCAGTCAGGCTCTCCATATTGGTGCTCTTGATATTGATCTGGATGGGAAGCTGGGCGAACGACTGGGCCGCACTCCCGCTGATGGACATGGATTCCTGGAAGGTCAGCTTGGCCCCGGGGACCCCGGCCAGCTTGGGCCTCAGGCGGTCCTGGTATTCATCGGTCTTCCCCTGGGTTCTTGTTTTGACGTTGACGGTGGCTTCATCAGACGCGCCGTCGGTCGTGCCGATGACCGAGAAGACGTCCTTGATTTCCGGCTCGCCGCGGAGGATGTCCTCGATCCGGCGGACGGTCCGCTCGGTGCTCTCGAGGGAGCTCCCCGAGGCCACCTGGACCTTGATGTTGAACTCGGGCCGGTTGCCGCGCGGCGTTCCGCCGATGCCGACGAGGGTGAAGAGCCAGCCGCTCAGGGCGAAGATCGCCAGGGTGATGACGATGACGCTTTTCCGGTGGCCGACGGCCCATTTGAGGATCGGGCGGTAGCCGCGGCCGAGGCCGTCATACACCCGCGTGACGGAGCCCATGAGACTCGAGGAAAGGGAGGCTTTCCCGTTCTTCCGGGCTTCCTTGAAGAAATACGCGGAGAGCATCGGAGCGAACGTGAACGCCTCGAACAGCGAGATCAGGACCGCGGCCGCGATGGTGATCCCGAACTGCTTGAGGAACTTGCCGGCGATCCCCGTCGCGAAGCCCACGGGCAGGAACACGGAGACCAGGGTCAGGGTCGTGGCCAGGACGGCCAGCCCGACTTCCGCCGTCCCCTCGCTCGCCGCCTGCATGGGATGCTGGCCGAGCTTCTCCATGTGACGGAAGATGTTCTCCCGGACGACGATCGCGTCGTCGATGAGAAGGCCGATCGAGAGGCTCAGGGCGAGGAGGGTGATGACGTTGATCGTGAAGCCCAGGGCGGACATGACGGCGTAGGTCCCGATGATGCACACGGGCAGGCCGGCGATGGTGATGAGGGTGTTGCGCAGGTCGCCGAAGGACAGGAGGACGACGAGGCCGGCCAGGATGGCGCCCTCGATGAGGCTCTTGAGGACGTCGTCCCTCGACTCCTTGACGAAGACCGACTCGTCGGTCGAGAGCTTGATGTCGAGGTCGGGGTAGGCCCCGCCGATCCGGAGCATGGCCTTCTTGACGTCCTCGGCGACCCTGACGGTGTTCGTCCCGGAGCGCTTCAGGACGGCGAGGGTCACGTTCTCGACGCCGTTGACGCGGGAGATCGTCTGCCGCGTCTTGGTGCTGTCGCTGACCGCCGCGATGTCCTGGAGATAGATCGGGTTGCCGCCGGGGTTGGCCACGATGACCCTGTTGATCTCGCCAATCTCGCGGAATTCGGCCTTCGTCCGGATCAGGAAATCATAGTTCTGCTGGGTGACGCGGCCCGCCGGGAGGTTCAGGTTTTCGGACCGGATGGCCTGGCTGACCTGGGCCGGCGACAGGCCGAAGAGGGTGAGTTTGTCGTTGTCCACCTTGACCCTGATCTCCCGTTCGAGGCCGCCCACGATGCTGACCTGGCCGACCCCGTCCACGCGTTCGACGAGTGGCCTGATCTCGTCGTCGACGAGCAGACGCAGGTCTACCGTGTTCAATCTCCCGCTCCGGCTGACGATCCCGTAAGACAGGATCGGTGCGGCCGAGGAGTCGAATTTGTCGATGATCGGCTCGAGGATGTCGCGGGGCAGGGTGCTGCGGATCGTGGAGATCTTGTCCCGGCACTCGCTGGCCGCCTGCTGGGCGTCCTTTTCGAGTTTGAACTGGGCGATGATGACCGACACGCCTTCCGACGACGTCGAACTGAGCTTGTCGAGGCCGTTGATCGAGCTCAGGACGTCCTCGATGGGCTTGGTCACCTGCTGCTCGACTTCCTCCGGGCCGACGCCGGGATAGGGGGTCGAGACGGCGACGATCGGCAGCGTGACGTCGGGCATCAGGTCGACGCCAAGCCTCGTGTAGGAGACCAGGCCGAGCACGACGATCATGGCGATGACCATGGTGATGAAGACGGGCTGCTTGATGGAGATATCTGCGATCCTCATGTGCGCTCCTTGGGAAACGCGGCCGGGCCGGTCCCTATTTGATCACCGTGATTCTGTCGTTGGCGTCGAGCTTGTCGGCGCCGGTCGTAACGATGGCCTCGGACCCGTCGAGGCCGGACGTGATCTCGATCATGTCGCCGGCCACCGTCCCGGTGGCGACTTCTTTCATCAGAGCCTTCCCTCCCGCGACGGCGAAGACGTACTTGCGGCCGCCCCGGTCGACGACGGAGATGATCGGCAGGACCAGGCCGTCATGCCGGCCCTGCTCGAACTCGGCCTCGGCGTACATCCCGGGCTTGATCCGGTGGCCGGCGTTCGGGATGCTGACCTCAACGTCGATCGTCCGGTTGACGGGATTGCCGACCGGGCTGATGTTCGTGACCCGGGCGTTGAAGACCTCGCCGGGGTAGGCCTGGAGCCGGACCCTGACGGGCTGGCCCATCTTAACGAAACGGATCTTGAGCTCGTCGACCGCCGCGACCGCCTTGACGATGTCGATGTCGACCAGGGTCATCAGGGGCGTATTGGGGTTGACCAGGGCGCCGGGGTTCTGGAGGACGCGCGAAACGACGCCCTTGACGTCGCTCTTAACCTCGAAGGCGTTGAACTGGTAGCCGACCTCGTCACGATTGACCACGGCCACGGTCATGCCCGGCGTGACGGCGCTCCCCATCTTGACGTCGTTCCGAGCGATCTTGCCCGGGACTTTGGAGTAGAGAATGACTTCGGAGTCGGCCTGGACGTTCCCCGAGGCTTTGATGGTGTCGAGGAAGGATCTCGGCTGGGCCGAGGTCGTTTGGACGGGAACGATCTTCTCGGGGACGGGGCGGCTCTCTGCGGCCTTCTTGGCCTTGTAGTTCACGGAGGCCCGGTAGCCGACGACCCCGACGACGGCGACGGTCGCCAGGACGACGATGATTCTCTTGATCATGGGTGCTCTCCTCACGAAAAGATTTTCCGGCCGGCCGCCTTGAGCAGGTTGAATCGGCCGAGAACGTGGCTGTAGACGAGTTGGAGGTAATTCAGCCGGGCGGAGTCGAGCGAATCCTGGGCCTCGACGAGGTCCGTCGTGCTGATCAGGCCGTTCAGGTAGCGCTCGTCGGCGATCTTTACGGCCCGCTCGGCGTGGGCGATCTTGGTCTTCTCGATCTCGATCTTCAGCTCGAGGGTCTTGAGATCCGCGAGGGTCTCGTCGATCTCAAGCTCGAAACCCCTCGCGAGGTCCGCCGCCTGCTCCTCGACCGTCCGCAGGGCGACCTCGGACTGGGCGACCTGGGCCGATGTCCGGTGCCCATCGAAGACCGGGTAGGAGACGGCGAGGACGGCGTTCCAGTTCCCCTTGATCCTGTCGACGCTCGGCAGGAAGCCGTTCCGGAACTCATAGTTGAACGCGGCGATGACGTTCGGCTTGTCGGCCGTGCGGGCCAGGGCCATCTGGGTCTGGACGAGCCGCCGCTCGTTCCGGATCTGCCTGGCCTCGACCCGGTTGGCCGCGGCCTCCTCGACGAGTCCCTTGGCGTCGGCCGAGACCGGTTCGAAGGCGAGCTCGCCGTCGGGGATGAAGGTGCTCTCCAGGGGACGTCCGGCGATCCGGTCGTAGGCCATGAACATCTTCCGGACGTTATTCTGGAAGTCGAGCTTCTGGGCCTCGAGGCCGCCCATCTGGACCTTGATGAGCGAGACGTCGAAGTCCGAGGCCAGCCCGGCCCGGTAGCGCTCCTCCAGGGCCGCCAGCTTTTGCCCAAGGAGGGCGAGCGTCTGGTCGACGACCTTGACCGCCGCGTCCGTGAAGAGGACGCCGTAGAAGATGGGGACGATCTGGTAGGCGAGCATCTGCTTGGTCAGGGCGACGCCGTCCTGGGCCATGTCCATCCCGATCCTGTTCATCTCGACGGTCTTGTCGACCCGGCCCCAGGTGAAGACCTGCTCCGAGGCCCCGAGCCGGAAGCTCAGGTTGTCCGGCGTGCTGAACTTGAAATGGCCCAATCCCGGGATGTCGATCTCGCTGAGGAGGCTGATCCGGGTGTAGCTCGAAGCGAAGCCGACCTGCGGCAGGTACTGGCTCCGGGCCTCGCGGACCTTGGACTCGGCGCCGGCCACGGCCTCGCCGGAGATCTGGACCGAGGGGCTGTTGCGGACGGCTTCGTCGATGAACTACCGGAGGGTCATCTTCTCCTGGGCCCAGAGGCCGGAGGAAAACGTCGCCAACGCCGCGAGAGCTGCTGTTGTCCACCTTCGTCTTCGTATCATGGGTGCGCTCCTTGCGAGAACCGAATCTAAAAGG
>Ga0315282_10003131_pt1 | contig 29788 bp, 29 predicted proteins | sample YL17G07_20_MG_FD_203693 | JGI IMG/M metagenome (GOLD analysis project Ga0315282, IMG submission 203693) | Sediment microbial communities from Yellowstone Lake, YNP, Wyoming, USA - YL17G07_20 | ecosystem: Environmental > Aquatic > Freshwater > Lake > Sediment | place: USA: Wyoming | collected... | reverse complement strand
TAACCAATCTTAATTCCTTTTCTCCATTTAATCACCCCTTCATATGGTACGATTCCAAGCAAGGCTTTTAGTAAAGTTGTTTTTCCAGCTCCATTTGGCCCTAAAATTGCTAAAACATCCCCCTCATTCACATCAAAGGACAAATCTATGAGAATTTCTTCTCCATTCAATTTTACATTTAAATTTTCCACTCTTAAAATAACATTCTCCATTTTTCAAACCAACATTAAGCGATAGGTTATATTCTTCAATTTAGATTTTTCTGAGTATCACTCAATTCTTTATTAAAAAAAGTTGCCAACAATATTTCTGGTTCCCTTCACGGCTGTCAACTTGATCTATATAATAGAAACAGATATGATGCTGCATGCATGCATGCACTTTCAATTCGATTGCTGACATCAAGCCTTGTTTCAAGCTTTCGTAGTTCCCTTAAAAATTCTTCAGATTTTACTCGAAGACTTGCCTGCCATTGCTTCGGATAACCTCGTAGGCATATTCTTCACATTTTTCCCAAGGACCTGTAGCATATTTATTAACAAGTGCCTTCTTAACTCTTATAACGACCTCTTTACCATTAGCTCCACCATATTTAGCAGTCAAACCTTCACCTTCCCTCACAGTCACAGCGTCACTTTCCATAACCGTCTTTATCCCATCAACAGCACATAAGTAGGGTTTGCAGTTAACTGTTTCCACCGCACACCATTCTGGTTTTTCGCCTAAAATTTCCTTCGCCCGTAAGCTCATTTTCAGACCAAGAACTAAGAAAGGACCGAGATGCCCATGAAGTCTCACTGCGTCCTTCAACAGTTCCTCAGAAATAATTGCTGACATCTATTTCTTCACATCCATCCTTCGCACACCCCTAGTAGCCAGACCTACAACCAAAGTCACACCAATAAATCCTCCAATAATGCCACCAATCACGTGCAGCCCAGCCCAACCGAGAACCCCGCCCCATATGGCCAAGGCTGGTGCAGCCATGAAGAACGTGCCGATGATTAGGCCTGCCACTGCAGCTGACAGCACCGAAACGGAAAGCATTGAAACTGTAACAAATAATGGCTTTTTGAAGCACCTATCATATCCTATGAGCCTTGCTGTTATGTCAAAGACTATGCTGGCTGCCGCAAAACCCAGAAAGTGAACACCAGCTGGATTGAATACGAAGTTTACGACTGTTGCGATAAGTCCTACCACAGTTGCTGCCCCAAACTTTCTGATCCACCAGACAGTAAGGGTAAGGACTGCGAAGCCAATCATGTCGCATAGAATTGGTAGCCCGAACATTCGGAATACGATCGGGGCAAAGATGGAGTTCAGAACGCCCCAGAGAGCTGAGAACAAGGCGATAGCGGCCACCTCGCGACTGCCAAAATAGGTCATTGCCAACACCCAATGTTACGATTTCATTAATTCGTAACATCATCTATAAAAGCTTTCCCGTGTTAATAAGTTATTTAGACGGTGATTAAATGTCTCAAAAAACGAAGGTAACTCGGTTTAGCGTTTCACTTCCGCCCTCTCTGGTTAACAAGTTTGATGAAACTTGGAAGAACATGGAATACGAGAACCGTTCAAAGGCTGTTCACGACGCCTTGCGAAGTTTCATCACAGAATTCGAGTGGATGCGAAAAGATGCGGGGCGAATAACCGGTGCTGTCCTTGTGCTCTATTACCTAGACAAACCCGGTCTCCTAGACGAGATCACAAAAGCCCAACATCAATTCAAGAATGTGATTTCCTCGACCCTGCACGTTCACTTGGAAGAAAACAGGTGTTTGGAAATAATTGCAATTGAAGGAAGCGTCCAAGAAGTCAGAAGCCTTGCTCAAATTCTCATGGCGAAGAGAGGAGTAAAACAAGTGAAAGTTGCCGCCATAGCACCATAAGTCTTAGCAATACTCATTCACATCTCGAGGTTTTCTGCGGCCTAACTTGAATTTATCATGTTTGCTCAGCCTCACCAGAACACTTGGAGATAATCTGACTACTGAGCAAGAAGTGTTAAATATACGAGTTGTCGTAATTTCTATTTGGTATACTCGTAGGGATGCGCGATGAGCGAAGTTACCCAAGTTGTTGAGGAGTATCTTGAGGGCATTTATAGGCTTCAAGAAAAGAGCGGAGTCGCAAGAACCAGCGACATCGTCAAGTTGTTGCAGGTTGTTCCGGGCACTGTCACCAACACCGTGGAGCGTCTAGAAAAAGAGGGCATGCTGAGACATGAACCTTATAAAGGCGTGAAGTTGACTGACAAGGGCCGGAAAATAGCCCTAGATGTAATAAGGAGACACAGGCTTTCAGAGCGTCTACTTACCGATTTTATACGTGTAGATTGGGATAAGGCGCATGATGCAGCCTGCAAGCTTGAGCATGGCATTACAGACGACGTAATCAAGAAACTCGAAAAGGCACTGGGTCATCCGAAGACGTGCCCCCACGGGAATCCAATACCAACGGCGTGCGGAGGAATAGTCGAAGAAAAATCAGAACCTCTGTCTACGTTTGATTCCAAAGAAAGCGGCGTGATAGTCAAGATAAAAGACGAGACACCTGAAGTTTTGGAGTATATTGCTGCGTTGGGACTCCTGCCGGGAGCGTCGATAGAGATTGTTGAAAGAGCGCCTTTTGACGGACCTATGACCGTCAAGGTGGGCGGAGCCAATCACGCACTGAGCCTTTCGATGGCCTCTATCATCTGGGTTAAGAGAAAAACGGTGAAGAGGTGACGTTGACATGGGAAGTGGTGCAGAGGCTCAGGGTCCGGAACTGCCCCTGACTGCGCTGAAAGATGGGGAAACGGGAATCGTTATTTCCATAAATCCGGGTCAAGGAGAAGGCTGCAGGAGAGGCTGGGGGTTTGAAAAGCGACTTATGGATATGGGTTTAACCCCTGGTGTTGAGGTAGTGGTGGTTAAATCAGCTCCCTTCCATGGTCCATTGGAGGTTATTGTTAGAGGCTCAAGACTTGCTTTAGGTCGAGGCATGGCCGAGAAGATTTTCGTGGTGAGAAAAAAGCGTGTCTAAGAGGAAATTGATTATTGCGCTGGCTGGAAACGCGAATGTGGGAAAATCCGTCATATTCAACCAGCTGACTGGCTTGCATCAACATATTGGAAACTGGCCAGGAAAAACCGTTGAAAGAGCCGAAGGAACACTTCACTTCAAGGGCTATACAATAGACATCATCGATCTACCTGGAATATACTCGCTTTCGACCTACTCACTGGAAGAGTTAGTCTCAAGGAAGTATATCGCAGTTGAAAGGCCAGACGTAGTAATAAATGTGGTAGATGCTTCAGTTCTCGAGAGAAACTTGTTCTTCACACTGCAGTTAATAGAGCTTGAAACACCAATGATCATAGCTCTGAACCAGATGGACATTGCAAAAAGTAAGGGTATTAGAATCGACGCAGAAAAATTGGAGAAAGTGTTGGGAATATCTGTCATGCCCACTGTTGCGACAAAAGGGAGAGGCATTTTCGAGCTTCTGGAGAAAGCTGTAGAAATAATTGAAAATGGGAAAAAGGCTAAGCCTCTTGAGGTAAGATATGGAGAAGAAGTTGAGCTCAGGATCGCAAAAATCACCAAGATGTTAGAGAAAATCCAATTTTGGTATCCTCCGAGATACGTAGCCGTCAAGTTGTTAGAAGGTGACGAAGAGATAACGAGAGAAATTCAAAGAATAGATCCTCTTATCATATCCGCAGCAGAAAAGCTTACGGCTGAGATTGAGAAGCTTCATGGTCACTCTTGTTCGACTGTGATAACTTCTGAGCGATATGAAATAGCCGGATGCATTGCAAGGCAGACTCAAGAGCTAGTATCTCCGATCAAGCCTTCGTTGGAAGAGAAAATACACAACTTAACGACACACAAAATTCTGGGGTATCCTGTCATGGCGGCATCACTACTTCTAGTATTTTATTCTATCTTCACCTTTGGAGGTTACATTTCAGAGCTGTTAAGCAACTTCTTTTATGGATGGGAGCCTCTCTTTGCAAGCTTGTTTGGGACAGGAATCGTAGGAAAACTGATTTGGGGAGGCATAATTGAAGGAGTCATAGCAGGTGTTACAATAGCTCTACCTTACATTCTTCCATTCTATGTTATATTGTACTTCCTAGAAGACTCGGGCTACCTTAGTCGGATAGCATTTTTGATGGACAACGCCATGCACAAGATAGGACTGCATGGAAAGGCGTTCATTCCAATGATGCTTGGCTACGGCTGCAATGTTCCAGCCTGTTTAGGATGTAGAATAATGGAAACGGAGAGAGAAAGGCTACTCGCCGCGTTTGTCATAACGCTAGTGCCTTGCGCCGCACGAACAGTAATCATACTTGGTCTAGTAGGCCAATTTATGGGCGTCCAATGGGCCTTGATGCTTTATCTCCTCGACCTAATGATCATTTTCGCGCTTGGAAGACTTGCATTCAAGATCCTGCCGGGTGAGCCGACCGCTCTAATTATGGAAATGCATAATTATAGGGTGCCTCATCTGAAGACTGTTCTGAAGCAAACATGGTTCAGGCTAGCCGAGTTCATAAAAATAGCCTTTCCCTTGATAATCGTCGGAAGCCTCGCCATAAAGCTCGCGGAAGTTTTGGGTTTACTGGAACCAATCGCGACAGTGCTCAGTCCTGTAACAGTCATGTGGCTGGGATTACCCCTTATCTCCGGAATAACGCTGATATTCGGTGTACTGAGAAAGGAGCTAACGCTGATTATGCTTGCCACTCTGCTGGGAACAACGAATTTTGCGCAAGTTCTGACGCCAGTTCAAATGGTTGTATTCACTCTGGTAGCAATGTTTTACATACCTTGCGTAGCAACTATTGCCGCTCTAGTTAGGGAGTTCGGTTTCAAGAAGGCAATGTTCATAACAGTATTTGAAATAGTCTTCGCGATAAGCATTGGTGGAATCGCGTTGAGAGTGTTGACATTAGCCACCTGACAAGCGTTTGAACCGTGTCCATGTGTTAAGAGAATCAACGAAATGAGTTCACCATCTAAAATATTCCTGCAACATGAGTCGTATGCACTATCTGCTGAAATGTGAGAAACGAAACTTGACCAAAAAAACTAAATTAAGTGCTCTTGCTTATTGGTTAGAGGTGCTACCTGATGAAAGCGTCCAAATTAACCCAGTTCTTGAAAGCCATTGATGCCTTGCTAGCTGGATTACATAATGCTCTCCATGGCTTTGTCCTCTTCTATTTCAAGAATGTCAATAGAAGATTCAGGTCAAAACTCCCAGTTTGGAAGATGGAAATAGAAACTTCAGAGCATCTGCATATGGCGATTAAAGCGTTCAAAAGGATAGTATTGCCTTTAAGTCTACTTTATGTCTGCACAGACTTCTATTTCTTTGGACGAAACGCTCTGGACTCTGCACTGTGGGGATTATTAATCTTCTTCTACAGCAACTTTGTCCCCGATTTCCCTTCAATCTTTAGAAGAAAGAAGGCTGATGTAACGAAGGGAAGTTTGCCATGGTACAAAAAGTATGCTCTTCTGCTTTTCGCACCACTACTCATTGTTCTTCTGTTCTCTGGGCTACAATTGGGATGGAGAACAACCGAAACCTTCCACAACTTCAGATCTCTGACGATATACGGAGCGTTTCTCCTTTTACTAGGCTTTTTACTATTCGGGAACTTTCCAATGTCAATCGGACGCATAACCGAGATTCTTTCTCCGTCATTCTATGGTGCGATGGGATACATGGCTCATCTGAAGGTTGATGGGATCTGGTAGAAAGCTGTCTGAACTCCAAGCATGGCTCGATAATCCAAAAGTAGCGGTCATCTAACACGAACAGTTCGCGCGCCAATGCTTAAGAGCGAGAATCAATCGTGCAAGAAAAGAGCAACTGGTACTAGGAGAAGGAACGCCACACCTGTGACAAAAAGAGTGCTCTGAATGTTTATGAATATCATCAACATGCCAGCCATCAATGGACCAATCGTATAGCCTAAGTCTTTGAACGTAGCTATTGCCCCAGTCATCGCCACTTTGCTCTCACCCATTATATCCGACATTCTTGAGTACAAGGCTATGAAAATCAGTGTATAGCTTATTGTAAAAGCTGTTACAAATGCTAGTGTATAGTATAGGTCATTTGATAGCAGCATCAGAACTGCAGTCAAAGCCGTGAAGGCAGCGGCGATTGGCAGAGTTTTGCGTATCCCATGCCTGTCTATCATGTTTCCCATCGGCACCTCCAAACCCACTGCAAATAGCAAGACTACAGTGAAGATGACGCCTATCAGAGGAACCGTAAATCCTTCACCATAAAGAAAAATTGAAAGGTATGAGTAGTAAACATTAATTAGAGCATAGAAGACAATTACTAAAAACACAGTCTTCAGGAATCGTCTGTTGCGCATGTACTTCGATAATGTGGTCATTTGAAGACTGAAAGATGCTTTTTGGGGTTTGGGGTTCTCTTTCAAAAACAGCGAAATCACGACAAAGGCTGTGAAGCTCGTTAAGCTGACCGCATAGAACGGGAACAAGAATGAGAGGGTGGAGATAAAGCCGCCTATGACTGGCGATAAGGCTGACGCGAAATCGTTCATGCTGGAAAAGAATCCGACTTCCTTTCCCCTCACTTTTTCGTCGGTGTAAGCGAAAACGTAAGCCCACGAAGTCAACCAGAGGAAGGAAGATGCGACCCCCCTGCCAATGCTCACTAACAAGAGCGGCAGAAAACTGTTTGCCACAGTATAGAGCAAAGCAAGCGCTGAGTAGACAAGCAATACTATTTGAAGAACCCGCTTCATGTTAATCCTGTCCTCTATGATGCCAAATGGTACGTTGAGGAATATCCCCATCATAGTGGTCAGCGAAAAAATGAGGCCGCTCAAGGATAGGTTTCCAGTCACATTGTTAACATATATCGAGAAAATAGGAGACGTGACCCCCCAACCAAAAGTGTATATAAAGAATGCGGTCGATAGCGGAACAAAGACCCTCCTGAAATTGCTAGCATGCACTAAATCGCGGAACTCTTTGAACATCTGAATCTGTAGCAATTTGTCAGTCAATGACGTATTTATTGATTCTCCTGCCCTGAAATGTCATTGGAACGCCTCGGCGATCGTGCGCGGAGCGGTCAAATGCGAATGTCTTTGTAAGTGAACCCCTCTTTTTTTGTGTATAAGAAAAGGAAGATGATTTTTTGCTGTTTGTTCCTACTCATACACGTCCGGCCTCGAAATGCCCTCTAGAGATGCCTCGAGGAAAAGCGATGATCAAAAACTCTTCTCAAACCAGAACGTCAAAAAACAGGACTAAAAATAGTCGGAGCCTACGTCAGCTGTACCAAGGACAAAGCAGCAGAACACAAAGGGTTCTTCATAGTTGAAGCTGACAATCCAACACTCGTCAAAGTTATCTGGACCCTATGATAGTTGAGGTTAGGCCAGTTGCGCCCTTCAACGAAGTCGCAAAGACCCTATAGTACAATCGAAGAGCCCTTGCACACCTATCCCCTTTTTATTTACAGCAAGATTGTTATCCTATGCACGACATAAACCAGCAACCAAACGCCTGAGGAGAAACCTCACCTGACGGAGAAGACTTTGGACTCTAACCGGGTGAAAATCGAAGAAGTAATGAGAGCACTGCAGTCAAATCTGAATCGTGGACTTGAATCGATTGAAGTTGAAAGCAGACTTAAACAGTATGGATACAATGAAGTCCCGGAAAAAAAAGTTAATCCCGTGGTCAGATTTGTCAAGAAGTTCTGGGGCCTCACCGCATGGATGCTCGAGACCATAATAGTCCTTTCATGTATTCTGCAAAGGTACTCAGACGTGTACATTGTGACGGGATTGCTTGTCTTCAATTCGATACTAGGCTTCGCCGAGGAACAAAGAGCATCAAACGCAGTGGAAGCTCTGAAGGAAAAGCTTCGGGTTAACGCAAAGGTTCTTAGAGACGGCGTTTGGAGAACAGTGGCATCCAGAGAATTGGTGCCTGGCGATGTAGTTAGGACTCGAACTGGAGACTTTGTCCCGGCCGACGTGAAAATAGCAACCGGTGAGCTTGAAGTTGACCAATCAGCATTGACTGGAGAATCGATGGAAATAGAAAAGAAGCCGAATGATATTCTCTATTCAGGTTCAATTGTGAAAAGAGGCGAATCAAACGGCATCGTTGTATCAACTGGGGTTAGAACCTATTATGGAAGAACCGCCCAACTAGTTCAATTAGCTAAACCAAAGCTACACATTGAAGAAGTCATCTCAAATGTTGTCAGATGGTTGCTGATTATAGTCGTGGCGTTAGCAGCATTGGCCTTCGTTTTTTCGATACTTGAAGCCAAAGACCTAAGTGAGCTACTGCCCATCGTCTTGGTTCTCTTGTTATCCGCCATACCTGTTGCTCTGCCTGCAATGTTTACCGTCAGCATGGCATTAGGCTCTATGGAATTAACCAAAAAAGGCGTGTTAGTAACAAGGCTGACTGCTTCGGAAGACGCGGCAACCATGAACGTTCTTTGCGCAGACAAAACTGGCACAATAACAATGAACAAACTTGCAATCGCAAACACGATACCGTTAAACGGATTCACTGAACAACAAGTCATATTCTACGGAGCTCTGGCTTCACAAGAGGCGAACCAAGACCCAATAGACCTCGCATTCATAACTGTGGCTAGGCAGCAGGGCCTCTTGGACTCTTTGTTTACGCAGAAGAATTTTGTTCCATTCGATTCGAAGACACGAAAAACCGAAGCCTCGGTGCAGAAAGACGGCCAAGAATTCAAAGTAATGAAGGGAGCCGTCAGTGTGATTGCCCAAGCATGTGGACTCGACGAAAACTCCGTAAACCAGCTGGAGGCGCCAATGAGCGAATTTGCTGCAAAAGGCTACAGAACCCTGGCAGTTGCTAGGGCTGACGGCAAAAAGCAACCTGAACTGGTCGGCTTAGTCACGCTTCGTGATCCGCCTCGACCAGACTCAAAGCAGTTGATAGAGGAGCTCAAAGAGTTAGGGATATCAGTCAAGATGCTGACTGGCGACGCACTTCCCATTGCCAAAGAAATCGCTTCACAAGTAGGACTCGGAGCTGACGTGATCAAAGCAGCAGATTTAAAAGAATTCATCAAGGAAAACCCAATAAAAGCGGCAGAAGTAGCCGACGAAAGCAATGGGTTTGCCGAGATCTACCCTGAAGACAAATACACGATCGTCAAGAGCCTTCAAGCCGCAAGGCACGTCGTAGGCATGACAGGCGACGGCGTGAACGATGCCCCAGCACTGAGACAAGCAGAAGTGGGCATAGCGGTAAGCAACGCTACGGATGTGGCCAAGGGTGCAGCCAGTGTCGTACTGATGAATGAGGGATTGACCAGCATCGTGGACCTGGTGAAGAATGGAAGAGTTATCTACGAAAGAATAACCGCGTGGATACTCAGCAAAATAGTCAGAACCTTGCAGATAGCCACTTTCGTAGTTCTATCCTTTCTTCTAACAGGCAACTATGTCGTGTCAGCCTTCGCCATTATACTGTATTTCTTCATGACCGACTTCGTAAAGATCGCCTTGTCCACAGACCATTTGGGCTGGTCCAGAAAACCGGACACATGGAACATAACTGGCATGGTGAAAGCATCCATAATACTCAGCTTACTCGTTATTGCAGAATCATTCGCACTATTGTACATTGGGCTCAACATTTTCCACTTAACCGCAGCCGACCAAACCCTTTACACATTCACTTTCGAAATACTCTTCTACTCTGCCATACTCCTAATATTCAACGTAAGAGAAAGAGAACACTTCTGGAACTCCAGACCGAGCAGAACCTTGCTTACGGCAATAATACTCAGCATAGTAGCCGCAACTGCAGTGACAACGATCGGAATCCCAAGCCTAAAACCCTTACCCATAACTGAAACTCTTTTCGTAATATCCTACTCTGCTGCCTTTTCACTACTACTCAACGATCTAGTCAAGTTCCTACTGGTCAAGAAAACAGGAATAAGATGGTGACAGCCAAATATCAGCTCTCAGTTTTCAAATAGAACGGTTGGCCAACTGCGATTAAATAATATAACAGAACTACATGCTCCCCTATTGGATCTTTCCAGATAACCAGCATGGTAACCGTTGGTGGCGGAGCAACTTATGACTAGGAAAATCAACCCCGATGTCGAGATGGTTATGTTCGAGAAATTGTTTTACCCCAACTCTTCAAAAAAGAAAGAATAGTAGAAAACGAAAAATGTGGGAATGCAGCTTCGCGAAGATATATGAAACTATGGTGAAAGCATGTTTTGATGTCTACCCTGATATTGATGCCGGTACTGCCAGCTTGCAGGATCCGCACCAGTTTGGTTCTGAGTACATTCCTGAAGGTGCAAACGACTACGCGCGTTTAATTCTGATCATATAGACAATCGCAACTGCAGTCTCTGTCATGTAGTCTGTCTCGGTCGCGCGCTAAGCATGGATGATTCAAATTCTCCCTCAGATTTCTTCGTTTGCTGACAGCGAAAGTCGAGTTCGAGAGGTTGCCTAACTAGGGTACAATGGCAACATGGGAAAGTTTCGAACCCTCATTCTTATCCTTAGCGTTGTGCAAGATAGTACCTGAACCCATTTGGGTATGAGCCTCGCCAAGGGAATTTCGTGAACTCAGACGGGTGGCGGCGGTCTTGTCCCCAGAACTACAGGTATTGTTTGTGTCTGGCTGCCTCTCACGACAGTCAATTCAACGGTTTCGTTTGGCACGGTGTTTTCTTCCATGTAACTGAGCATTTCGTCTCCGTTTCTGATGCGTGTGCCGTTGATCCCGACTATTACATCGCCAGCTTGTATGCCTGCCTTGTAGGCTGGCCCGCTGGTATTGACGTCAGCCACTCTCCAGCCGTAGGTCACGTTCACGTTGTACTGTTGTGCTTGTTCGTAGGTCATGTCCGTTCCTGCTACGCCCAGGTAGGAGTGGTCAGAGTAGCTGCCATTTGCAATCAAAGCGCCTATTTCCTTCTGAATTGTGTTCGATGGGATAGCGAAGGCCAACCCTTGAGCGTTCTTGACCACTGCCGTGGTTATCCCTACCACCTTTCCAAGAGCGTTCAGCAATGGTCCTCCAGAGTTTCCAGGGTTTATCAGCACACTTGTCTGTATGATGTTAGCTATTCTGAAGTTGCCTATTAGTTGCTCTTCGTCAATAGTCCTTCCCAGCGCACTTACAATGCCAGTTGTCATAGAGCCAACCAGGCCGTACGGGTTTCCAATAGCTATAACCAAGTCACCGACCTTCAGCGTTGAGGAACTGACGACTTCAAGAGGTTTAAACTTGTCTTGCGGCGCACCAACTGTCAGAGCTGCCAGATCTGCATATGGGTCTGTTCCTAAGACGCTTGCGGGGTAGCCGTCGCCGTCAGAGAAGGTTACGCTGACGCTTGCTGCTGCGTGAACGACATGGTAATTGGTTATCACGACGATGGTGCCCGAATAGTTGTAGATGAAACCCGAGCCTTCGCCTGCTTCCGAGCTGCTTGTAACACTGACCAACACCACTGAATCCTTCACATTTTGATACAAATCCACTAACGCTGTGCTGTTCTGGTAGATCGTCACGTTTTCGTTGTAGACGGTCTGGTTGCCTGAAAGCCGAGAAACTTGGTCCGCTAAGCTTGAAAGCTTCTTCTGCAGGGCGCTCATCTGCTGATAGTTCACGTAGACAGAGGCTATTCCTCCGAGAACTAGTCCAGCGATGAATATCGTTATGATGAAGGCTGTCGAGGACCTGATGTGGTGCTCACCATATTGACCCATAATCTTCACCTTTGAAACGGTAACCAAATGCCTGCCTAGAAATAAAACTATCGCCAAACTCCCTGACGACTACTTTCGGTCAAGAAACCCTGTGGATGCGATCAATGCAAAGATCAGCGTCGCTGCAATTCCAATCATGAAAGGGTAATAAGGCGAGACATTGTACAGGAAGCCGCCGACATAGGGCGCAACGATCGAACTGAACATGCTCACCGTTTGGGGTATTGAAGCCCAACGCGCCCTGCAAGATTCCGGTGCAAGTGGTCCGACAATAGCGCTCATTAGAGACCAAGTGATGTAAGAGCCGCCTGCAATGAAGAATGCGGCTATTAGGATGTAGAAGTTGGAGAACAACAGCAGAGGAACCAGCGAAAGACTGCACAGAATCATGGAGACAGCAAGGGCGTAAGATTTTCTCGACCTGTCTCCAAGCCTGCCCAACGAAACTCCTAGAACCGCGGAGCTTAAGAAAGCCACTGATCCGAAGATGCCTATTTCAAAGTCGCCATAGCGATAAACGTCTGCAAGGAATTGCGCGACAAAAGGACGGAACATCATCAGGACAAACATTATTGAAGCAAAGAAAAGTGAAAGCCTCAACAATTTCCCATTTCTCAGCAGCTTGAAAAACGACGTTTGCTCTTCCGAGGTCTGCTGAATGCTTTGGCTTGCGCGTTGGCTTCTGATAAACAGCAATGTCAAGGAGGCCAGAGCATAGAAGATGAAGGCCAAGTAGAATACAAACTGCATGCCCATGATACCTGACAGATAACCTCCAACGGCTGGAGAGAAAACGTAGCCCATTGACCACCCGGCAGATATAGTCGTGAACGTCAAAGTCAGTTTTTGCTTGTCAGCCGCAGTTATGACGTAGGCCGTTGTAGTCGGCGAGCCGAGCCAGAAGCCCCACATCACCATCCCAGGTAGCATCTGCAGCCAGTCCTTTGCCAAAGAGAAAATCAGTGGAGCTGGAAGCCAAGCAAGCCAGCCAGCGATCATAATCTTCTTGCGGTCATACTTGTCTGCAAGCTTTCCAGCCAAGAGGAGGGTCAGCGCGGCAAAGAGGTTTGTCACTGCGTACAGTATCCCGATTTGCACTGGGTCCGCTCTCAGCGTCTCTCTCATATAAACTGGCAGCAGGTAAGAGTAGAGGCCGTCTCCGAAAGAGCCTATCACGTTGCAGGTCAGAATCAGTTTCAAGTCTCTGTTGAACACTGCCAAGCCCCGCGAGTCGTTAGGCAAATTGCGCCGCGATTCTTATTGTTTTTCACAGAAACGTCACAATCAGCGGGAAGAACCCGCTATCGTCTTCGGTCAATAATGTCCAAAGCCTCTGGACCCGTGCCGATCAGCGAAACGGGAACCCGCGTTTGCTTTTCAATCTGATTTACGAACTGCTTTGCATCATTTGGAAGATCATTGTAGTTCTTTGCGCCTTTACATTGCGGGAACACGCAATCAAGCTTTGTCACCGCCACTTGTGTTGCGCCATTAAGCATGACTGCTTTTCGGGCAAGTTCAAAGTTGAACGGCGCCGAACGTCTATCACGGCCTGTTCCAGCAGCAGTTTCAAACCAACCGCGTTTCATAGCTTCTTCCTTTGAGAGTTCTCCCGGTAACGGGCCTGTGCCCACACGGGTCATGAAGGACTTCAGCACTACGAGTACATTGTCAACTTTAGTCGGGCCTACACCCGCTTCAGAGCATATTGCAGATGCGCTCGTGTCTCGGCCTGTCACGTACGGGTAGGTTCCGTAGAAAAGCGAGAGCATCAGTCCCTGAGTTCCCTCAAGGAGAACATTTTTGCCTGCGTCTATTGCGTTGTTTGTCTCTGCTGCCACGTCTGCGAGATACGGTTTCAACTCGGGAACGTCACGCGCGATTTTGGCTGTCCTGCGGACTCGTTCTTCAATTGCCGGTCCCACACCTCGTCCCGTAGTACCTAAACCCTTCAGATGCGCACTTGCTTTGTCTTGCGCTGAGTGTTTCTCTTCAATTATCGAGGCTTGGCTGTCTATGCCTATGCGGTTTTTGACATTGGTTTCTTCAACTTCCTTGAGAAACTGCGTGACCTCAATGTTCGAGCCTGCTCCGATCAGCAATCGGCATTTCTCGTGGACGAATCCGCCTGGAACCATGTGTAGCGCGTACCGTTTGCCACCGTACCAAATAGTGTGCGCGGCGTTCACTGAGCCGGTTCTGACACAGAAGTCCAGCTTTTCCTTGATTGCAAGGTAAGAGATTATCTTGCCTTTACCTTCGTCTCCCCAAAAACCTCCACATATGACCGTGCAAGGCATATTATCGCCGTGCAGACAATTTGCTTAGCTTTATTTAAGATTGTTTGATAGTTTCATGTTAAAGGAATGTTCACGGAGAAATCCGCCGCTTGCGTGTTTCCGCTTCACTGTCTATTCTGTTCAGAAGCTTGACGACTTTCATGGCTTTCCGTTTCATTTCGTCTGGAGATAGAGTGTTCTTCTCTGGGCACAAGTCGTCCGCAATCACTCCGTCTTCTACGCTGTGGACTACTGGATATATGCGACATCCTAAGGGTCGAGACTTGTAGGCCTTGCAGCGGTGCATTGCGGAATCGTAGAAAACGCAGAAGCCGTTGCGGTTTCGCAGTTCAGCGTACCCCTTCTCGTCATAACGCACAAACTCCCGCCTGTCATAGCCTGCTCTTTCCAAAAGCTCAATGTCACCGTTAGAAAGTAGCATTTCTGTTTCGGTGCAGCAGATTCCGCAATGTGAGCAGCGCATGAACTTACTCTAATCTAAGCTTCTCTATTTGGCTTTCGTCAAAGGTTGTGGCACTGTGTGTTTTCATCCGCTGGTCAGCAGAAGGTTCAGGTTAAGCAGTTCTGCCCATGCTATATTCTTCATGGGAACTCTGAACGCGCCCTTGTTTCCGTATGGAACGCACCTGACAAGGGTTTCTCTTCTCAGCTCGTCTCTCTGAATCTCAGCGAGCTGAACGTTTATTATCACAGAACCGTCTTTCAGGTGAAGGTTCACGTTTTTCCCGAGAAAAGATTTGGCCGTGTTCATGCTAAACCTGTCCATCTTTTCACCACTCCAAATCCTTGTTCGCTATCTTACCCCAGCACCGCCTGCAGATGGGAAGCTTCTCTCCTTTCACCTGAATGTAAACCTCAATATCGCTGCCTTTACATTCCTTATGCCAAGGGTTCTTACACCTCTCCATACACGCTAACCTCCAATAGACGTTTCAGCAATACTGCTCGGCAGTTAGTGCATTTAAGACTCTCTGTGAAACAACATCCTCCCGCTGCGGAGAGGTAGGTTAAAGTGAAAACGCTACAGTCACTAGCCAACATCTAGATCTGGACTATCTCAGGGACTATTCGTTCTTTGCTTACACGCAGCAGGGCGACAGATGGCTTGGTTATGAAGGGAGGAATAGGGTCGGTTGGGCTTCCGGGGTTTATGAACAGCTTGTTTCCTTCCCACCTAATGCTCGAACTGTGAGTGTGTCCGAAGACAAGCGCGTCAAAACTGTTTTGTAGGACAATTTCCCGCATCTTCCTCGTTCCAAAGAGTGCTCCGGGATTATGCATGACCCCGATTTTCCAATCAAAAACCTTGACTGAATTCACTTTTGGCAGTCTTCCGCGAATCTCTGGCCCGTCCATGTTTCCATAAACTGCCAAGACTGGCGCAAGCTGCTCCAGGTCATCGATGACTGACAGGTTCACCAAGTCGCCTGCATGCACTATGAAGTCGACGTTCTCGAAAACCGCGAAGACCTCTTTCGGTATTTCTCGGGCTCGAGCGGGCACATGCGTGTCTGACATTAGGCCGATGGTCTTTGTCGATCCCATTTCGCGCAACTTAGGCAAGACTTGAGACTGCTCCGTAGCCATTGAAAGTGTCCTCCATCATCACTGTCTGTGACCTGTCAAGTTAAAACTTTCAATGACTAATAAACATTCCAGATACGTTCTGAAAGCCTTCGCAGAAGTCAATACAGGGGCTTCATGTGGAAATTTGAAAGGGTAAAATCTTAAGTCAATAACGCACTAGTATTCTGACTGACAGGTGAATTGCCGAAATGTATGCCAAACTTTTGAAGGAAATCGAACAAGAGGTCACGGACTTCCTAAGCGGTCTAATCCGCATAAACACGACAAACCCGCCTGGAAACGAAACTCCAGCCGCAAAATACACTACAAGGGCGTTGGAAGAAGACGGGTTCAAATGCGAGCAATTCGAGTCTGCACCCGGAAGAGGAAACGTTGTCACACGTCTCAAGGGAACAGGCGAAAAGCCAAGCCTATTGCTACTGTCGCATTTGGACGTGGTTGCAGCTAACCCGAAAGAGTGGAGCGTAGACCCGTTCGGCGGCATGGTTAAGGACGGGTTTGTTTGGGGACGTGGCGCATTGGACATGAAGTCAATGACAGCTATGGAAGTTATGGTCATGAAGCTTCTGAAAAGGAACAATATGAAGCTTAAAGGTGACGTTATACTGGCTGCAACAGCAGACGAGGAAAAAGGCGGAGAAGCAGGAGCAGGCTGGTTGGTCCACAATCATCCCGAAAAAATTCGAGCAGACTACGTGTTAAACGAGGGCGGAGGCCTAGCAATCCCAGCAAACGGCAAAAACATTTACACAATTCAAACGGCAGAGAAAGGAATTCTATGGTTCAAAGTTAAAGCGAAAGGCAGACCCGGACATGGCTCCGTGCCCGGAGCAGCAGACAACGCCATAATGCGCATGAACCGAGTTGTTGAGAAGCTTGGAAACTACCGTTCAAGAATTTCGCTTGTGCCAATTGTAAAACAGTTCCTGAACGAAGTTGCAAAAGAGAACAAACTTCTGCAGCAAGGCGTGTCGCTTTTGCTTGAAAATCCTGAAATGGGCGATCAAGTTTTGGACATGTTAACTCAGAAAGACAAAGCCATAGCTGAGGAGATTCGGGCAAGGCTTAGAACAACTGTCACACCCACAATAATCCATGGTGGCGTAAAAGAGAATATAATTCCATCGGAATGTGAAGCTGTCTTTGACTGCAGAATTCTGCCCGGGCAAACCACAACTGGAGCTTTGAATGAGATGAAGAATTTGCTTAAGGATGTTGGCTTAGAAAAGCTGGAGTTTGAAACGATTCAGGCTAATGAACCTTCTGAATCACCGTCAAACACGTCGCTTTATGAGCAGATTGTAGGTACTCTGAAGGAGTTTGAGCCAAACTGTTCTGTAGTTCCAATTCTGCTTACTGGCGGAACGGATTCTCGATTCTTCAGAAACATGGGCAGTACGTGTTACGGTTTTCAGCCGTTGCGTGCAGACGTGCCTTATGGAGAAATGCTTAAAACCATACATGGCATAGATGAAAGAATCTCGATAAAAAACTTGGTATTTGGAACAAGCGTTCTCTGCGATGTAGTTGAAAAGCTTATGATGTGAGCGTGAAACGTTAAAATTGGAAATCCGAAGTTCGTCGCTTCTGAAAAGACTTCAAGTGCACAGGCGATATTTACCAATTCACTTCGAAAAAGCCTCACAATTCCTAGTGAAATGCCAAATTGTTGAACCCTACGTTGAGAAAGGCACGTTGCACGGTTGCATTTGCCCCTGGGAAATCGGCGAATCTGCCGAAGAAGGAGCTTTTCCAATAGTCGAGGATTTTCACGACACTCTTGAAGCGATATGGGTTTGGTCATACTTCACGAAAGTTTCCCGTAAACAAAATTTCAGGCCGAATATAGATTGGGCATGGAAATACATCGTTAAGAATTGGGGAAGATTCATAGGAAAAGAAAAGAGCGAAGACAAAGGCTTGTATGACTGCTCCTATGTACTGTTTAGCGGGATCTTCTATGAAAAAGTTTTCAACGACAATAAATATGAAAAATTAGTTATACAAGCTGGAAAACGTTTAGAAAAACATCTTAATACCCTCACCTCAACAAAAGGCAGAGAATACTATGACCCTTTTTGGATGTCGTATTGTCTAAGCTTGGCAGCAAAATCGCTGAAACAAGAGAAATGGCTCAGAAATGCTGAAACTTTTGTGGAAAAAACAATTGTTAGTATAGAAAATCCTTTTTCAATAATAGAAAAGGAACCACATCATGTGGGACCTGGAGGTCACGACTTCTTTTCCCAAAATGCAAACAAAGCCTTAACCTTAATATCTTGTCTAAATCGAGAAAAAACAGCAAAAGAAACCATATTGAAAAAATTCTTGCAATGTCTTCCAAAGGGGTTTGTTTCCCGACATGCTGATGAGAACGCTTGGAATGCACATTTGGCTACTGCAATTGGTAACTCCTATGTTTTCACAGGTAACGAGGAGCTTCTATATCCTTATTTTGCGATAATGAAAGAACTAGAAATAAGGGATGAACAAAAAACTGCTGCGATTCCTCGTTCTCCCTCATTTTCACGTAGAGAATCTTGGGTTACTTTCTTTTATGCCCATGCTTATGCTTCAGTGATTAACCTCGGCAATTAAAAGTGAAGTTATAAATACGTTTGAGTGTTTTCTCTATCTTGTTCTTGAGGAGGCTTTGGAGTGCCAGCGATAGAGATTGGAAGGGTTTGTGTTAAGTTGTCAGGTCGAGAAGCTGGAAGGAAATGCGTTATAGTTGACGTTGTGGACAAGAGCTTCGTGTTAGTCACCGGTCCCAAAACCGTCAGCGGCGTGAAACGGCGAAGGGCAAACGTTAATCATGTTGAGCCGTTGCAGGATAAGATAGACATTAACCGCGGCGCGTCCGACGAGGAAGTCGTAGAAGCTTTGAAGGTTGCGGGCAAGCAGGAAGAGATGGCTCAGATAGTGAAACCTGCCTTGACTTCGGTTTAAGCCTATTATACTCCTTAAACCTTTTTCTTCTCCGTAGGAGTACAATAGCATTATGCCCAGAACTGTTGCGCCATGGGAAATTAAGCGGGAAACGTTGGTCAAGGCCGAGGACAGAACTGACCCAAGCTTCGGATGTAAGCCTGAAGAGAGACAGCCAGAGGAGTCCATGAAATTCGGCGTCATCAACTTGGACAAGCCAGCTGGCCCCTCAAGTCACGAAGTGGCGGCTTGGGTCAAGCGCATCCTGAAACTTGAACACGTTGGTCACGGCGGGACTCTAGAGGCTTAGAGTTCCCCAAAGAAGCCAGAGAAATCCCCACGTGACAGGCGTTCTGCCCGTAACGTTAGAGGAATCTACGAAGGTTGTTCAGGCGTTACTCTACAGTGGCAAAGAGTACGTCTGCGTGATGAAGCTTCACGGAAACCTGCCAGAAGATCAAGTCAGGAAAGTCTTGAAAGAGTTTGAAGACGCAATCTACCAGAGACCGCCTCTGCGGGCGTCAGTCAAGCGGCAACTGCGAACGAGAAGGATCTACTATTTGGATTTTCTTGAAATGGACGGTCGAAACGTACTTTTCAAGGTCGGCTGTGAAGGCGGAACGTACATTCGCAAGCTTTGCTTTGATGTGGGCGAAGTTCTAGGTTGCGGAGCGCACATGCAGGAACTTCGTAGAACGAGGGCTGGGCCCTTCGTTGAAGACAACTGTGTCAGGTTGCACGACATGGCCTACTGGTTTATGCAGTGGCAAGAGAAAAAAGACGAGAAGTTCTTGAAGAAGTTCGTTCAGCCGATGGAGCAGGCTTTGGCCTCGGTTCCCAAGATTTACATCAGAGATTCCGCTGTGGACGCTGTCTGCCACGGAGCTAATCTCACGGCGCCAGGCGTCCTGCGGCTTGAAAGCGGAATCATGGAAGGCTCCTTACTCGCAGTTTTCTCGTTGAAAGGCGAGGCAGTTGCTCTGGCCAGGGCAGCAGCATCTTCAGAGCACATCTTGAGCATGGATCACGGTGTGGTTGCGAAGGTTGAAAGAGTTCTTATGCCTAGGGGCACATACCCAAGATGTTGGAAAAGCGGCGAGAAAGTCGATGAACAAAAACCCTAGTGGCGCAGAACACTATTTCACCGAGCATCCAAAATCCAAAGCAAGGTTCGGCCTGATCCGCACCTATCTTCGAGATAAACCATTCGAGTTTCTGACGGCCTCAGGAGTGTTCTCAAAGGACCGCGTGGATCTGGGAACGCGTCTTCTGGTCGAAAGCATGATCCTTCCAGAGGAGGGTTGCGTCTTGGACGTTGGGTGCGGCTACGGCGCTATCGGAATAGCTGCGGGAGTTTTCAATCCTAACTTGCGCGTAGTCTTGGTTGACGTGAACATGCGAGCAGTCAGGCTTGCCCGACGGAACGTCGAGCTCAACTGCGTTTGGAACGTGGAAGTCAGACATGGACACCTTTATTCAACTGTCTGCGATCTGGTTTTCGACTGTGTGGTTTCGAACCCGCCCGTGAGCGCTGGGATGAAAACTGTGGAAGCGATAATCACTGAGGCTCCAGAGCATCTGGCCTGCGAAGGCACATTGCAGATGGTTGTGAAATCTAAGATAGGCAGAAAACGCCTGCAGTCTGTCTTTGAAAAAGCGTTTGGAAACGTTGAGGTCTTGGCGCGTGGAAGCGGTTACCGCGTCTTGATTTCGAGAAAAGGATGAGCCAAAACATTGCATCTCATCTCCTATTTGCGTTTCAGTCGCAGGCAAGTCTTTGATGCGTTTGGAAAACCTATAATAAACTTTGATGATTGAATATGGTTCGAGCCGTAACTATCAATATCAGCATGTGCAGAACTTGGCAATAAGAGTTTTAGAACCCCCGCACGGTGAACTATAGCTGGCTAGAAGACCCTGCGAGCGTGGGAGAGCTTCCTCAAGGTCAGAAGCTGGACGAGCGAGGATAATAGTGTCACCTGTTTTCTTAGCCATTACAAACGTAAGGTTGCAAGCGTAGGCACCAGAGACCAAATCTGCGATGCACTGATGGCCTTGTGCAAGTTTTCTGGAAGGAACCCTGACGCGTTGGTGAAGCCAAGTTCGAAAGAGGCATCCATGATCTTGCAAGGTTTCATAGAGGGCCGGGCGGGTAAAGGCCACAGTATTAGAGCTATCAATGTCAGCCTGGCATACCTGAAAATGTTTTTCAGAGTGAACGGTTTCAAGGGAGCCAAAGAGTTAGAGGTTAAAAGATACCATCAGCCGTCAACATATCGAAAAAGACCAGAATACATTCCCTCACAGGACGAAATTCGGAGGATGGCATGTTCTGGTGGCTCGATAAGGAGCAAAGCCATGATTCTCACACTTTACACTAGCGGGCTCAGAAACTCCACACTAGGAGCCGTACTGTACGGGGATATCAAAGATGAGTTATGGAAGCACGAGATTGTAAGAATCCTTGTTACGCCTAAAATGAAGCGCGTCGATCCCAGAGCCTGCAAAGGCAACATCCTATGTTACTCCTTTATTTCCGGAGACGCTGTTCATGCTTTGCGGGAATACATAGAGCAAAGAAATGAACTGTATGGAAGCACTGAAAATGGAAGCATTGAAAACGAGGAACCGCTTCTTGCGTGCTCTTCGACAAACGTGCCGCCCGAAATTAGAAAACACACTCCTGTCAAGAAAAGGTCTCTTGATGAGATAGTCAAGAGAGCTGCCAAAATGGGGGGAATAGCAAAATGGAAGGATGTTCACCCGTACTGCTTGAGGAAAGCCTTCGAGTCGGCACTTCGAAACACAGGTTTGGACGTGAAAGACCAAGAATTCCTCATGGGGCATATCCTGCATGGCGTATAAGACCCATACTATGATTCCACTAAGGCCGAAGAGCTAAGGGCAAAATACGCCAAGATAGGATTCTTCAAAACCGCTCAAGCGGACAAGCTGGAAATGGTCAAGGCATTCGCAGAGACGTTGGGAATTCAAGGTCTTGAGCTCAAGATACAGAAAATGAAAGAGAAGCAGAAAGGGTTGGATGAAATGTAGGTCCTTGGTAAGATCGTGCAGGAGGAACTGGGAATAAAGCCATTAGAGACAAAGATGGTTAGAAAGCGAAGAAGAAATAACGAAGGCTGCGACAATCACAAGAAATACGAAAGCAAGATCATAGAGGAACAAGAACTTGTGTCTCACATCGACGAAGGTTGGGAAATAATAAGAGAACTGAAAGGCGGAAAACTGATTATAAGGCGAGACCTTTAGGCATCGGATTCGAAGTGTGAATGCTGGGGATGGGCTTTAACGCTTGGGACTTGATGCCTTTCTCGTTTTTAGTCATTTCTCTGACAGAAACAAAAGAGCAGCCAAATTATCAAGGGTTTTGGAAATTCGGGACAGGCATATGCGGGTTTTTTTAATCCTTCTTTGGAGTGAGGAAGGGGTCCAGCGTGGTTTTCCTGTAGCTCGCGCGCTAAATAACCAACACGCCAGCCCTATGCAATCGAACGCCAACTGTACTCCATTGAGTTGAATGTGTCAAAGACCCATAAAAAAAGCGTACGAGGCAAAAATCCATAGCGCGTACTATCGACTAGCACTGAGAACCGTTACCGCCTGGGGGATTGGCTATCGTAAATGCGTTTCGATGCCCACTCATGTCTTCTTTTTTGCTTTTTTCTTGTACGGTGACGGTCAAGTATGTGACCACCGCCAACAGCCCAAGCATTATCGGAAGAGTGAACTCTGGAACTACGGGGTAGTCGAGTTCGTATCCCAAATTCTTCGAGGTTATGACGTTGCCAGCGTTGTCCTCCACAGTGATCACGTATGTGACGTTCGTGCCTTGCGGGAATGCCGGTATGGTCGCAGTCCAAGTGTTTCCGCCGATTGAAGTCATGTTCACGGGGGTCCACCCGCTTCCATCGTTGTAGGCGAGAGATACCCGCTTGACCCCGCTTGCCAAATCGATGACGGTGGCGTTGATCGCGACGACATCGTTCGAAGTCACACTGTCTTTTGCGGGGTTCTGCGAGATAGCGGTCATGTTCGGCGCCATCGTGTCGGCAAAAACGGCCTCCAAGGTGTGGTTGGAACAAATGAACAGGGTTATGGTGTTTCCGTGTTGTTCTTCTCCGTCGAGCAACCAGTGCATGAAAGAGTAACCTGTGTTTGGACTAGCCGTCACGTCTAGTACTGATCTGACTTCGTATGTGTACACATTGGGTTCTGGAAACGTTGACCCTCCCGCGTTCGCCATTATCGTTAGCGTGTAATACTCTGATTGCAACGGTTCGGTTAAAGGGTAGTTGTCGGTGTTGTTCCCATCTATCACGTACGGGTGGTCCCATATACCGTCGTTTCCCGTTTCGTTCTGGTAGGGTCCGCCATAAAGATCGGTGTCGTCGTAGTTGCTCCAGTAGTTTCCACCGTACGGGTAGCCTTCGTTCCAGACGACTGTTGACGCGTTGTTGAACGCTTGTTTTATATTGTCTATGAGGTTGTTGTGGAAGACGGTAATGTTGGTCGAAAACTCCGCGTAGACTCCGTTGGCACCGTTGGTTACGTTGTTTCCGCGAACGATGTCATTTGACGTGTAGTTGAGGTAGACTCCGCAGAGTTGGCTTGAATTGATGTTGTTCCTTTCGATGAAACTTCCGGAGCCTATGCAGTTGTGGAGCATGACACCAAACTGATTTGAAACCAAGTTGTTTTCAACGATGCTCTCATTCGAGGATTCCTCGACGTAGACGGCGGAGGTGCAGTTAAACACCCCGTTCTTAACTACGCGATTGGAGTTAGAAGAGTACAGGAAAGCGATACCGATCAGGCCATTGTAGAACGCGTTGTTGAACACAACATTGTTCGATGCCCCCGCAAACGCTAGTACCGCGCATGGGGGTAAAGAGCCTGGTTTGTAGAGGTCTGCGTTGTTGCCGTTTATAGTGTTTCCCGTGGCTCCCTGAAGCACAACGTGGCATGTATTGTTGACAAGGTGATTTGCCATAATTGTGCAACCTGTGGCACGATCGAGTAGTACGCCGATATCAAAGCCCGTGATGTTGAGGCCAGTCACTGTGACGTTGCTCACGCCAAGGAGGTATACTCCTGTTACGTCCGTCCCGTTGCCCAAAATCGAGAATCCGTTGCCAATGATCACCGAGTCGTTTCGCTGCACAAGTAGGCCGTCAGAGTTAGTAGCGATGTCGCCGTTAAAAGTGTAGACGCTTCCGTTCCACTGGACAGGTGCATCGGGGGGAGTGACGGTTCCATCGGGATTTATGACGATAGCTGCATTCGACGGCTGTGCGTTGACCAAAAGGAGTGGTGTAGAACCAGAGATGAAAAGTGACAAGATCAGCAGACAGAGCAACGCACGCTTTGGAGTCGTGTTCAAGTTTGGGTCACACCAATTCTTCTAATATTTCCTCACAGCTTTTTCTTGACTGTTCTTTTGCTTCAAAGACGCACGAGCGTGCGCTATGAAGAAGCTGTGACCACATACGCGATCACACGCGCTAATAATAGATATATTATGTCGTACGATATAAGCATATCTCATAGATATGCAGCACACTAACCCGCCTCTAGAAGCTGGAAACAACAATTACGCCAGCATTCTGAAGAGGGTAACCACAATACTGTGGCATTTTCAAGTTCCCCATAAAGCTTTAAGTTCTGCTCAGTCAGAGAGGAGGATGCGAACTATCTTCAGACTTACCGAAGGTTTAGTTTGGAGTATAATTCCCGTGCCGGGGTCTCCTAGCCAGGTATGGAGCAAGCCTGGAGACACTTAGGTGCCTAACAGCTTGTGGCCTCTCGGGGCCGCGTGGGTTCAAATCCCACTCCCGGCGCCAATGTCATTACACCGCGGTTTTCTGCTGCGGTTTTCCGAGAGATAAATAATCTCGTTCCTCTGGCTGCCATTATTTTCTTGCACTGACGATGGGTTCGCTGTGCTTCACTATGCCTCTTTTATTTTGTCTATTGCGTCTTTTACCACAGCGGCTGATTTCTCAAACTCTTTTTTCGTTTCAAGATCGAGTTTAAGCTCCAGAATTCTTTCAACGCCGTTCTTTCCAAGGATGCATGGCACTCCGATTGAAACGTCTGAATATCCATATTCGCCTTGCAGGTAGGTCGAGACCCCCATCACTCGGTTTCTGCCTCTCAAAACTGCGTCAGCCATTATTGTAATAACCGCTGCAGGAGCGTAGACTGTGCTTCCTTTGAGCTTTATGACATCCGAGCCTGAAGTTCTGGTCAAGTTGACTATCTTCTGTATCTGTTCCCGCTTGAGCAAGTCTGTTATCGGTATCCCTGAAACTGAGGCGTAGTTCACAAGCGGAACCATGGAATCTCCGTGTTCTCCGATGACCAGGGCGCGAATGTCCTCTCTTGAAACGCCCAGCTCCATCGCGATGTAAGACCTGAACCGCAACGTGTCAAGAATGTTGCCCATGCCGAAGACTCGGTTTCTCTCAAACCCTGACTCCTTAAAGGCCACATATGTCATGACATCAACAGGGTTCGTTACCATCATCAGGTTGCAGCCAGGCGCGTATCGGACAACCTCCTTAACTATGGACTTGACTATGGACGCGTTCCTGTTGATGAGGTCCAACCTGCTCATTCCAGGCTGTCTGGCTAAGCCCGCAGTCAAGATGACGAGTTCCGAACCTTTCATCTCACTATAATCATTTGTTCCTTCGATTTTTCCGTCAAACTCGATGGCAGGCGCCGCCTGCATCATGTCCAAAGCCTCGCCCTGAGCCAAGTTCTCAACAACATCAATCAGAACAACATCACTTATCCTGCGTCCCAAAATGTTGAATGCAGCTGAACTGCCAACCTTTCCAGCGCCAATTATCGAAATCATAGTAACCAGATAACAATCAGCTTTCACATAAATATAACTAGACACCTGTGTTCACGGCAGGGATAAAAAGCTGATAAAGTTTATTTATCACAAGCGCCTTGATTGATTTCTGCCTATCATAAATGCCCTGGTAGTATAGTCCGGTCTCAGTGTATGTTTTTCAGCAATGCCGGAATAGTATATGCGGCTGTCGCCCGCAGGACCCGGGTCCAAATCCCGGCCAGGGCGCCACAACCATGTAAGCTAATCAGTCTTGTCTCCTTTCTTTTCTTCCTCGTCAATTAGGTGTTTGAGCTTCTTCTCCATTTTCAACTCGTAGACATGCTCTTTTATCGGAGGCGGCAGGCCTTCTTTCTTGAAAAGCAGGTTCGGAGCTACGATGCGTCGTTCACCGGCCTTGACTTCCGTCTTTGTGCCTTGAATGTCATCTTCAAACGACTCTAAAGCTTCCGCAATCCAGTTTCCCTTGCTCTTCGTCAGAACCTTGACTTTGTACTTTCCCTTGTAGTAACGCACATCTTTGCTCATGGCGGCTCACACCATAATGCTCACGTGGGAGCCAATATAAAACACACGGAAAACGTACATACTGACAGGACAGTGAACCGACCCCAGAAAAGATAAGAGCCACTTTCAACCATCATTCTGGATGATAAGCGTTGACCTTCTCACCAAAACACGTCAGCAAAGCTTACTCGAGCACTTGGGTACACGACCTTCTAAGAAGCACGAACCTCGATCAAGAAGACGTCCTGACCGTCACAGGCAAAGATTCGAAAAGCGGCTTATGCGTAATCTGCAAAGGCTCAAGACTTCTCTGCGGCAAAGAACGCTGCCCAATAATGGTCAAAGTAAAATACTACCTCAGAAGCGTGCCCTTAATAAGCAGCGAAGACATAGCCGGGGCCTCGCCACCGAGCGTTTTCATCGGCAGAATCGGCTACCCAAACGTCTACGCTGGCCCACTTGTCCCGCCCGTGCAGGAAGACACAAGCCTTTACGACCTGCCGGAGCTGTGGTTTGGAAGGTCTATGGATGAAATCGTCGGCTTCCGCTCAATGCTCATCCGCGGAAAGCACCGAGTGCACGTGAGAAGGTTCGAGGAAGCGGGGAAAATAATTGACAAAACCCGCGAACTGGCATTGGCCGTCAAACCAGTGGACGTTGAGCTGCTCTTGACCAAGAAACCGCACGGCTCCATATTTCTAGACGACGAGGTCCAACCCTTCGGGCCTTCAGCGCCAATCCGCGACTTGCTCCTGAGCAACACCAGATGGGACCACCATGTGGAGAAAGCCTACAATGACACCGACCTGAAAGCCGTGCCAGCCGTGCTTGAGCTTTACGGCAAAGGCGTTTCCGTTACGAAAATTCAGAGAGCCTTCAGTGTCGGGGCATTCGGTCTGGAAGACAACAGGCGTCTAGTGCCAACACGCTGGAGCATAACCGCCGTAGACGACATAGTCTCAAAGAATCTGATGGCTCAAGTCAAACAGTTCCCTGAGATAAACGAGTACCGCGTCTACGAATCCCGCTACTTGGACAATGTGTTCGAGATTCTGATGATTCCAAGCGCTTGGAGCTACGAAGCCATGGAAGCGTGGTACCCGGGCACCATCTGGAACCCCAAAGGCAGCGAAGCCATCATGTATTCCGATTGGGAAGGCTACGATGGAAGGACAACCTACGCAGAAATAGGAGGGTGTTACTATGCGGCGTGTTTGGCCGTTTGTGACCAGCTCGTGAAAGAAAGAAGACAGGCCACCGTGATTGTGCTGCGCGAGGCTCGCCCAGGCTACATAATGCCCGTTGGAGTGTGGCAAGTGAGGGAGAACGTGAGAAACGCCATGAGGCAGAAGCCGTACGTCTTCAACACCTTGGAAATGGCATTGAAATGGATTGCAGCCCGATTCCAAATTCCATTGGAACAATGGATAAGGAGAAGTAAACTGTTAAAAAGCGCGCTGTTCCAGAAGAGAATAACTGATTTCTTTGCTCCGGAAAAACAGGTTTCGCAGATGGAGAAACTGCAGCTTTCATAACGCATTTAAACTGAGTCTATCAATAGTATCAAAAACGGTGAATACTTGCCTCAAGAAACACCCGACCTGGTTCTCCCGTTTTCCGTCTTATCGCAGAACCGCCGCGAGCAGTTCCCAGAAGAAACTGAAAAAGCCGCAGTCTTCTGTTTGGCTCAAATGGAAAAAAGAAAGGGCGGCGGACTCGTCATAAAACGGTCTCCAGAAAGAATCAATTTCATAGCAAAAACGTACTACCCTTTATGGCTCGCTCCATTCCACGCTACAAACATGGTCTTCGATGGGTTGAAGGCACACTCTTATGCACTACTGCACTCGGAAATCCAAGAAACCAAGGCTTTCATCGAAAGCGTCGAAAGAAGCTCCAGCACGAGACAAGCTTACACTGCCTTTCTCTCAGACAACCAAAACTATTTTCAAATGCCAGATCGCCAAGAGAAAACCGTGCTAAGCGGACTGTTGGCTGAACCTGTTTTTCTCCAAGATTTTGACACCTATCTTACTGAAGCAGGGCCTTTTGAAGCATCACGCAACGTGACAGTTCTTCCCTCCACAATAGATGAAACGGTGATCTCGTCGGCAATAAACGAACTGGAAGGCTTCAAAGCCAAGTACACAGACGAAGTCCGAGACCTAGGCAAAGGCATGAAGCTTCTGAATGCAACCACCAAAGACTTTGCGAGAGGCATACTCGCCGAAATCAAGGAAACAAGAGACTCGTTCAATGAGGAATTAAAGAAGCACCGAGGTCCAGTTGAAGAAGAGGTCAAAGAAATACGCGGCAAATGTGATGCAGAAATAACCGTGGTTTCCAAGAGGTTTCAGAAAGAGCTTCTTCGCCTTGAGAAGGAAAAGGTCAAACGAGAAAAGACAAAGGATCAGCTGAAGCGACGGATTGAACACTGCGAGGCGGAAATAAAGACTAGTGCGAAAAGCAAGAACGCTGTTAGCGAGAGAAAATGGAAAGAAGAAAGGGAAAAGCTGAAAAAAGAGCTTTCTATTATCGAATCTGAGATCAAGAGGCTTGAGAAGGACCTGAAGGAGACTGAGGACAAGAAAACAGGGGAAATCCTCACAGTCAAGTCGAATTGCGACTCCAAAGTTCAAGAAGCAAGCAGGGAACTGGTTGAAATCGAATCTTCAAGAGACGCGAAAGTCCAAATCCTCAAACAGGAAATCGACAAAATGGAAGAACTGACCTCGACAATGATCAAACAGATGGACAACACGGCAAAACTCAGAGAAGAATCGACAGTAGCGCTTGACAGACTAGGCATACAGCAAAAGCAAAAGAAGTTGTCAATTATCTATGTGCCGTTCTATCTGGTCTGCTTCCAGTCCGATTCGGGAAAAAGGTACATGGTCATTCCCCCGTCAACCGTCAACAGCTTCAAGCTTCTCGTAAAACTCAAAGGCGCCCTAGGCAGGGCGAGAATAAAACAACTTTTAGCTCCCCGCTCACCCGCCATAGCTTCACTTCTAAGCGAATTCCCTTCCCTAATGGAGAAAAACGCCGTCCTTGAGAGAGAGACAAACGAGGCAGGCGCAAAGACTCATCTGCTGAAAGCCAAAAATGTCCGTGAACAGATTGAGAGCGGATTGAGGCAACTTAAGGCTGAAAACTGGTTTTCAGACAAGGGATACGAAGCTTTCATCAAGATGTTGCCCTAGCCACGTGCAAGCAGGAAACGCTGTCTACTTCTTCTGCTGTCCAACTAATTCCTTGTATTTGTCCATGGAGTAGGTGACTATCTTCCAAGCTTCCTTCGCGTTTCTCCATTCCTTGAATCTCACCCACTTGTGAGGCTCAAGCCGCTTGTACGTTTCAAAAAACTCTTGTATCTCTTTAATCTTGTGCGGGTGCACATCTATCATGTCATGGTAACCGTCGAATCTCGCATCATTCACAGGCACGGACAGTATCTTCGCGTCTTCCCCAGCCTCGTCCTCAACAATCAGCGCCCCAATGACTCTGGCTTTAACTACGCAGCCAACCTCAAGCGGCTCGTAGCTCATCACCATTATGTCGAGGGGGTCGTCATCGTCAAACCATGTCTGCGGAACAAAACCATATTCGACTGGAAAAACCACGGAAGAAGGAATCACACGGTCCAAGACAAAGGCTTCCCATTCGGAATGAAACTCGTACTTGTCTCGGGAACCGCTTATGACTTCAATAATCACATTTACCAATTGAGGTGGCCTGTCGCCAGCTGGGATATCCTTCCAAACATTCATGCTCTTCAA
>Ga0315282_10003130_pt1 | contig 29793 bp, 35 predicted proteins | sample YL17G07_20_MG_FD_203693 | JGI IMG/M metagenome (GOLD analysis project Ga0315282, IMG submission 203693) | Sediment microbial communities from Yellowstone Lake, YNP, Wyoming, USA - YL17G07_20 | ecosystem: Environmental > Aquatic > Freshwater > Lake > Sediment | place: USA: Wyoming | collected... | reverse complement strand
ATAAATCCGGACAAGCCAAACTTAACGGAAGCTTTGGAAGTTCTAGAAAAGGCATTAGATACGTACAACCAAACATAATTTCATAAACTCAGGCGTAATACTTTTTCTGTCAATTTTCAACTTTCAAAATTTTCCCTAAAGCCCAACTGCACTTCTTTCTCAAAGTTAGGGAATACAATTTCTCTAAATTGAAGTCTACCTTGGCAGCCCATTCTACATATACTCTTGGATCAATGTAAGACTTAAGAGAAGTCCCTAAATTATACTCTTTTGTTTTATTTGCCAGTTCTATATCAAGTTTGGTTTTATCAATTCTGTTAGAAATGGCATCTGTTTTCTTTCCCAGTTTACTTTTCTCTTCTAACTGGATCTCAAGTTCTTTAAGCCTAGCCTCTTTCTTAGCTAACCTTTCATTAAAATTTGCAGAAATCATTCGTTTATGATTAGCTACCGTAGCTCCTTCTAAATTAGCCATCTTAGCCTGAAAAACCTTCACGTACTCAGCATCCTCTTTTTTGACGCCGCAGTTATCCAAGTATTTTTTAACAACTTTCGTGGTTCTCCAAGTTCGGAATACTTTAGCCGTTAACCCGTTCATTTGTTCTGAAAGAAACCTAGAAACTTTCTTAGAATCTAACCCTTCGAAGAGATATTCCTTGCATGTTTTAGAATAGTGTTCAATGTTGCTGATCAAAATTGGAGACGCATTTATGCTTTTAACCCATTTCACTGAATCTTTTCCTAAAAAGTCAAAATGCAAGACATTGCCGTCTATCTTGATATGTTCTGGTCTTAAAGTTATGGCTCCAACAGTGTCAGCTTCTCCAGGGTCTTTTTCGTCGCCTACCCTCAGATTTAGTGCAAAGATAAGCCAACACACCGTAGCTATCTTTCTTCTTTCATCATCTTTGGCGTCTAAATTCTTCATGATGTGTTCTTCGATTTTCGGAATTTCGTTGCCTAACTGCTCTGTCTTGTTAAATTTCTCGCGTTCTTTTCTTTGTTTAAGGAAGGCAGAATCTGAGAACCAGACGTATTTGATTTTTCCAGAAAGTTTGTCTTGCCATTTGGCTACGTACATTTTTTCCGGTTCCCAGATAATATCTTTCCAGTTGCCAGGCGGTTTTGGGTTGTCTGTGGAAAGATTCAGGATTATGTCCTCTTCTTTTGGTCCTTCTTTCCATTTTCCTCTTCTCGGGTGGTTTCCTCTTCCAGTAAAGAGACATGAAGGCTCTGCTGTCCAGTTAGCTATCTCTATTTTTTTTCCATTAACAACAGCATAACCATATTTTTCTTGGAGGGTTTCTCTTCTAGCTTTTCTTTCTGCTGCAAGTTTTTTCTTCTCTTCCTTTGTCATGGTTAATTTAGCTGATTTTTCCTGTTCTAGATGTTTGGAAATCTCGGAAAAATCAAATTCTAGGTGTTCGACGTCCTTTTCGTTAGGGCTATCATTCTCCATTTTATTCATGTATTCGTTTTGGATTTGCTCCAAAAAAGTTAGAGAAGGATTTTCCTTTTTTAATTGTTCCAGAAAATCTTGAAAGAAATTCTTGTAAAAGACTTTGTCAGGAGGAGCGGCTGATTGCTCTTTCTTTACTAATGCTATTGCCATCTGCTCACTTTTGGGTTTCAGTTTTATTGTGTGTTCTTTAATTTTGATGGTGAAACCTTTGTAGTCGTAGGGTGCAGCGTAGATGCCGTTGTGCTGAAGACTTTTCAGGTTATGCTTCATCCATTCCACCTAAACGGAAATCATAGCGTCTGAAAGCATGTATATTTGGAAGGCTTTACTTTTCACTTGTTTGCTTCCTTAAAAACTTTATTTGTTAATTGAATCAGACACGTAGTCGTCTATGTCTTTAGCTTTTCTTTGTTCTTGCAGCTTTTTGTGTAGAAGCTCCACGGTTCTTCTATCAACGTATCCTCTGTGTGGACGGAAGCCGCCAGAGAAGCCTTTGGGAATGTGCAGAAGTTCATGGATTATGGTTTTTTCTTTCTCTGTTTCAGATAGCTTATCATATCGTTCAGAAATGACTTCAATCACATACGCGGAAGGAAGACTGAGAACTTCTTGCCATATTTTGCCTAACCCATGAATGCGAGCGATCGTGCGCTTTGATTCGGAGCCCGTGCTTCTGACACAAAACACGAACTGGGGTACTATGTGGAAAAAGTCCAACGTTTGTGCAATTTCGTCAGCCAATCTTTTTACGTCGAGAGCTTCTCCATATTTTATTGGCATGGTTTTATCACTTTGAGTTTTTTCTAATAGAGTGTAAATTCTACAGAATATAGCCTTGTATCATTAGGATTCAGCTTCCTTTAATGTGGCTAATAAAAAATATTTAATGCACAGTAACTTTGGAAATAACTCTCAAAGATTAAATGGACCGGGGGGATTAGAACCCAAATGGGTTCAAGTCCAAAAGCTCCAGAGTCTAGCTGTTCGGCTTTCTCACAAGTTTCCGTGTAAGCATAGGACTATGGTTTCAAATAGCGTACCCCGCGCTAATTTGGAATTTGAATTAAACAAAGGCATTAAAATATGCTCTAGCGGCATAACAAAAGGGGCAGTAGAGCTTTTGCATATTGTTTCGGGTTATCGATCTGTTGGTTACAACGACCTTTCCAAGTGCAGATTGCCGATAGCATAACCCAATAGAGAGCCCGAAACAATTCTGATTGGCACAATTATCAAGGTATTACTTAGAAACACTTTTCGAGGTTCCAAGCCTTTGGAGGCTCAGCAAAAAGCATTTTAGGGTTAGGCTTTACGATGGTCGATTCGTTAAGCTCAACAAGTTTGAAAAGCGTTTAAACGCTAGGAATTGCGCTTTTACTTGTTGGAAGCTTAAGCCCGCCTTCACCTCTTTTTTTCCTTTTAGCTACGGCAAATTCCTCATCGAAACATGAAACCGTCGACAAGAATTCACCCTCTAAAACCATGGCTCTCACCCTTGCGATAGTTTCTACAAAATCAGAATATTGGATGCTATCAAACTCCAATCCCAAATTCTCACACAATTTTTCTACAATTAATCTCTCCAAAAAAAAGGCGCCATCCTTGAAAATCAATCTCAAGGCGTTATCAAAGTCTTCAACTTTCTCTGGAATTTCCTTTCGTCTTACATGGAACCTTATTCTAAGATGAAAATACAAAGCTTGCCGGCAAGATTTCCCAAGCGAATAAAATGCAAAGTCAACAGCCTTCAGCAAAGCATCATTAAATCTTTTACTTTCCATTAACATCCAACCATAGAGTCAAGCTTTGCACTAAAGGTTTGATATGGCAAGATAAATCCCTTATGAACCGCAAATTCGAATCATTAATATCGCTGATACAGATTCCAAATCCGAACATAAACATCAATTCACGACTCCTCCTAACAAGTTACTTGGGCTCAAAAATAGAGAAACAACCAGGCAAAACACTTGTTTCTCTGTTTCCGTAACAAATTCAAGCTCTACTAAGAAGGCTTCCTCGTTGAATGTTATGGCGAAACCAGTCGCGTAAAACACGTACAACTTTTTCACCCCACAAGAAAAAACGTTTATTAAACATTACGACACAATATATCGGGATAAAATGCCAAGCCTAACCGATGAAGAGTTGACACGCATCCGCTTGCAAATAATCCTTAAAATGCTTAAAATAGACCCTAAGCTTAAACGCATCCTAAAACTGTATCTCCACGAACAACGTTAAGAGTGTAGCCCTCAGGGGCTCAAAAGCCGGGCAGGCACCCCAAAACAAAAAGGGGAAAGTGAGTTTATGGTTTTGTCAGAAGTGGTGAATTATTTCCATTACAACCCGGGTTGTAATGTTAGAGTTTGCGTAGGAAAACGGGGAAACGCATTATACAGTCTTTGCTGAGTTGGTAATAGCGGACTTCAACTTTCAAGCTTGTTTTAACAGCCGTGTAGGGTTCTCCGATGTCGAAGGCTTAGGCACTTGTGGACTTGCCCTCAATAAATTGGTGAACGCCCTCAGCTGAGCCTTTGTAAGCGCGCGCTAATGATATTTTAGAAATTATGTTAATGTCGGAATTCGAATTGACCAGAATAATCTTCTATAATTTTCTTTCATAAGTCAAATTAGATCGAGCTCGGTTATTATTACTGGAGGGATTAAAATACTCAAGAATGCAATTATTGTTATTTCTCTCGTTGAGGAAAGTGTTGAAAAGTCAAGTGAAGAAATTGAGAGGGAGATATTTGATGAGCTTTCAAGGGGCTTGCCTAAGATTCCTTGGTGTAAAAAAGTGGAGAAGGTTACGGTTAGGGAGGCCTAAACCGCTTTATTTTGCTTGCAAAAGTTTTGCCATGAAATTTTGAATGTGCCTATTGCTGTTTTGGATAACTTTGATGGTTTCTTTTCCTTTATCAGTTAGTGTGTAGACCCTTTTTCTGCTATTCCACTTGCCTTCTATAAGTCCGTCTCTTTCCATAGAATATAAGAGAGAGTAGACGGTGCCAGAACTGATTAGGAAACCGAATTCGTCATGGACGTATTGGATCAGGTCGTATCCACTCATGTCGTTGCTCTCCATTTCTGCGAGGACCAATACATCTAGGAAGTTTTTTAGCAATCTCTCAAGCATGCTACTCAAAATTTCTTTTTCCAAGTCCGCACCCGAACTTAACATATTTTGCTATGAATAAGAAATAAATTTTGTTTAATTCAGATTCTGAATTTAACAATAGTATTTTAAACATACTCTAGTGGCATAACAAAAGGGCGGCGGATATTTTAAAATCTTGTCTCGGGTTATCAATTTGTTGATTGCAACGACCTTTCCAAACGCAGATTGCGTAGCCAGTTTTAGGCTGAGACGATTTTTTCTCAGGGATTATTTTTTTAAAGTCGCATTCATCCTCGAAGGCACAGAAAATCCGCTTATTTTTTACAAAAACCGTTCCAGTTGTCATCTATACACTTTTCCAAAGTTTTTATCTATTTTATAACTATTCTATTTTGACTTAACCATTATTCAAAGCGGTGTTACAATGACTGTGTCGAAAACTGACAAGGTTAAATGACTTGCGGCTTCATCAACATTGAAAATCGAGCACGGGCTACGCAGTACTACAAGTTGCTCTTCGAGTGGCAATATTCGGATTCGGATAGTGTCTTAATCGTTTAAGACTATATGCAGATCGTTAGCATTACAGTTTTAAACATATTTTTCAAAAACGATTATGTGAAAGTGTTTTTGTTAATAGGTACAAGTATATCTGCATATTAACAAATTATTCAAGCTGTGCAGTTAAAGGAGTTTTAAGGAAAATTAAGGAGGCCAGAGGTTGAAAAAACACTTTATTGCCAAAGTTGTTGCAGGTCATCGTGTTACCGTACCTAAAGAGGTATGCCAAGTTCTCGGAATTAAAGATGGAGACCTTGTCGAGGTTGACTTAGACGTAGCAAAGATACCTCAGGAATCTGAAAATAAACCTGTGAGGGGAAAATAAAATGGAGGCGAATGTGGAAGCGATAAAGCCAAGTCCGTATCAGCCTAGGTACATTTTTAATCTTGACTATTTAGAGTCGGAAATAAAGAAGGACGGTCTCCTAAGCGATCTAGTTGTTCGCAGGAAAGGCGATTTTTATGAGATAATCGACGGTGAAAGAAGATGGAGAGTTCTTAAGAAGCTGGGATGGAAAAATGTGCCAGTTAGAGTGGTCGATGCAGACGACGAAAAGGCGAGGTTATTAGTATACAAGCTGAACAAAATTCGGGAAAACTATTCGATTGAAGAGGAAGCGCGGTACTTCAAGAAGCTTGCAGATGAAGGCATGACGCCGTTGGAGATAAGCAAACAATTGAATGTGGACTTTCACTGGGTTTTAGCGCATCTTAACGTATTCAAATTTCCTGATGATATTCAAAAAGCCATGTGGGCCAGGCAGATCAGCGTATCCCACATAGTAGCGCTCGAAAGTGTGATAGATAGAAACATCAAGGAAGCAGTGTTAACTGCAAAGGAGATTCTCGAGAGGAAACTAACAGTTTCTGAAACTAGAAAGATAACTCAAAAGCGTGAAGAGGAGCTTAAGGCGAGGGTTGATGAGATGCGCATTAAAGCGGTTGAGAAGGTGTTGCCTGCGATTGCGCCCAAGGTTCCCAAGCTGGAAACTCCAGAAGAGCTAGAAAAAGCCGCGGAGGCTCTTAAGGGAAAAGCGATATTGATGCGTGAAGGGGCTTTGATGCCTGAGGAAATTACGAAAATGACAGCACCCCTCGAAGGAAGGGAATCAAGAGTTGAAATTAAGGAAGATATCACGGGATCAATGCAAACCGTAAAGAGCTTGCGAGAGAAAATTGAAGCCTTAGAAAAGGAGAAGGAGGATCTTCTACAGAAAAAGGGCTTCCTCACAGAAGCATTAAGCTTCAATTGTCCACACTGTAATAATCCTTGTGTTGTTTACAGAGAGGGTGACAGCTATTGGGTAGAGTAACCACAACAATTGCGAGGTGAGAAATGTTGTTGGAAAAAGAGCAAAAGTTTGAAGAAGGGATTACGGGAAGATACGTTAAGGCATTTCTAGACCTGTTGATTTTGGCGATCTTGGACGGCAAACCCATGTATGGCTATAAGATTATTGCGGCTGTTCACAAAGAATCTGGCGTTTTGCTCAGCCCGGGTTCCCTTTATCCCCTTCTCCACGCGCTAGAGGAAAAGAGAATGGTAGAATCCCAATTTCAAGGAGGAAGAATATTTTATTCGCTGACTCTTAATGGGAAGAAAATATTCCAAAAGACACTCATAGAGTATAAAGCAACAATACGCCAAATGGACAATTTCATAAACTCTAATTCAAGGAGGCCCTTCTAAGGGGTGGTAGGCATTCCAAATAAGCGTGATGGCAAGCCCAACCTATCTTTCTCCACGGACCACTTCTAACAGAGTTATCATCTCTTTCAGTTTTTTCATCTCTTTTCCAGCGTCTTTGTAGGGCGCTTCTTCAAGCCTCTTAACCGTTTCTCTGATCTTTCTTATCTCTTCACCGAACGCTTTGTCACTCAGTCTTTTCTCTACAGAACACATCAAGATCTTAGCTTGACTTACTGTTTTCACTTTCATCGTCACTCCATTCACAAGCTCCAACAGTTCGTCAGTAAACTCTTTGATTCTCTGGGCATTACCGCCATTTAACGCCGCCTTAAGTTTTTCTAAAGTTTCTTCCACAGTCTTTTTCTCCCTTTCAAAAATCTTACCATTCATCTTTTGTACCGCTTTTTCCGTCTCGTAGATTACAGCCTTTGCCCTGTTACGAGCTTCAATGATTTCCTTTTTCCTTTCGTCTACCTCGCTAAATCTGGTCGCCTCAATGATCATTCTGGTGATTTCCTCTGCTGACAGCGCTGTTGGCTTCGTTATTTTTATCGCTTCTTCTTTCCCAGTTTCTAGAATTTCGGCAGAGACGCTTAGTATGCCATCAGCGTCGATCTTGAAGGCTACCTCAACTTTCTGTTCGTATCTGGGCGCGGGCGGGATGCGGTCTAGCTTGAATAAGCCTAGGGATACGTTGTCCTTAGTCATTTCCCTTTCTCCCTGTAGAACGTGGATCATCATTGAAGTTTGGCCATCTTCTTCTGTTGCAAAAATCATGCTTGCCTCAGTTGGAATTGTTGTGTTCCTTTTAATTAATCTGGTAAATATTCCTCCAGAAGTCTCGACACCTAACGAGAGAGGTGTAACATCCAGCAAGAGCATATCCCTTATCTCACCCTTCAGAACGCTAGCTTGGATGCAGGCGCCAACAGCGACTATCCCCATGGGATCTATGCCTTCCTCGGGTTCTAACCCCAAGAAGAAATCTTTGAAGTATCTTCTAACAACCGGCATCCTAGTCGGTCCACCCACGAAAACAAGTTTATCAATTTCTTGAGGTTCTAATCCTGCGTCTTTTACGGCTCGTTCCAAAGGGCCTCGTAGTCTATCAAGTTCTGGTCCTATGAGTTCCTCAAGTTTGTTTTTAGTTAGAACTATATGGGGATTGATCTTAGATCCGTCTATGTTGAGCTCGGTCTCTATGGTTCTTGAACGTTTACTGGAGAGATGGATCTTTGCCATTTCGCCAGCGTCCCTGAGCCTGTTCAAATTTTTCTGGTCTTCTCTTAAGTGAATGCCGTATTTTTCCTCAGTTTCCTCGGCAAGATAATTTAGAACTCTATCGTCCATGTCCTTGCCGCCTAGATAGGTGTCTCCGCTTGTGGATATGACTTTGAAGATGCCGCTGTTCATCTGCAATATTGTTACGTCGAAGGTCCCAGCGCCTAAGTCCAGCACTGCTATCTTTAGGTTTTTTCTTATTTTGTCTAAACCGTAGGCTAGTGAGGCCGCTGTCGGTTCGCTGACTATTCTCAAAACTTCAAGTCCCGCTATTTCTCCTGCCTCTTTTGTGGCGTTTCTCTGGTTGTTGTTGAAGTACGCTGGCGCTGAGATCACTGCTTTGTCTATATTCTCTCCTAAGTAGGTTTCTGCGTCCCTTTTTATCTTCTTTATTATCAGGGCAGAAATCTCTTGGGGCGTATACTTGTAACCGTCTATTTCTACTGTGTAATTCGTGCCCATTTTCCTTTTAATCCATCTTACTGTCCTTTCTGGATGGACATAGGCGTATTCCTTTGAATTTTTCCCCACAACTATTTCGCCGCCTTCTTTGAACGCTACAATGGAGGGAAACATTTTTCCGTATAGGGTTGGCCCTTCAGCCGCTGGAACAAGCTTTATTTTTCCATCTTTCATAACGGCGCCAGCGGAGTTTGTGGTTCCAAGATCAATTCCTATTGTTCGTCCCATCGCGATTCCTTGGAGAGGCTTAGCTGGTCTTTTCTTGTATTAAAATGGTTTCTTCGACCTTTGTTTTCTCAAGGGAACAGAGGTAATGCTCACAGTACTTCGCCAATACTTCATACGCATTCTTTATTTTCTTAAACTTCTCTTCGGCGAGGGGGTCATCGGGATGAAAGTCTGGATGGTATTTTCGCGCAAGCTGATTGTATACGGAATTTATTTCGGACAGACTTACTTCTTGGCCTAACCCCAGAGTTTTCCTAGCGTCGTCTACGGTCTTAAAATCGATCTTGTTTATCTCAATCTCCGTGAAATTGTATGGTGGCAAGGGACCGATGCATAGAAACTTAAGTTTTTTCTCGTATTTTTTCTCCAGTTCCTGTAGTTTGTCGTAAAATTTCTGTTCTTTTTCTTTGTCTACTAGAAAAGAAGCATTCATTAGGGCGTCTTGATCTGTGATTTTGTTTTGTTTGGACCTATTTGACAGGTCCCTTAGAATGCTATGTATGTCCTTCATGTATTCGTTTTTTCTTTCATCCAAAGCTGTTTTAACCTTTTTTCCCAGTTCAATTTTGAGAGATTGATCGGCAGTCTTCTTCGCTTTAGCACTTAATGTTTGTATTTCTTCATCTTCTTTAAAGATGTCCGTTAGGATGGTGTTGTCCCATGAAATCTTGACGTTGATCTGCAGCTTATTATCTATTTTCTCCAGCGTATTCTTAAACTTCATTCGACCCCGCTTAAGGATGTTGATTATCTCTGATTCGTTCCCGGCTATAACTCCGAAACCCATAGGGATAATCGTGTGAGTCTCCATAATTTTTCGCAAAGTCTTCTCGTGGGTCATGGCTTCTTCTATTTCGACTTTGTAATTCACTGGGATGTCGCTAACTACCGCCCCAATGTCCTCGTATTGAATGGTATATACCTCGCTGTTGCCCACTCCAATGTTCCCGAAGCTTTCCCTCCTCTCTGTTTCTATTACTCCGTACAGGTACCTTCCAGTTTCCACTCACATCACGTCCTGTCTTCCTTCTGACCCGCCAATCTCCGCTACAAAAGAATATGGAGGCCAAGGTCCGGTGAATCTGACAGCAAATCCTTCTCTTCTGTTAACCTCTTCCAGCAATGTTGTTAACTTTTGAATCCTGACCTTGCGGACTAAACAGGAGAGGTTTAAAATCATCAGTTTGTTTCGCCATCTTCCTGAAGCTTTTTTATCACTTAGTTCAAGTCTAACCTTATCTCCAAGCTCTCTGACCTCATTGTACAGTCTTTTGGCGTGGCATTCGATTAGTGCTAGTCTTTTTTCTTGTTGCTTTTTAAGGAGGCAAGCTGCTCCCTTGGCTTTATTTTCTATCTCCTTTCTTAGCTTCTGAACTTCCTCGTTTTCCTCTATTGTTTTTCTGACAAACTCGTTCTCAAGGAAGATTTGAACTTCATACTGTTCTTTTCCTTCAAGCCTTTCTAGTAGCGTCTTAAGTTGGTTGTAGTGCTCGTCAAGCCACTTCTTCACGGCTTCATCTCCTCCCGAAAAAATGTTGTTAAAGGCCAAAGGGATTACTGTGCCAAATTCCTTGGTAGCTAGGTCAATTACGTATTGATGGGTTAAAAGCCACTCCGCTGCTTTTTCCTTATCCTCTGTTTCGTAGAGCTTGGCCTCACAGCTGTGGACGATCGCGCCTATATCTTTAATTGGTAAAGTGTAGACAAAACTATTCTCAATTCCCATATGTCCAAAATCCGTTTCTTTGCCGGAATTTACTATACAGTAAACGTATCTTCCCTCATGGGTGCTCTTAGAGGACATTTCACCCCTCCAGTCGCAGTTTTACGTTTTCCTCACAATGCTTGGAACTAAAGGTTTCGGAAAGATTTCCTGGATCGCGGATTCCATTTCACAAAGTTTTTCCGCTTTCCCGTAGAACAATGCACGACCACCGTCGTACGTCACGTTAAGAACTTTGTCTTCAGCTTTGATTCCCGGCACAGAAACACGGGCTTTCACGTTTACACCGGTGACTTTGTCCAACGGCACTTCAAACATTTTCTGGTTATCCACTCGGTACACCCAGAACAGCCTTTTATTTGTTAGGCATAAACGTCCAGGCCTCCAAGTCTCGCCTAATATACCCTGTGCGGGGAACAGATACCATAGCTTCTCTTCTTTGATGATTTCTTCCCCTTTAGGTAGAGGCGTACGTTCGGATGGAATCACGATTCTATTCTCGAGTTCTTTCCCCACTATCATTTTGATCGTTTGCTTAAGTTCTGTGACGTTTGAAACGTGGATGCGGGCTACCTCACCACAATCGAACTGGAGATAAAGTTCATCCCTCTCTTTTTTGAAGTGATTTTCTTTCTTTATCATAAGTCCTTCAATCTTGTCTAATGAAACCTCAAAAAGCATTTCAGGAGGCTCCTTTCTCCATAGGAAAAGCCTATTGTTCGTAAGGTACAAAAAGCCAGGCTTCCATGCATTGATGACGCCTTCGCTGCTCCAAATGGATCCAAACGTTCTGATGATTACTTCCTCACCATTGGCCAGTGGCGCCTCCACTCTTCCCGCGAATTCCTTATTATACCATTCCCTGATACTTTTGTCCCACGCCTCCATCATCCCGTATTCCAGCATAGTCTCCATGCCTGCGATTGCTGCCCTGAGGTTTACCCCGAGTAGTGGGATGCCTGCAACCGATATGATCAAATCTGCGTTTAGCACCAACCCTTTGTTTAATAGTTTGTCCAGAACATCGTTGATGTCACACTCTAGGCGCCTGGGTTCCATCCTCAGATCTCCTCCAGGTTAACAAAGCTAAAGGGTGCCCATGGTCCAGTGAAGCGAACCGCATAACCTTCTTGACTGTTTATTCCGCCGAGTACCTCACCGAGCCTTTTGACTTTTTCCTTGTGGACTAAGCAGGAGAACGCTGCGATTAGTTTCTTGTCTTTGTAGCTTTCTGGCACATGTGAAACCTTTTCCTCAACCTTCACTTCTTCTACATGTTCCTTTATTTTTGAGGCGAACTCTTCAGCAAGCTTGACCCGCATCACATTATAGGCATCCTTTACTTGTAGCTCAAACTTTCGTTGAAGCAGGTACGCGGCTCGTTTGGGCATCTTTTCGATTTTCTCCTTCAGTTCCCTTAAGCCCTGATTTTCGCCTACGATTTTGTCCGTTAACCTGTTTTGGTCGCAGAAGATCTGCACCGTATACTCCGCTTTGCCCCGGAGTTTATCGAGCTCTTGTTTGAGCTTCTCGTAATCCTTGCTCAACCAGTCTTTGACGGTGTCATCATCGCCTTTAACGATGGCGTCAAAGGAAAACGGCAAGACCGTGCCGAAACGTTCTGAGGCTTTATCAATTACATTGTTATGGCTGAGAATCCACTCTTTGACTTTATTTTCGTCCCTAGACTCGTATGGTTGGGATTGACAGGCATGCACAACTGCCGCGATATCTTTATGGGAGACCGTATAGACCTCTGCGTGTTCTATCCCTATGTTACCTAAGCTCATCTCGTCTGCACCGCTGATGATACAGTAAGCGTATCTTCCTTGTGTAACCTCGGTTTCTCGGGCTAACTCTGCCTCGCTCATGCTTTCTTCAGCTCCTTCTCCCACCTTTCCGGGTTTAGAAATATGTCAGCCACCTCGGTGAGTCCGTCATTAACAGATTTGACAACATCTTCGAGGTCGTTTTCCCTCTTTATGTGTTCAAGCGCCTCATCGAGGTCTGCTAATGCCTCGCTGAGCCTTGCTTCTTCATCGGCACTTATCTTGCCGCTCTCAATTCGCCTTAGGGCTTGCCTTTCGAGTGCCTCCTTTATTATCTCAACCAGGGCAACTACGAGGCCTAACAAACCTTGTTTGAGGTTGTCTTCATCAATGTTTATTACCATGTCTCCTCACCTAAGTTTGCTCAGTGTGACTTCTAAAACGCCGTTGTTGATGGTCCTTCTTACCTCGCTTTTGACCGAGCAGTAGAGGGGGATCTTTTGGTAGTATTTTTTCCCGGATATTATGAGAAAATTTTCTTTCACTTCGACTTTAACGTCTTTCTCTTCTAAGGGCAGAGAAGCTATGACCCTTAAGGCGTTCTTCTCGTCGAGGATGTCCAGTAATTTATCGTTACATATGTTATCTATCAGTTCTTCGTTCAGCCACCACGAAAATGCGATTTTTTCACCCGTGAAGGGGTCGATCTTTGAACGTTCAAAGGTGATGAGGGGTCCTCCTATGATCTGTTGTGCTTTTGGGTTTATGATCTCTCTAATCCTAATCAATACTTCCATATCGGAGGAGGCGTGGATTAGATCCGCCAGCTTTCTGATCCCCGCATGCTGCTCTCTCAAAAAGTATGTTATAATCTGCCTGCTCTTCTCATCTACTGCACTTATGAGCAGGCCTATATTCCCTGACGCTGTCTGTGAACTTAATGCTGATGGCTTACGAGTCATTTTCATCACTTTTGAACTGGACAGTTACTGCAACTCGACCTTCGCTAGAACCTTCTTTCTACTCTTTGCCTTCGCACTTTCCCATCCACACCATGGACACATATCTTCGAGCAGTTGCTCTCTCTCCACCATCTTGCCGCACTGTGGACACGCCTCCTTATCTTTCATGGCTTCTTTCCAGGCTCCCGTTTCCAAGTTTGTTCCGGACGGAAACTCTAACCCGTATCTTGCTGCCGTCTCGAAAGAAGCCAAGGCGGCCCTTATCTTGATTCCGAGTAGTTCAACGCCGGCAACGGAGACGGCGATGTCAGCGTTGATCACCAGTCCCTTGTCTAGAATCTTGTCTATGGCTTCAGCCAAGCCCTCCGAAGAACTCTCCTTATGAGGACTTAGTATGGACATCGTTTCACCCCCTATTTGGCCTGTAGTTCCATCCGCACCATGGACAGCCTCCTTCTTTGAGATCTTCTGGTTTAGATTTCATGCCGCAAATTGGGCATGGTTGTTTTGTTATCAGTTCTCGCCATCCTGGCGCGTCAAAATTCGTTCCTTTGGGGAAGTCTAGACCTATTTCCGCTGCTGTTTTAAAGGAGCTGAGGATCGTGCGGGCGTTTATCCCTATAAGATCTGTGCCAATAAGGTTTACTCTGACATTTGCGTCGACTGCCACTCCTTTGTCTAGGATTCTGTCAAGCACCTCCTTCAAGCTTGACTGTTCTGGGCTTAATATCACCATCTTGAGACCTCTATTTCGGCTTTCATTACCTTTCTTGCTGTCTTACAAGCCTTGCCGTTCTGCATACTTTGCACACTCTTGCGGGCTTTGCTGCTTTGCTGGCTTTTCCTCCTCGTTTTGAGGTAAACAGTGACATTTTGATTCACCAATCTCGTTTATGTCGATTTGTAGATAAGTGATATTCAAAAAGCTGATACGAAATTTGTGTCAAAAGCTGAAAACGCAACTCGGAAAAATTTACTGGAACAATCCATCTTAGAAGCTATGGGCCTCCTTTTATCCTTTGGGTTTTTTCTTCTCTCGCTTTCTAGTTTCTTCAGCTGTTTCTCGAATTGTTTCCAGCGTTTTGGTTCCCATGTGACTAACCGCCCGTGCTGTCGTTGAGCTTAATCCTATCAAGGCTCCAGCAGATCCAGCTATGGCCGATCCGAGCAGAACCTCTGCAATTGCATCAACCTCTTGGGGGGGCACCTGCGGGATGAAGCTTCCTTATTTCTTTTCTTCTCCTCGGAATGGGACGCCTGCTAAACTGAGGTCTGACCCGTATGTCACTTTTTCGAGGTTTGACTATGAGTTCCACTGGTTTCAGTTTTTTGCATTTACGGTTCAAGCTTGCTTACATACTTCAAACAGAACCTTTCCGAAATTAGATAGATCTTCGATTCCTCTAATCTCGTGTGGAAACAGAGGCATCTCCACCATTTTGTAAGGAGCGAATTTCTCACAAACGCTTTGAAGCTCTTTCTGTTGCATTTCCCTTTTTGACATGCAATAGGGGCAGTCAGGGTTGTGCGGGTTGATGCCGTTGCAGACGATTTGTCTCGCTTGCATTTTGTATGATGTTAGGGTCTGCAGCAATCGTTCGCTTTCTTTGATCGCCATTTCTTCCAAAATGGTGACAGGGACAAACTCGGTGTTTCGGCTCTTGAGAATAGCTTTTATAATGTCTATGTCCCTCATCGTTTGCTCCAGAAAAATCTCTGGTTTCCTCTGCAGGCGCTGCGCGCGTCTACCAAAAAATGTTTGTAATATGTATCGGGTCTTGGAGTGCATCTGCGCCAAGACTTTCACCCACTTCGACATCATGTCAGGAAGCTCCAAGAAACGGAGGGTGTGCCCAGTTGGAGCAGTATCTAGAATATGTAGGTCGTATTCCGCCTTTTTCATGAGACGCTGAAGCTCCCTTTGTGCCATAAGTTCGTCCATTCCGGGGAGAGACAGATCAAGGAACTGAGATATATCCTCTCTTTCCATGTAGGTTGCATTCTCTGCAATCTCTATAAGTGCCTCTCTGTTCTCTTCTCTCCATTCTTTCAAAAGCTTCTCCGCGTCAATTTCCATGGCATAAAGGTTGTTTACGCCCTTTATTGGAGTAATCTCATAGCCTACCTCTTGGTCGAAGCTGTCAGACAGCGAATGTTGCGGGTCGGTAGAGAGAACCAGCGTTTTCTTACCGTGGCTGGCCATATAAATTCCAGTTGCCGCGGAACACGTTGTCTTTCCGCACCCTCCCTTTCCACCGAATAATACAAGATTCTTGTCTTGGAGTTCTAGCCTTGGGGTTTCCGCAATCCCATGCTGAATGCTCTTTGAGGTTTCAGCTCTTACAGAAGAAAACTTCGGTTTACAGCTACCTCCAAATAAGACCTCTGCAAAGTTACCCAAGGATTCTATTCCTACGACTTGTTGAGGGAACTGTGGTATCTCAATGATATTATATCTAGGAAACTTTTCACGGGTCTCTTCGATTCTCTTTATCTGCCCTCGCCTTCTCAGGATGCAGTAGTTGCACTTTACATCTGATGGAACAACGAAGTTAACGATGATGTCTTGACAAGGTATTCCGCAAGATTTGAAGCCTTTAATCATATGTTCGGCTACGGAGATCCCCAGCGCCTCTGGAATCGTTACGGCGACAAGCACAGCTCGCTTAGGATTAAGAACGCTTTCCCTTAACCTCTTCAGTTTTAATCTTTGTTCCAGTAAGAATAAACGAACTTCGTCTAGACTCATCACGTTCTCAAACTTTTTGACGAGCCTGAAGGCTGTCTCCAGCCATTTATTAACTATGCCGGGAAGTTCTATCAACCGGATTGCATGCGCACCTGCAGCTGTGTCGATGACGAAACGGTCGAATTCATAGTCCGTTAAGATATCATTTAGTTTTGACAGAGTCATAAGCTCATCCAATCCAGGCGGGGAGAAATCCATGATGTCGTGAAGAAGCTGTCTCTCAAACGGTAGGTCTAATCCTCTACGTAGGAATTGGTTTAGGGCTTTCTCGATTATATCTCTGTACCTTTCCTTAAGGTCTTCCAAGACTTTCTGGGAGCTCATCTCAAAGCCATAAAGGTTGCCCGTCTCATCTATTTGAGTGAGTCTGTTCCCTATCTTAACATCAAAAGCGTCGGATAGAGAATGTGCAGGATCTGTGGAAAAAATCAGCGTTTTCTCGCCATGCCTCGCCGTCCAGAGTCCGATCGCCGCGGAAACGATGGTTTTTCCGACCCCGCCCTTCCCCCCGCAGAATACGAATCGCACATCCCTTCCCAAAAGATCCGAAAGTGACATTTCGCCTTCGATTATCCTAATATGTTTATTCTTTTGTTGAGGTTCGTTCTGTTTATTCGGTTGTTCATTTGCAGTTTGTTGTTTAGTTCCCCGTTTCTCTTCTCGTACTCCTCTTTTGTTATTTCACCTAGCTCATAGAGCAGCCTGTTCTCCTTTATTTTGCTAGTAATCTTTTCGTGGCTCTCCTTTTCTCTTATATCCTCAACATAATCTGATATTGTTTCCATGAGCCAGATCATGTCAAATGGCGGTATGGAGATACCGAGCATTCGCAGAAAGATGTCGTCTATGAGAAAGGGCATTCGTTTCGCCTATTTTTTGGTGATTTCCATGCCCTCTGCCCCGATTTTTATATAAACAAAATTGTATGGTGCCCAAGGTCCGCTATACAGAAGTTTTAGCATTGGGTATTTTTCCTGCAGGCTCATCACCTCGTTTGAAAATGTGTTTATGTCTTCTTTGTTGACCAAAAATGACGTGTTTAAAATGAGTCTGTCGCTGAATAAGTCGCCTGCGACTGCTTGCTTTGCAATGGTGCTTAGCGACGCTAAAATGTCTGAAGCGTATTCCTTTCTTTTTTCCGGGTCAGCGAACACGATGTCTCCGTTTAGAACTGCTTTTACTCCTAGTTCAACCATATTGTCCACCAGCCTCAGACATTCTCTTGTGGGCTCATAAATCTTTGTCAGTAGGCGCCCCAATATTTTTTCGTTTTTTATCGTGGTGCCAAATTCTACCGGTACAACCGTATGGTTCTCCATTACCTGCCTTAAAACTGCTTCATGCCTCCTTATGTTGTCCTCGGTCATTTCATAATCCATCATGGGGGAATCGCTAACTACGGCTGCGATGTCTCTATGTGGAATGGTGTAGACCCCCTCATCGTCCATTCCTATTTGTCCAAAGCTTTTTTCTTCGTTCCACGGTGTCACACAATAAAAATATTTTCCCTCTTCCTTCTTTCTCTTCTCCTTTTCCTCAGCTTTTTTCAAAGCCTCTAAGCGTGCGTTCTCCAAAAGTTCCGTGATTTCATGTGAGAGCTTGACTGTTTTCTCGTAGTCTGTTGACTCAAAGCTTTTGTCTGCATCCATCAGCATCTCATTTATTTTCTTCATTGTTTCAGGAACGTATATGGGTGCTTTTCTCTCGATCTCTTCCACCACTTTTTTCACGCCACATAATGCGTCCTTTGCTTTCTCCCATCTTTCCTCCTCTAACCTTGCTTTCTCTAACAGTCGCTTTTCAATTTCTCTTCTACGCGCCACCAACTCGCTCCATTTTTTCAGCCTGAGTACCTGCTCTTTTTCCTTCAGCTTCCTAATCCTTTCCCTTTCTCTCCTGAACCGTTCTTCTCGCTCTCTCAACCTCTTTTTCCTAAGTTCTACGTATTTTTTCTTTGTCAATTCAAGTGGCCTCCTTAATGATCAGTTCTTGCTGTAAGTATTGGTTCAAAAGTTTGCGAGCTTGAATATGTTCGTCAATTATGCTTCTTATTTTCGGTTCAGCGTTTTTGGCGGGGACATATACTTTTGCCTTGCCATTTTTCTCAATGGTTAACAATCCTTTATCTTTTAATGCCTGAAGCAGAGGATAGATCGTTCCTGGGCTGAGTAGCACGTTGAATTCCAGATGTATGTTTCCTATTATTTCGGTTCCGCACATGGGTTTCTTTTGGAGAAGAGCAAGGATTATGGTCTCTAGATTGTCTTTCACCATTTTTTCGATGGATTTGTCTGACAACTTGGATTTGTCAATGAAGTCTCCAGATATTATTGTTAGATCGCTTGTTGTAAGTTGAAGTTGGTTATGGTACAATGCTAATTTTTTGATTGTGTCAGGGTTAAGTTTGGCAACGTCGTATGTACATAGGCAACTTATGGGGTGCTTTTTGCTCAGTTCGTTTATGTAATGTTCCCTTTCTTCAATTTCAGAGTCTTTTTGGTTATGTATTGATCCAGCGTCTATGATTATCCGTAGTTTACCTTTTTTGTGGCTTTCAAGGTCTTTTATCTCTTCTGGTTTGATAATTTTTAATTCAGCGTTCATGGGGTTGAACTCTTGAATAAAGGATTCGGGGTCGTCAGTGGTTACATATACTGCCTTTTCATCTTTTCTAATAAAGGCTAAGAAGACTCTTTGAATTGAGTATTTATCAACCTTTGATGTGTATAAGTGAAGGGTATGGTTTAGTCCTTTGGAACTAGCTTTAAACTGCGGCTGTGAGTTGACAGGATTCATGTCTTCTCATCATCCAAACCATGATGGTTGTGTTGATCCATGAAATGGTTACTTGCACTTTTTTGAACACGCATTGAGTTTTGCCCTTCTCGTGTTCCATTTTGACTTCCAAGCTAGTTCCTTGGCTATCCTCCTTCTCTCTACCAAGTCAACGACAGTTATCGGTTCGCATGCTCCTTCTGAGGGTTTTGTCCTCGCCTCTATTCTCTGTCTTGGCGTCGTGGCACAAGGGGACTTTGCTTTAAGCGGGCGGAGGCGGCTATCTAGGCTTCTTTGCCACCAGCTTCTTTTTTCCATGACTGTTTCCCTTAAGTGGTTTCTATCTCAGTTTGCAGTGGCGATATTGTGTCACATCGCCTTCTAATGATCTTCTGTGTCCAACCGATTAACTCGCCATTCTTGTTTAGTCTAATCTCGTATCTTCCCAGAAGGTCCTGCGTGTCTGGTACGGCCTTTCTCTCCAGCACTTCAACCGTCACCTTCCATTCCCCCTCTACTTCTTCGACACTTGTGACTGTTTCCGGTTCTTTGCGTATGCAGTTCTTCGCTATGACAACTGATTGGTTGACGATCTTTTCTACTGTCATTTTTCATCTCTCCTATGGAACATAAATAAAACCTGAATCGCCGACCTTTAAGACGGAAACTTCCATTCCCTTCCACCGCTTTATTCCTTCTTTGAGATTGTATTCTTCCACGTTGTCAGCTATTTTGTAGCGTTTGAGAAAACTTGCGAGCCTTCGTCGTCTTGCACCCCCGCTATCTTTGCTCACCGTGTTTACGCTGAAAGTTCCATCTGGTTTAAGGCAGAAATAGAAGGTTTCTTTGATTATGCTTCCATCTTGCGCTCTCAAAGTGATAACAAGGGCTTCTGTGTCGTTAAACTTGAGCCCCTTTGGCTTCCTACGCCAAAGATCGGAGATTCTGTAAATCTTTGCGTCTTGAATTATGGCGTTGATTGTTTTCAATTTTAGGCATCTCCGTAAGTTCCGTTAAGCACTGCTCTTATGAGGTCGGGTTTCTTCAAGAGTTCTTTTGGATCGCCTATTTTCGTTGCAAGGACATCTACGAATATTTGTTCAAGGTCTTCCTTCGAATAGCCGTCCATTACTTTTAGTCCCTGGCAGATCATTATCTCTGCCCTCGTACCAGGTTTATGGGGTTCCGGCAATTTTTCTCTGATTATTCTGACAGCTTTCACCACTTTTTCTGTTTCAGAGAGCGAGATGTCTGTGTGTGCTTGAACAATCTTCACTTCGGTGTCATAGTCGTAGTAGTCCATGTAGATGTCTACCATTCTGTCAAGGAGAGCGTCTTGAGGCTTGTGTATGCCTGCGTATTCTATGGAGTTGCTTGTGAAGATTATTTGGAAGTCTGGATGAACCTTGACGTATCTTTCTTCCCCGAAGAAAGTTGGAAGCTCGAGAATGTGTTCCTCTAGGACCGAGAGAAGGACGTTGTTTGCCTCTGGCTTAGCTCTAGAGAATTCGTTGTAGACTAGTGTGTAGCCGTATTTGCATGCGAGTGTCAGGGGGTTATCCACCCACGTGTATTTTGTCCTGTCTTTTGCTAACAGGACGTTATGAACGAATCGGTCTCTCACGCTTTCTGATTCCACCTCTGAATATCCCCCGATCAGGTTGGTTGTCGTCATTTGTTCGTCACCGTTAATCCATACAGTGGGTCTTCTCAGCTCCTTTGCAACTTGCATCGCTAGCGTTGTTTTTCCGCAACCTGTTGGTCCTACTATGTGGGGAGAGTATCCAGCGCTTATCCAAAGTTTGACTCTGTCCTTTAATCTTCTAACATGCTCTGTCTCAACAAAATTTTCAACCGCTGGTACCAGAAATTCTGTTTCTATTCGCCCGATTAATAATTCTGCGGCGTATTCTTCGCTTTTCTGACTTGAAAGTCTTTCTTCTGCCATTTCATGAAGTCTCTTTCCTCTAACTACTCTTTTATGTGTAGCCTCATATCTCATCTTCCAGAAGCACCCTCTTTATCAGCGATGTTAGGACCTGCTTACTTAAGGAATATTCAAGAAGTTGATACGAATCCTGTGTCAGAAATTGAAAACCGTGTTTGCAAGACATAACTGCGAAAACAGCCTTTCAGAATTGAGGATGCAGTTAACACAAATTTCCTCAAAATTTATCGGGATTCTGAAGTATTATAAATGAAAAAAAAGATTTTATGAAACTGCTATGTCTTCTTCTTATTGACGACATCCTTTACCCACATCGCACGAATCGTTTGTGGACGAATAGCAACAGATAGATGTTGTAATTTCTCCATCGCTTGCCCATACCACCTTTGTTTCCTCTCTCTTTCTTGAGCACGAAGAAGATTTCTCGATTTCGAATTAGTGATTTTCAACACCTCCAAATTGTCTAAATCCGACATGAAATTTTAATTAATGAAAGAAAAAGGGGAATGTGCTTATCCGTAGAAGGTCTTTACGTATTCCATGTTTTCTTGTATCTGGTCATTAATACTTGACTGAATGTTTCGTGCGCCAGAAAAGATGGCAGTAGCGGCTTCTGTGTTTTCGTTCATCTGTTCCCTTATGCTAGCATTGAAGGCAGAAATGGCTTCTTTGTGTTCCTTTACATGGGTAAGGATAGCTTCATAAAAGACACCAACGTTTGCATTGAAGTCAGCAATGGCGGCGACATTTGTCTTCAATTGATCGTTTATACTTGCTATTATCCCTTTAACAGTTGAGGGTCGTCTCTCTATTGGCCTTTCTTTCATTGGCATAGCGGCCCTTCGTTTGCGCTTTTCTATGATTGCCTTTCTTGCAGGCTTAGCTACTACTCGCGCAGGCTTTGCCGCTTTCTCTTCTTTTTTCTCTTCTTTAGACATTTTTTCTTCTCCTATATGGGCCGCGCACCCTCAACTATTTATGCGGTTGCAGGCACTCCGATGGCTGCTTGCTCTATCTTCGTGATCTCTTCAGCGTAGTGTAGGAATGTGTCCACTGACGCAACTACCACTCTAGCCTCGATGGTCAAGATTTCGATACCAACCACTGACACTCTAGCCCACAGGTCAACGACTATTCCCTTGTCAAGTACTCTGTCAAGAACTTCAGCCAGACTCGATACACCCGGACTTTGTGTTACCATTTTTTTTCTCACCTCAATTTATTTTTCAAGAATACAGTACTGAATCTTATTATTTAAGAAATATTCAACACGATGTAACCGTTTTCGTATCGAACATCGATATTCAATAATCAGGTTACAATTTACATCACATTACTAATTTGAAAAAGCCTACTCGCACTTTTCCACATTTGATGTGCTGGTTGCATATTACAGACTTCGATAGCTAATGGCTTCGGAAATATGGGTTATATAACAAAGGAGGAGTGCGTCACAATTGTGGGCGAGCAATGCATAAGCCATGTTTCGGTGAATACTGCACTTTCAACGACGACTGCGACCGATGCCATGAGCTGGACCGATATTGCAAAATATGGAAAAACAACATATTTAACTTCAAGCATAAACGGAATTTATTGATGTTCATAAGCTTCATACTCCTTGTAGCATGGAACTTCAAGGTTGGATTTGACTTCTTGAAGGCAGATTTAAACTTGTTTGCTGTTCTCAATTTCCTGGTTGTACTATTGTTTTTCATCACGTTAGGATCAAACATTAAATCAAGAAAGAAAGCAATGGAAGCCTACCAAGTATATTTGAGAAACACTGGAAAAAGCCAAAGGATGGCTATAACCCAAACACAAATTAAGTTATGAAACTGGTTTTTCTAAAACAAAAAAGAAGATTAAACTTATTTCTTCCTTGCCAGTTCGTAGACCATTTTTGTTGCGAGTATAATGGCAGCCGGAGCCACGAAGGACGCTATATTGAACAGAATGCTATTTATTACTGTCCCAAGTTCAGCCACCGCCTCATTGATAACCAAGAACCAACCACCAGAACTTGCAACCGTCAAAGCTATCGCAGCCAAAAGAAATGGTGTAACTTCCTTCTCAGTGATGGTAGTGAAGCCCACGACCACGCCAAGAACGACTAACACCAACGCAATCCATCCGGTACTAAAATCTGCGAAGCCAGCCGCTATTCCAGCAACGATCGCTATCACAATGCACGCTACAAATGCATATTCGCCTAATTTTTCAAATGTCTCCATTTTTCAACCTCATCCAAAACAGCGCATGTTATTATTTAAGAAGTATTCAAGAGAATGAAACTGCCTTCGTATCGAAAACCGATATATAATAAGACGACTTACACTTTGCGGCATATATCAAATTTAGAAACAAACCCTATGCAGTCTTTTTGCCATCTCTACACTCGGTATTGCGCGCGGGTAACCTAAACATGTTGAGTGTGAAGGAGAGGGCTTTTCAGTGTGGCTGATTTGTCGAGCAACTTTTGGAAGAGAAAAAAACCAGCTCCTAGTTAGAGGCGTCAAAGGAGTTGAATGGGTTTTCTGCCCCGCCATCAAAGGCATAAAAAGAGACAGAGTCAGCATTGAACAATGTCAGAAGTGCAAATACCTCGTCTGCTTTGAACAAACTCACGCCCCTGAAACACGTTCAACAATGAGAAAATTCCTCTTAGGAGCAACCCCATCAAAGGCCACCTTCCACGTCGCGCGACCACACCGCAGATCGAGGATCACTCATCCACACTCTGCATTATTCCCCCATATACCGAGCTTGATGAGCGAAAGGGAACCACTTATCGATGTCTTTGAAGAGGAAGACCACCTAATAGTTTTAGCAGAGCTACCTGGCATAGATGAGAAAAACGTGAAAATAAAAACAAACGAAAACACTATAACGATAACAGCGGAAAATGCAAAGAAAAAATACTTAAAGATAGTCAGACTCCCAACGCGCGTCAACAAAGACACAATCCAATACACCTACAGAAACAACATTCTACAAGTAAGACTAGAAAAGCTCTGAAAAAGGCTCTGAGCTTTTTAAGTTATCGATAGAAGGCTAGCGAAAAGCGTTAAAAATAGCTTACTTCCCAAGTTTTTCTTCAGATGTATTCAACATAGGTAGCAATAAACTCCTCTATTTCCTTTTTCTTTCTGATGTTAAGCGAAACCTCTCTCCCATAGGCAGTTGGCTTGACATGCAAAAATCCCCTTTTGATGAGTTTAGGAATCAATTTTCTAACATCTCCTCGCTTGTGCCTTGGAAAACCCTTGACCAGATTGTCAATGGAAGTATGGGCATGTTCCCACTTTCCCAACCTCATCAACTTGTAAAGTATTTTCGCCTCATCCAGAGACTTGTTGTTCATATTTTAATCATTGAAGTAAAAACTTTAAATATCTTTTCATGTCTAACTTTATTAGGGTAAAAACAGTGACATACGAAAAAAGCCTATTTGTGAAATACTTGGGAGATTCACCACATATAAGAGTTTTAGATTACCTCATAGCTAATGACATCTACGACTGCTCATTACAAGATGTTGCCAACGCGACAGAACTGTCGAGGAACACGGTGCGCAAAGTAGTAAAAGAAATGTTAGAACTTGAAATCATAAAGCCGACAAGGAGCGTGGGTAGGGCAAGGATGTTCCAGATAAATAAAGGAAACGCGTACGTAAGGCACCTAATAAACCTCGACATCAGTCTATCAAAGCAGTATTCTGATGCGCTGGAAGGAAAAGTTGAGGCGGTAGCGGAGAAAGGGTAATCCTTTTACCCACCCTCTTCGGCCTGCTTGCCCGCTTAAACTTACCTATTTTCTTAATCATAACACTTCTCAACTCCTTAACAGTAAAGGCAATTTATGAACACTACCAGAAAATCGCCCACAACATGAGCTACTTTGGCGATAAGCCGGACATAAGCTGGTTTATCGTCTCCGTTAACCTGCGAATCCCAGATTCAATATCCCCTCGTGACACATGTAATATGATTTGTGAAGCATCTTTCCTCAGCGACGCAACTCTACGACAGTTTTCACAGTTCCAATTTCCCTCATCATAGTCTTTACACGATAAAAGACCGTCTGCCATCTGCGACAATTTCTGCGCCTTAACTGCTTTCAAGGAAACATCCTGTGTACTGTTGATTTCCTCTGTCAACTGTCCAATCACCCTTTCCATCTCCAAACACTTTGGACAACTCATCCTTTGGGGGCGCCTTGCCACTTTGAAACTCTGTGGATTAATGGCTATTTCTAAGCCAACAGAATCACAGATCCTATAATATTTTCTCGCCGCACCTAACGGACTCTTTCTCCAGAAGCCCTCTATTAAACCAGCCCCCTCAAGAACGCTGAGGTGCTTGAGAATGGCCGGTTGTGTCACGTCAAGCTTTTTGGCTATTTGAGAGATGTAGTGAGGCTCCTTAGAGAGCAGGGTAAGTATTTTTCTCCTGTTTTCGTTTCCAATGATTTGTAGAACCCCGTCCATTGACTTCATAGGTGTGCACTTCACAAATACACTAATAACAAAAGGTTTATATACCTTTCGTTATAAACTAAAAGTTAGTAACTGGAGCTCACTCACATGCCAGAGCCTATACAGAAAATAAAGGTCCTAACACTTCGGGTCGCTGAGGCGGCCCAAAGGGACTTCGGACGAGGAATAGCCAGAATAGACCCGGAAGACATGAAAAGAATAGGCGTGGAAACCGGCGACGTGGTCCAGATCACTGGGAAGAAGAGAACAGCTGCCAAGGTCATGCCAGCATACCCAGAAAACCGAGGAAAAGGCATCATCCCAATTGACGGGATAATAAGAAACAACGCGTTCGTGGGAATAGACGACAACGTCTACATCGAGAAAGTCGAAGCTCAAAAAGCAGAAAAAGTTGTTTTGGCCCCTCTAGAGCAAACACAGCCGTGGCTCGGAGAGGCTTATGAAAAACATGTCGGGAGACTGCTGGAAGGGCTACCGCTCAGTGAAGGCGACCAGGTGAGGCTGAATCTTTTAGGAACAACCATTTCCTTTGTCGTAGCTCAATTGGGACCGAAGAGCAGCGCTGTGATAGTTTATCCAACAACCGAAATAACCATTCAGAAAAAGGCGGTGGAAACCAGACGAAAAATTGGTGTTACATACGAAGACATCGGCGGACTCGATGAACAGATCCAGAGAATAAGAGAGATGATAGAACTTCCACTGCGACATCCGGAGGTTTTCGACAGACTAGGCATAGAACCACCCAAAGGCGTGTTGCTACACGGGCCCCCAGGAACCGGAAAAACCCTGATAGCCAAAGCCGTAGCAAACGAGACCTTCGCCACCTTCATAAGCCTAAGCGGCGCTGAGATCCACGGCAAATACTACGGAGAATCAGAAGCCAGAGTAAGAGAAATCTTCAACGCAGCAGAACAAAACAAACCATGCATCATCTTCATAGACGAAATTGACGCCATAGCCCCGAAAAGGGAAGAAGTACAAGGGGAAGTCGAGAAAAGAGTGGTCTCCCAACTGTTGGCACTAATGGACGGGTTAGAACCAAGGGGACAGATTATAGTCATCGGAGCCACAAACCGACCAAACGCCCTCGACCCCGCCATAAGAAGAGCTGGAAGATTCGACAGAGAAATAGAGATAGGGGTACCCAACAGGGCAGGAAGATTCGAAATCCTTCAAATCCACACCCGAGGAATGCCGCTGACCGGGGATGTAGACCTACAAAAACTTGCTGACATAACCCACGGATTCACGGGTGCCGACATGTCAGAACTATGCAAAGAAGCAGCTATGAAAGCCCTACGAAGAGTTTTGCCCGAAATAGATTTTGAAGCAGACTACATACCAATAGAGGTGCTCAACAAACTCGTAGTAACCATGAACGACTTTCTGGATGCCTTGAGATTTGTAGAGCCCTCAGCCATGAGAGAAGTGCTCGTCCAAACACCTAACATCAGATGGGAGGACATAGGAGGCCTCGAAGAAGTAAAACAGACGCTAAAGGAAGCTATTGAATGGCCGTTGAAATATCCCAAGCTGTTCGAAGAAGCCGGAGCCAAGCCTCCAAAGGGTATACTGCTCCGCGGGCCTTCTGGCTCGGGCAAAACCCTCCTAGCCAAAGCCGTGGCCAACGAAAGCGGAGTAAACTTCATCAGTGTTAAGGGTCCAGAACTTATGAGCAAGTTTGTGGGCGAATCAGAGAAAGGAGTAAGAGAAACCTTTAAGAGAGCAAAACAAACAGCGCCCTGCATCATATTTTTCGACGAAATCGACGCTCTAGCACCAAGACGGGGAACCGGAATAACGGATTCCCATGTTTCTGAACGGGTTATAAGCCAACTTCTCACGGAAATGGATGGCCTTGAAGAACTCCGCGGAGTCATAATTCTAGCCGCAACAAACCGAACAGACCTGATCGATCCAGCTCTGCTAAGAGCCGGAAGATTTGACCAGATTCTCTACGTTCCACCACCAGATCAAGAGGCAAGATTAGAGATCTTCAAAATCCACACTAAGAAAAACCCCCTCGTTAAAAACGTTTCCTTACAAAAGCTCGCCGCAGAAACCGATGGGTACATGGGATCGGATATAGAAGCAATCTGCAGAGAAGCCACAATGCTAGCTATCAGAAAATACATAAAGAACAACAAAGAGCGAGAAGCAAGTGAAAAATCTCCTAAACTCCATGTAACCATGGAAGAGTTTGAACAAGCAATCAAGAGGATCAAAGAACATCAAAAGAACAAAAATGAAACAGAAGAGACGATTTTATGAAAAATGTAAACATCCAGAAAGACAAAGAATCAGTCGAAGAGTGGATCCACCAAACACTTAAGAAAATCCATAGAAAAATGGTAGAATCATTTAACATCAATTTCACATACTTTAGAGACATCAAAATAATCGAACAGTCAGACATTCTCAAACAACTAACCCAACGCATGCGGAACAACCTCAAAGAAAACGGCATAGTATACAGTGACAACCAGTGGAAACAAATCTGTGAAATCCTTTCAAAAAACCAAGTCACAGGCTTCTTCGAAAACTTCGCATTTTACAACCCGAAAGATGAAGTTCTGTACATGAACGAAAAAATGATAAGAAACCATCCACAAAAAATAATTTCAGTATGCGCTCACGAGCTCTCAGAGAAACTTCTCTCAACCTACCTTTCATCATCCCTGGAAACACCTATACAAGCTCTAGTTAAAATGTACACTGAAACCAAAAAGACGAACAATACAAAGAAGCTCTATGAATTTATGAATACATACACAGGCATCGTTTTCAAGAGTGTCTTCAAGGAAGGGTGCTGCGAGGCAATGGCGCTTCAAACCTTGCGTAGCATGGGCTACGAAATAGAAGTAGCATCCTTGGAAAAGGAGTTACAGATAGGGCACTCAAAATGTATAAACCTTCTCTTTGATGTAGATAACGCAAGAAGAAGTCAAGAAGGCATAAGACAAGTTCGAATGCGCTCAGACTATGAAAGACGCATAGCCCCACTGGATGAAGAGAAACTTGTCAAAGAAGCCCTCAAATGGTCCCAGATAATTAAAGGGGTCTCATATTACTTGGGCTATCCACTTGCAAGGGCTGTTCTGGAGAAATATGGAGTTAAAGGAGTAAAGCTTGCTCTAGAAAAACACCCGCCGCTTAAAGCCCAATATTTTGCCAACCCACAGGCATATCTAACTCTGTTAGAAAAACTGACAAGAGTTATCGAACAAAGGAGGTGAAAAAATGAAGAAAAAAATTGAAGCAGAAAAAGACTTGGAACAACTGAAGAAAGAGGTCGCACAAAAAGGAAAAGAAATTGAACAACTGAAGAAAACGGTAGAAGAGATGAGAACACAAATCCAGGAAAAAGAAAAAACTGCTGAAGCAGTAGAACTAGGCAAAGTATTCGACGACGTTTCAGAACTGCTCGATGTCGGTTTCAACATATTCGGCACAACCAGCAAAATCCAAGGTGGAAAATCAAAAGGCGAAGGACTGACTGGACTGATCAACGATCTAGCCAAACTTGCAGAAAAGTCTCAGACATACCAAAAAAGAATTAACCTCGGCAAAAGAGGAGTAGTTGAATTTCGTGTGAGCTCTCGTCCGATAAAAGAATCCCCCACGACAAAACCAATGAGCACCTTAAAGATAAGCAAGCCTAAGAACAAAACGTCGCTTACACACGCACCGACACCACTGACGACTGGCTCAATAAAAGAAAGGGAACCAATCATCGACATCTTCGAGGAAGGAGACCACGTAAACGTCATGGCAGAGCTACCTGGTATCGAAGAAAAAGACGTAAACCTAAAGATAGAGAACGCTCTTCTAACAATAAGCGCCGATACCCCGATGATAAAATACTACAAAGAAGTAAAACTTCCAACATCTGTCGAAAAGGACTCCGTTGAATTCAAGTACAGGAATGGCATTCTAGAAGTTAAGCTAAGGAAGGCAAAGGACACTGGAGAGGCAAATACGTAAAATAAAGTTGTAGCTCTAGAGACTACTACCCTGGTCTCTGCTCAATTAATCTCGATATAACATATCAATTGATTTACATTGGTATCAGACAATCGCAGACTTGAACCTAAAACGGTTTAAGTCTAATTATGGACCGGGGGGGATTTGAACCCCCGACCTCCTGAGTGCAAGTCAGGCGTTCATACCAAACTGAACTACCGGCCCGTCTATGCTTTTCTGAATTGCTTTCACATCTTGCCAATATTTAGGTTTCGTTTTGAGATAAAATCGACATATCGCTTAAGGCCTTTACACTACAGAAAAGAATGAAAAATCGGTTTTAAATAGAAGCTGCTAATCTAATCTACGCAGATAAGCCATGAAGGGACGCTTTCAATGGAAAATGGCGATGCAGAGACATCCAAAAGTGTATCTTTAAAGAATGTGTTTTTTAATCTAAGCGTTTTCCAGTTTCTAACATTTGTTAGAAGAGGCGTATTCTACACTTTCATGATAAATTATCTTTACACACTTATGCAATCAGCAACATTAACAGCCGCGCTTGGAACACTAAACATGGTGGCTTCTGCCTTAGGTC
>Ga0315282_10003129_pt1 | contig 29794 bp, 23 predicted proteins | sample YL17G07_20_MG_FD_203693 | JGI IMG/M metagenome (GOLD analysis project Ga0315282, IMG submission 203693) | Sediment microbial communities from Yellowstone Lake, YNP, Wyoming, USA - YL17G07_20 | ecosystem: Environmental > Aquatic > Freshwater > Lake > Sediment | place: USA: Wyoming | collected... | reverse complement strand
GATGCCTGTGCGGCTTCGATCATCAGGGAGTGTGCCCAGGTTGGGAAAGGTATTCCCACCCCCGCCGGAAAGGTGGGGGTCTGGCTCGATACTCCGATGATCGACTTGATCCAGGGAGAGGGGTCTTTGATCAAGAACTTCGTCGGGAAATATAAGATTTTTAAACGATATGGAATCGATATCACGAAGGAGCCCATACTTATCTTTCCAACACTTCATTACCAGAATGGCGGGTTGAAATTTAGCAAGAATGGAGAGACCGTCATACCCGGTCTCTTTGCGGCTGGAGAAGTGACGGGCGGGGTACAGGGTGAGAACCGGTTGGGAGGGAATTCTCTTTTGGATGTTCTTGTCTTTGGGAGGATTGCGGGCCGTAACGCCGCCCTCTATGCGAAAGAGAAAGCCAAGGACGGACGGTTCACCCTGGATCATGTGCGAAAATTTCATAAAGAGCTCGAAGAGACGGGGATTGACCGGAGAAAAGTTTCTCCCGTTCTTCTTCCCGATTATTCAAATCCATTGGTGAGGGAGAGACAGGTCACCACCACTTATGAAGGAACGATCCGGTAACGCCAATTTCGGAATGCGGAATGCGGAATACGGAACTGAAGAATAGAAACGGGACACGGGGACACATGGACGCGGAGACGCGGGGAGTCGAATTATAAAAGATGCAGCATATCAGAGTATCAGAAAATCAGTTGCCAGGTTATCAGGGTATCAGGAGATCAGATTTAAATCCTGATATCCTGGTTGCCGATATCCTGCCCACTGATATCCTGATGTACTGATCCACGCAGTTAATCGTGTGGGGAGAAGGACGGGGTGAGGGGGAACGAATGAGGTAGGGGATTCTATGCCCATTACTCAAGAGTTGGCAAAATATTGTCACGGTTTGAAGTTCCAACAACTTCCAGACGAAGTGGTGGATCGGGTTAAGTATTTCTTCCTCGATTTTATCGGTGTGTGCACCCGGGGATCTCAGGAGAATTCTTCAAAAAGCATTTATCGCTTCATCAGAGAGATGGGCCGCAGTCGTCAAGGCGGAGTGGTGATTGGAACGAAAGAGAGGGCTCCGCATCCGTATTCAGCCCTGGCAAATGGTACCTCTGCTCATGCCATTGAGATGGATGATGTCAATAACGAGTCCTCGCTCCATCCCGGGGTAGTGGTCTTTTCTGCTGCGCTCGCCACGAGCGAAATGGTCGGGGGTTCCGCGAAACAGTTTATCGAGGCGGCGATTTTGGGTTATGAAGTGATGATTCGTCTGGGGAAGGCCGCCGGGGCAGAGAACAGTTATAAGAGGGGTTTTCATCCAACCGGCACCTGCGGTTCCTTCGGGTCGAGTGTGGCCGCTTCAAAGATTTTGGGTTTGGATGAAAAGGGACTGTTGAATGCGTTGGGAATTGCAGGAAGCCAGGCAGCCGGGTCGATGGAATACCTGGCTCAGGGAGCGTGGACGAAACGTTTCCATGCCGGGTGGGCTAGCCACAGCGGAATGGTCGCGGCTCAACTGGCTCGAAAGGGGTTTCGAGGGCCAACTTCAATCATTGAAGGGAGAGACGGGTTTCTCCACGCTTACTCCAACGGGGCCGACCCGAGTAAAGTCTTGGAAGGGCTTGGCTCCGGGTTTGAAATTCTTCGTACCTCCGTGAAACCCCACGGATGCTGTCGCTACATGCAACCCCCTATTGATGCGGTCTTGAAGATTGTTAAAGAGAATGATCTTCCTCCGGAGAGGGTGGAGAAGGTCAGGGTGGGAATTTTGAGGGCGGGGGCTCATCTGATTGCAGAACCATCGGAGGAGAAGTACACTCCGCAATCGATTGTCGATGCTCAGTTCAGCATGCCTTTTGGCGCTGCCGTTGCCGTGCTTTACCGAAAGGCGGGGTTAGGAGAATTTCACTTGTCGAAGATTCGTTCGGAAGAAGTACAGCAAATGATGAAGCGCGTTGAGTGTGTCACGGACCCCGATCTTGAAAAGACCTTTCCGAAGCAGTGGTGCGCAACCGCTGAAATCTGTACCAAAGATGGCAAAAAATATTTCACAAAGGTTGAATATTGCAAAGGCGATCCTGAAAACCCTCTTTCCTGGGATGAGCTCATTGAGAAGTTTCATAGTCTGAGCCATGGTTTGATGCGGAAAAATCAACGTGTCAAGATTATCGACCAGGTCAGAAGCCTCGATATGATTCGAGACCTCCGGAAATGGTCCCCCCTTCTTTTACGGAATCGGTAGAGGGTGCCGAAAAAGTGGAAAAAGGAGCACCGGGAGCGAATTCAGATTTTTTCGGGAAACCATTCTTAGCGAGCGGAACGCCCGCAAATCCAATGTCTGAGCCCAAAGGGCGAGTTTTGGATTTGCAGTGAAGCGAGCTTTAGAATGGTCGAAAAAAGATGTTGAGCAGCGAGGAGCAACTTTTTCCGGAAACTGCTAAGACTCATTATTCTTTGTCCAAGATCAAGAAGCATCCGAAAATTGCCTGAGGGTCCCTTCCTAATAATTGAATATAATTCATATTTTTTAAGTGCTTGTAATTTCATAGAAAAAAAGCTTGACAATTCTTCGAATAAGCGGTAAAAATGAATAACATTCATTTTTTGGTTTTTTCTTAATATGCCTCCTGAGAACTCAAAAAAGCAATTGATCTAAATCGAGAAGAGAGAAAAGAGTTTTGAGGAAGACTTTGATAGAATCGGGATAGGAGGTTTAAGTGCCTTATACCTTAACAACTTGGAATGACTTCAAGAATTACCAGAGCACCTGCTATAGGAACTATGTGTATGCTTCCGAGGGCCTTCGCTGTATGGGCTCTACCTGGAGCGTGTTGGCCCCGCTTAAAGGGTTAGGTGAGGATATATACCTGATAGGTGGCGAGCCGCACGCCGCGTCAACCGCGGGGACATTCCCTGACGAGAGCCGTGAGGATATTTCAGCTGCCGAAACCGGAGGTTTAGGCTTTCACTCGTGCAGTTACCTGAAACTGTTCACCGGGGAAGTGATCCGCGACAGGATCGCTATTACAGATAAAACAATCAAGGAGGGATACCCAAGACCGGATGTGATCTGGACCACGCACCTGTGCAGCCAGCACTCGAAATGGTACCAGGAAGTTTCGAGGCGTCTAGGGGGTATCCCTATGTACCCAATCGATATGATCGGTGGGGGAAACGCGGAGAAAGACCCTAAAATTGTGAACTATGTCTCAGATCAGATAGAGGAGGGAATCCGCTGGCTCGAGAGAGTAACCGGGAGGGAGTTTTCGGATGAGTTGTTCATCAAGGCAGTGAGAAACGAGATCAAGGTCCTGGTTCTCTGGGGCAACATATGTGCGCTGAACATGGCCGCCCCCGCACCCCTCGATGAGCGACGGCTTATCGCTCTGTTCCCACCCGCCGTGGTGGACAGGACAACTGATGAAACGGTGCGGTTATATGAAGCACTGCTTAAAGAAGTGAGATATATGGTCGAGACGAAAGACAGTGTGGTTCCGGATCAACGCTACAGAATCGTCTATTTTGGAATCGCACACACGTACGGTCATCCGGAGATGGCGAGAATCCTCAGGGACGCCGGGGCCGAAATCGTCGCGTCAGTCTATACGTTCGGCACGTGTGGCAATTTCAGAGGATTTGTAAATGGGAGGTGGTCATGGGAACCCCTCGACCTTCAATGGGTAGACGAACTCGATCTGTCGACCAGAAGAAAGGCCATCACTGAGCTGGTTAAGATAGCTCTGGGCTGGCCTACGTGGCAAGGGGTAAGATCCTACTGGGCACTGGAACAAATGGCCAGGGCCATGGTAGCAGAATATCACGCGGACGGGCTTTTGTTAGCGCCTTCCCGCAGTTGTGAAACTGACTTCAGGAACGGTTACATCGCGATGCAGCGTATTTTTAAAGACCAAATTCCGACCGTAGAATACGATACCGACCAGGTCGATGTCCGGAAAATGGATTTACCGGGTGCCCAACGGAAAACAGAGTTGTTCGTGCATCTCATGGAAGCGCGTAAGAAAGGAGAGCTCTGAAAAACTAATGCTCTCTGATTACGCAGATTTCAGAAAAGGATTACACAGATTTTGAGATTTCTGGGTTTTTTCAGAAATCTTAGAAAGGAGGTGCATGACAATGACGAAGAAGGGTTCTGGCGCAATCCTCGACCGTTTTCGCCAGATAACCGAGAAGTCACACGACTACGCCAAATCCCTGAAAGGGAAAGGGCAGCTCCTGGCGGGATACATGTGCACCCATGTTCCCGAGGAAATTCTCTATGCAGCGGGCATTGTACCGGTAAGAATTCTTAGCTCCCATGTTTCGCAGGCAATGACGAGGAGCTATATCCATGAGACATACTGCTCTTTTTCACACGATTGCGCATACCAGGGGCTGCAGCACAATTATGATTACCTGGACCTGATCGCGACGAGCAGCAGCTGCATACACATGTCCGAAGCGTTTAATGTGTGGGTGAGGTTTGCGGGATTCCAGCAAAAAAGTTTTCTCATCCCGTACCCTCATATCATTCAGACGAAACCTGCCGGTGATTTTTTGGTCGCTTCTTTTGGAGAGTTTAAACAATTCGTTGAGAAGCTTGCAAAAAAACCTGTCACAGATGATGACCTCGAGAGGGCGATTAAGGTTTATAATCACAACAGAAGGCTCCTTAAACGCCTGTGGGAGTTCCTGAGACGTGATCAGCCACCCGTAACTGGACCGGAAGTCGCGACGGCGACCCTGGCTTCCCAGGTGATGGACAAGCAGGAATGCAATGAGATGCTGGAGCAGCTTATTCAGAGCTTGGAAGCGGAGCCCGGAAAAGCGCCATCGGGGGTAAGGCTGATGGTAACGGGCGGTGCTTGTGACGACTTGGGAATTTTCGATTTAATGGAACATCTGAACTACAGCGCGAGCCTGATTTTCATCGATTCGTGTACAGCAGCCAGGTACTTCTGGTTTGAGGTGCCTGAGGATAGACCTGATAAGCTTAAAGCGCTCATTGAGGGATACCTCGGTAGAATCCCCTGCCCTGCGAAAGACAATGTCCCGGGTACCGGGGAGAAAAAAAGGTTCAGGTTCATTCAACAGTTCATCGAGGACTTCAAGCCGGACGGGGTAGTCTTTCTCTATCAGAGATTTTGCAGCCCACAACCGATGGACATCGTGGCGCTGAAGCCTATCCTTCAAAAGTTAGGCATTCCGTCGACCGAGCTTGAACTTGATACAACCTTACCAATAACTCAATTTGGGACACAACTGGAAGCGCTTATAGAAATAATAACGCGGGTGGCGCCATGAATAATGGAAAAATTGTCGTTGGACTGGATGCAGGGCATATTACTACGAAGGCCCTGATCATGAGTGGACGAGAGATCCTCGGGTATCGCGCAGTACCCACAGGATTTGATGTCGTGGCTGCGGCTGAAACCGCACTCAATCATGTTGTGGAAACTATCGGAATCTCTCGCCGTGAACTTGCCGGCATCGTCAGTACTGGAATCTTTAGGGATGTGGTGAAGGTGCCGGCGCTGAACGTAACGATGACGGTACCCGAATATGTGGCGGATGCGAAAGGGGCATTCTTCCTTAATAAGAGTTCCAGAACAGTGATCGATATCGGTGGAAATATACATAAGGCGATGCATTATGACCAAAATGGGAATCTCCTCGACGTTATCCAAAATGATAAATGTGCTGATGGTCTGGGCATTTTTTACACCAGGATGGCGAAAGCCATAGGATTAAGTGAGCAGGAAATGTCCGAATTGGCGCTAAAATCCACCAGGGATGTATCGATTGCCATTCAATGTGCGCTCTCAGCAGAATCAGAAGCTATTGATTTGATGTGCCAGGGCGTGGACAGTGCGGATGTCGCAGATGCGATCTCGAAATTCATGAGTGAACGCGTTGCCGCGATGTGCACGTATATGCCCCTGACAAAAGAGATCGTGGTTGCCGGAGGGTTGGCCAAATCTCCCGCACTTGTCAAGCACCTTTCTGCTTTAATAAAACAAGACGTCAGCGTGTTGAACCTTCCGGAGTATGTGGGTGCGATTGGTGCGGCGATTAGTTATGGAGAATCTCAAATTTGAATTGACGTCGGGAAATCTCCCCTCACCCCTCCTTGCCAAAGAGGGGTAATTCCTCCCTTTGGAAAAGGGAGGTTAGGAGGGATTTTACGAATGGATTTCGTTCCTATTTTAGGAGTTAATAGGAAGGATGGTTATTGGAAAATGAGCGAATATGCGTCAATTAACAACAAGCTGGATTGGACGAGGGCCAAGATGATCGCAGCGGGAGTAGATAGTGGAGCGGTGAGTTCCAAAGCTGTGATACTGCTGGATGGGCAACCCTATGCGTGGTCTCACGTGACCACCCGGACGCCCAAAGAATCTGCTCTCAGGGCTATCAACGCGGCTTTAGCCCAAACCGATTTGAAGTTAGAAAAAATCCACACCATCGTGGCGACGGGTCGTGGGAGAACGCAGGTTCCGTTTGCACGTCAAGCTGTATCGGAAATTGCATGCGGCGCGGCAGGGGCAGTACGCATCTGGGGCCCGTCCGTGCGTACCGTGCTCGATGCGGGAGGTCAAAGTTGCAAGGCAATTCACTGCACCGAAAAGGGCAGGGCAACCGACTTCCTCTGGAACGACAAATGTGCTGCCGGTATTGGACGCTCGATGGAGTCATTTGCCGATCTGGTCAAGAAAGAAGTATCCGAGATTGGAAACATCTCCCTTCAATCCGATAAGTTCCCAAAGCTCAGTGATTTTTGTCCGGTGTATGCTCAGTCCGAGGCTCTCGATTTGATTCGGAGCAAAATACCGGTGGAACAGCTCATCGCAGCTTACCACTATGCGATGGCTAAGAGAATCAGCACATTAGTCGCTCGATCAGGTGTGAAAGAGGATTTCGTAATTATTGGAGGACTGGCCAAGAATCCAGGGATAACAGATCGGGTGGAAAGTATCCTGAAGGTAAACAGGCTGGCTCCTAAACCCGATTGGGACCCTGCATTAACGCCAGCTCTCGGTGCAGCCCTATTTGCGGATTCATTTTCCAGGCGGCAACAATCTGACACAACCTATGGAGCAAGAATGAGCGGTATTCAATCTTGCTGATATCTTCGTATGTCTAAGAAAATCGAAAAAAGGCAGTCTATCATTCGGGCGGCCATTGGAGTCTTCGGGAGAGGCAACTTCCGGAATTCAAGTATTTCGGAGATAGCCCAGAGAGCCAACGTTGCCGAAGGAACGATTTATCAATACTTCAAGAACAAGGAGGATCTATTCTTTTCCATTCCGGTTGAAAAAACGAAGGAGTTTTCCAGAGAGCTGGAACTCCATTTGCAGGGGATAAACGGAGCATTCAATAAAATCAGCAAATTGGTATGGTATTATCTTTATTTTTTTAAGAAAAATCCCGAGTACGCCAGGACGCTCATGCTCGAAATGCGCGTCAGTAAGAATTTTGTGAAGACAAAAGCCTACCAATCTTTTAAACCTTTCACCGACCAGGTGTTGGAAATCATCAAAGAGGGACAACAGGAAAGAATCATCCGGGATGATGTGAACATCTATATCCTTCGCCAGTTGATCCTCGGTATTTTAGAGCACATGGTCACCCGGTGGTTACTCAAAGGTGAAAGGTATGACCTGTTGAAGCATTGCGATGAGGTGAATAAATTGATCATCCATGGGATGGGTTTGACAACAGACCCGAGTGAACTCAAGTGATGGAGGGAAAGGCGATGAAAAATTCAAGAGCAAAATGGGTGGCTACTGATTGTACGATTTGTTACCACAGTTGCGGGATGAATGTTTTGGTTGAGGATGGTCGGATCACAAAAGTGGAAGGGCTCAAAGACCATCCGTTGAATAAAGGCAAGCTTTGCCCCAAAGGTGAAAGGGCCATTGAACTGGTCTATCATCCCGACCGCCTCAAATATCCCCTGAAGAAGGTGAAGGGAAAGTGGGAGAAGTTGACATGGGACGATGCGCTATCCGAAATTGCCGATAAGCTTCAGAGACTGAAAAAAGAATTTGGGCCGGAGATCCTGAGCATCTTTTCGGGCTCCATCGGAGTCGAAAACTTTGAGATGATGGAATTGGCCCAACGATTTAAGGGGGCTTTTGGCTCTCCCAATTTCATCTCTGTTGAAGGAATCTGCTACCGGATGCGTATCCGGGCGAGGCAGATGACTTTCGGAAAGTATCCGGTTGAAGAGAAGGATACCAAACTTTATGTTCTCTGGGGCCACAATCCGGAGCAATCTGACTTTCCCTTGAATCTGGCCATCCAGGAAAATCTCCCGAAGGGATCGAAAATCGTGGTGATCGACCCCAAGAGAATTCCGCTTGCGGAAAACGCCGAAATGTATCTGCCCATTCGTCCCGGGACAGACGGAGCCCTTGCTCTCGCCTTGATGCACGTCATCATCAAAGAGAACCTTTATGATCAGGATTTCATACAGAAATGGACTCATGGATTTGATAAATTAGTGCCCCATATCGAACCTTATACGCCGGAATGGGCGGAGAAAATCACATGGATACCGGCTGGAGACATCAAGAAGCTTGCGCGGCTTTATGCCACCGCAGAAAGCGCCAGTATTTTCCAGGGGACGAATACTCAAGACCAAACGGCAAACGGAACGCAGAATAGCCGTGCCTTTGCCGTTCTTCAAACGATCACAGGAAACATCAACAACTCCGGGGGTTGGGTGATCAGCCCAAGACTTTCCCTGACGGGTTTGGGCATTCCCACCGATAGAACTCCTATCGGCGCCGAGGATTATTCACTCTTTTATGAGATCTGGGGACGCAAGAGCCCTTACGGACAGGTGGTCTGCTTTCCTGACAGCGTTCCTCGCGTGATCAAGGCCCTGATCGTAACCGGAGGAAATCCGGCGGTCAGCATGCCCGATTCGAATGCCTTCAGGGAGGCCATGAAAAGACTCGATCTATTAGTGGTTCTGGACCTATTTATGACAGAGACCGCGGAGCTTGCTCATTATGTGCTTCCGGGATGCACGCACCTTGAGAAGAATGGACTGGCATACAGCTACAACGTCTGTCACGGGATGCCCTACCTGATGTTAAGGAAAAAGGCGATTGAGCCCTTGTACGAGAGCCGGTCAGAGTTTACGTTCTGGAAGGAATTAGCGAAGAAGATGGGGATGGGAGAAATTTTCCCGTGGGCAACGGATGAAGAGGTGGTGGAGCTCGAGCTGAAGTCGTCCGGCCTGAGTTACAAGGAATTGAAGGAGGACAAGATCGCGGGCGCTTATTATATGGCCAAGAAATACGGAATGGATGGCTACGACATAAAAGGTTTTTCAACCCCATCGAAGAAGATCGAGATCTATTCCGAAACCTTTGCAAAGGCGGGCTTCGATCCTCTTCCTACTTATCGGGAGCCGGATCAGAGTCCATTGAACAAAGACCTTTCAGGGAAATATCCTCTCATTCTCACAACGGGGGCGCGAATCCTTTATTATACGCACGGCCAGCATCGGAACATCCGGGATCTGAAGAAGCAGTGCCCGGAGCCCTTTGCGGAGATGCATCCCAGGACGGCAGGGAAATATGGAGTGAAAAGCGGAGACCCCATCGTTGTGGAGTCGAATCGGGGTCAGATCAAGGTCAAGGCTTTGCTGACTGAGGACATGATGGAGGAAGTCGTGAGCATTCCCCATGGTTGGCCGGGGGAAGCAAACGTAAATCTGTTGACCGACATTCATCTCAGAGAGCCGATCATGGGCTATCCGCAGATGAAATCCCAACTCTGTTCGATTCGTAAAGCTTAGACTGACGGGATCGGATCAATCATGTGATTCACGAGGTTAAAAAATGAGGGATGCAGAGACAGGGTTTGATTTAGAAATTGATCTATCCCGGGGAAGCATTGATGAGGGTCCAAACGGATCCGAAAGATTCTGCTATAGGTTAGTTCGACCTATGGCGGGCAGTCCCGCATATCTGTTAAGTGATTAGAGGAGGGTAAGACATGTATTTCAGGGTTCAGTGTAACGTAAAGGAGATCGAAGCCCCAGATATAGAAACGGCCGAGCAAATTCTTAAGGATTCGCTGAAAGAGGTTATTTGGTTGCTTCCAGTCACAGAGACTCCTGTAGCACCGCCAGCGAGAGAACCTGGAAGACCTAAAGTAAAGGAAAAGAAAGGTGGACATGGTTCAATGACCATGCGCCATTAGAAAGTGTCATGGAAGCACGTGACCGGAACGTGCCCCGCAAGCCCCTGCCTTGCAGGAGGGGTGAAGGGGCACAATATGGATGATAATACCTTGCCGGGAAGCCCCGCCCTGTGGGCGGGGAGCTTCAAATATGAACAACCTGCGCAGCCAGACATCAGGCCGCGAAGAGACCTAGAGGGGTAAAAAATGAGGTACGCAGAAACAGGGTATAACTTAGAAATTGATTTGTCACGGGGAAGCATTGATAAGGTAGAGACCGACCCAAGAGAAACGGCATTGCATCTGGGGGGCAACGGTATCGCCGCGAAGCTGCTATTTGATCGGGTTCCTCCGGGAACCGATCCGTTTTCTCCCGATAACCTGCTCATATTCGGTAACGGTCTTCTGAACGGCACACCCGTTCCCGGCGCAAACCGCGTCGCGGTCAATACGATTGCCCCGGTGAACGGATTGATGGGGCATTCACTAATGGGTGGAATGTTCGGGGCGGAAATGAAAATGGCCGGCTACGACAGAATAGTCCTTAGGGGCAAGGCACCCGACCTGGTCTACCTAGCGATACACAATGACAAGGTAGAGATACGCGACGCCAGGCATCTCCGGGATAAAGGCATGTATGACACTGCCCGGTTGATCAAGGAAGAGTTGAAAGACAACAGGGCCTGGGTGGCTACCATTGGCCCGGCTGGTGAACGACGGGCTTATTTGGCTTCGATTGATTGCGGCAACTCGAGCGCCGGCCGAACGGTCGGGCCGGTCATGGGGGATAAAAATGTAAAGGCGATTGCCATCCGGGGGACAAAAGACGTGAATATCGCCCACCCCGCTGAACTCTGGGAGATGTGCTCACGCCTGAGGAAGGAACTTGATGCGAACCCGAATATCGGGGACTGGATGGCCACCGATGAAGACGACAGCTTCCATCACAACAATTTCTCCTGGGGTAATGCCCGTACACGCCGGAAGACCTTCTGGAGTGCTTCTCTCGAGGAGAGATGGCGGAACCTGAAGTACGACCACATGAGCCGCCAGACAGGTTGCTGGAATTGCCCGAAGGCATGCCACAATGTCATTAAGTGGCCGAACCGGAGAAGATTTTCCTACAAGTGCTACGGAAAAGACACCTATCACATGGCCTCCTTCCAGGAGTTGGACTTCACCTACGAGATACTCCCCATTTCTCAGGACTTAGGGCTTGACTCCTACTCCACCCCCCAGACCATCGCCTTCGCCCTTGAGCTTTTGGAGGCCGGGATTCTAACGGAAAAAGACTTTCCTGGGATGCCCTCCAACATCAGAGAGAGATTCTACTATCTTCTTCATAAAATAGCATTTAGAGAGGGCATTGGAGATATTTTGGCTGATGGCGTCTCCCGGGCAGCGGAGCGGATCGGTAACGGCGCCGAGAAATTCGATCACAACACTGTCAAGAAATTCGAGCAGTTACCCATCAAGCTCGGCAAGCTCAATCCGGCCTATTTCCTTATGATAGCCACCGGTGAGGATATGGCTATCACCCAGATCGAAGGCTCCTTCCCACAGGACCCAATCACTGATCCGGAGCTGAAGGAAGAATACATTAGAAAGTGGGTCGCGGTCCCGGATAAGAAGTTCGCAGAGTGGTTCCGGCAGTGGGAAAAACGTGATCAGTTACCCGACGACGCCATGGTCGCTATTGTTGATTGGAATGAGTGCATGCACTACCTGGATGATTCCCTGGGGTTTTGCGGATTCGTCTCCTCATTCAGAGGCCAGTTTGGCGGCACCACAGGATATCACGTATGGAACATGCCGCAGGTAATCACCCACGCGTCGGGGATGGATTTTGACAAAGACAGACTATGGGGATGCTTCCAGAGGAACCGGAATCTGATCAGGGCCCTCAATAACAGATTGGGCCTGAGAAGATTCATGGAGAGGCCGCCGGAGGATCACTGGGCGGTAAGGAATGAGGAGTATGAGCAGCAGCTGCTGACCAAGTATTATGACTTTAAAGGTTGGACCTTTGATGGGATTCCCACCAAAGAGACCCTGGAGAAATTGAGCCTGGGTTACGTGGCGGAAGACCTCATCAAGAGGGGCGTTTTGACCGGGAATGAAGTTACTGCCCTCAAAGATGCCAGGGCCCAGGCCAAGAAAGAGCAGGCCAGGAAAGAGAAGGAATAAAGGAAGGGGGCGTCACCGTGGACAGCGATGGGAAAAAAACAAGAATCATTAAAGAAATAAAGGTGGATACCAAAAAGTGCGTGGGCTGCAGGGCGTGTGAGATAGCGTGCTCCGCCTTCCACGCCATACCGAAATTTAGCTCGGTTAATACCGCACGTTCGCGGATCATGGTAACCATTGACGAAGTGAGAGACCTGTTTGTGCCGATACGGGCCGGTGACTACGCCCAGGCGGAATGTAACGGCAGAAACGTCTATGTGATCGACGGCAAGGAGTACAACGAGTGCGCTTTCTGCCCGGCTTCCTGCCCGTCGAGGGATGCGTTCAAAGAACCGGATTCAGGTCTCCCGCTCAAGTGCGATATGTGTGAAAATGTCCCGCCCCTCGAAAAGCCTATGTGCGTAGATGCATGCACGTTTGGCGCGCTGACCTACCAGGAGAGGGAAGAGGTGGTAGAGGCAGAACCGCAGAAGCGCGGGGAGATGGAGATCGGGTTAAAATCATTGATAAAGAAATACGGACTGAAGAAGGTCAAAGAAACCATTGACCGAGTATCAAAAGACTGAGAGATTTCTGAAGAACCCAGAACTCTCTGATTACAACGATTAGGAAACGATTACACCGAAATAACCCCTCCCTTCCTCCCCTTAACCTAAGGGGAGGCGAAGTGGGGTTAATCATCTTAGAAAAGCCGTGGGAGAAAAATCGCCGTAATCATTTCTTAGAATAATCCCTGCCTACCGGCAGGCAGGTCTGTAATCACGAAAAAAGGATTGAAAAAGAGCATGGAGACAATCGCATTAGCGCCGTTCAAAGATGTGATCGACGGGCTCAAAGAGTTAGGTGGAGAAGCCTTCAAATTATGCTATCAATGCGGAACCTGTGATACGGTTTGTCCGTGGAATCGAGTGAGAGACTTTTTTGTTCGAAAGATTGTCCTTCAGGCGCAATTAGGCGTGGTTCCTTTCGAATCCGAAGATCTATGGCTATGTGCCACATGCGGTCGGTGCGTTCAACGGTGCCCGAGAGGCGTAGAAATCATCGACATTATGAGGGCAATGCGCAGGCTGCTCGTGCCGGACGGTGTTGTTCCTGCCAGCATCCCTAATCTTCGGGGGATCATGACAAGCATTGCCAGCGTCGGCAATCCCTGGGGGCAAGAACCGAATGACCGAGCCAAATGGGCTAAGGATTTGGGTGTAAAAGAGTTCGGGGAGGACACGGAGGTCCTCTATTTTCCTTGTTGTTATCCGAGCTACGACCCGAGATTAAGAAAGGTGGCTGCTGCGACAGCCAATCTCCTGACCAGGGCGGGGGTCAATTTCGGGATACTGGGCTCCAAGGAAATTTGCTGTGGCGAGAGTGTCCGCAAGGCGGGCAATGAGGCCTTATTCAAACGCTTAGCAAGAGAAAACATCAAGACCTTTATTGAAAATGGGGTGAAGAAGATCCTCGTCTCCTCGCCTCATTGTTATCATGCCTTCAAAAACGAGTATGCCGAATTCAAGGTCAACTTTGAGGTGGTTCATATCTCTCAGTATTTATTCCAGCTGATGAACGAGGGAAAGCTTAAACTGACCAAGGAGTACGGGAAGAAAGTCACATATCACGACCCATGTTACTTGGGCCGACATAACGGTATCTATGATGAACCCCGAGGAGTCTTGAAGAAGATCTCCGGTTTGGAACTGATGGAGATGGCAGAGTCACGGGAAGAGAGCCTTTGTTGCGGAATGGGGGGAGGCAGGATTTGGATGGAGACGGCCAAGGAAGAAAGGTTCTCCAACCTGAGACTGGAACAGGCGATCAAGGTTGGGGCCGAGGTGTTGGCCACTTCCTGTCCCTATTGCATCACCCAATTCGAGGACAGCAGGTTAACCCTGAAAAATAGTGAGGTCATAGAGATTAAGGACATCACGGAGATTCTGCAGGAAGTGATATAGCTTGTTAGTTATTAAGTCACTGGGTAATTAAGTCATTCAATGACTAATGACTCATTGGCCTAATGACACAGCGGAGACTGATGAGGACATAGAGAAGTGAAAAAAGAACGAGTCGAAGAACAGTCTGATAAGAGTCCCGCAGACGGTCACATTGGGGACGTCATGGTGGTCGGTGGAGGGATCAGCGGTATTCAGGCCGCTCTTGATCTCGCCGATACGGGTCTCAAGGTTTACCTGGTCGACAAGGCGCCTGCCATTGGCGGCCATATGGCCCAGCTCGATAAGACCTTCCCGACCAATGACTGCTCCATGTGTATCGAATCCCCGAAATTCATCGAATGCAGCAGGCATCCGAACATAGAGATCCTGACCTATACCGAAGTGGACAGGGTCGAAGGAGAAGCAGGTGAATTCAAGGTAACCCTGATCAAGAAGCCCAGATACATTGATGAGGGAAAATGTACGGGTTGCGGTATCTGTGTAGAGTACTGCCCGATCAAGGTCCAGGATGAATATAATCAAAGCTTGTCTTTGAATAAGGCCATCCACATCTATTTCTCCCAGGCGGTTCCGCTTGTCACCTATATAGACCCTAAGAATTGCTCATTCCTCAAAAACGAAAGATGTACCATATGTATGGGGGTCTGCAAGAATAACGCTATCGATCTCTTCCAAAAGCCGGAGAAGTTGGAAGTGGAGGTAGGGGCGATTATTCTTTCTCCGGGCTATGAGGTATTCGACCCGAGACCGAGAGGCGACTATGGCTATGGAACGATGGAGAACGTGGTCACCAGTCTTGACTTTGAACGAATATTATGTGCCACCGGGCCTTACGAAGGTGAGATTCGGCGCCCTTCCGACAAGAAGCACCCCCATAAAGTAGCCTGGATTCAATGCGTCGGCTCCAGACAGGTGATCCCGGGCGGCAACAGCTATTGCTCAGCCGTATGCTGCGCGTATACCCAGAAGCAGGTGATCCTGACAAAAGACCATGACGCTCAGGCCGAGTGTACCATATTCCATAACGATATACGCTCTTTCGGCAAGGATTTTGAGCGGTTCTACCAGAGAGCGGAAAGCCTTCCCGGGGTTCGATTTATAAGAAGCTACGTATCGATAGGAAAAGAGATCCCTGAAAGCAAGAACGTCACTGTGCGGTACACCACGTACGAGGATGGCGTGAAGGAAGAGGAGTTCGACCTCGTGGTCTTATCCGTTGGATTGAACCCTCCTGCTGATGTGAAGGATCTGGCTAAGACGTTCGACATTGAGCTCACTCCACAGGGATTCTGTAAAACCAACCCTGTTCATCCGATTGAGACCTCTCGCCCGGGAGTTTTCGTAAGCGGAGCCTTCCAGGGTCCCATAGATATCCCGGAGTCGGTTATGAGTGCCAGCGGAGCCGATGCCCTCTGCAGTCAACTGCTTGCCTATCGGCGAGGGGAGCTGGCCACAGAAAGGGAGTATCCACAGGAGAGGGATGTCTCCGGTGAGGAGCCCAGGATCGGGGTCTTTGTGTGTCATTGCGGGGCCAATATCGGGAGGGTGGTAGACGTTCCCTCGGTCGTCGAATATGCTTCCGGCTTGAAGAATGTGGTCCAGGCCCAGGAAGCTCTCTTTGCGTGCTCTACCGATACTGCCAAGAAGATAGCGGAGACGATCCGGGAAAAAGGGCTCAACCGTGTGGTGGTCGCCGCCTGCACCCCCAGGACTCATGAACCGCTATTCCGGGACACGCTTCGTGAAGGGGGAATCAATCCCTATTTCTTTGAAATGGCCAACATCAGGGAACATTGCTCCTGGGTCCATTCTCGAGAAAAGGAAATTGCCACTCGGAAGGCAAAGGATATCGTTCGGATGTCGGTCGCCCGGTCCGCTCGCTTAAAGGCTTTACAGGAATTCGAACTGCCGGTCGACAAGAGGGCGTTGGTGGTCGGAGGAGGCGTGGCCGGGATGACCAGTGCCCTGAGCCTGGCCACCCAGGGATTTGAGGTCTACCTGGTCGAAAAAGATAAGGACCTGGGGGGAATGGCTCGAAGAATTCACACCACCCTCGAAGGGTTCGATGTTTCGGCATACCTCGGTGATCTTGTACGCAAAGTTTACCAGCACCCCTCCGTTCACGTATCTACTGATTCTACCATCGCAGGGGTTTCCGGTTATGTGGGAAATTTCAAAACCAAAGTGACGTCTGAAACAATGGTCAAGGAGATACGCCACGGAGTAGCCATCATCGCAACCGGCGCCGAAGAATATAAACCCGCCGAGTACCTTTATGGGAAAGATGAGAGAGTATTGACCCAGCTGGAGTTGGGGGAGCGAATCGCCAAAGGAGAGGAAAAGGTGATCAACTCCCAGTGTCTGGTGATGATCCAATGCGTAGGCTGCAGAAATGAAGAGAGAAATTACTGCAGCCGGGTATGTTGCAGCCACGCGATCAAGAACGCCTTGAAGCTGAAAGAATTAAACCCCCGGATGGATATCTATATTCTCTTTCGGGATATGAGAACGTATGGGTTTAGTGAGGATTATTACAGGGAAGCGGCAAATAGGGATGTGAAATTCATCCGGTATGAGGCGGGTGATAAGCCCCAGGTGGAAGCTGTTGAGGAGGGGGGGCAGCGCATTCTGAGGGTTACCGTGAGCAATCCTGTTTTGGATCAGAGGTTTGTTCTGGATGCCGATTTGGTCGCGTTGTCTGCCGCCGTTATTCCTGCAGCGACGAATAGTGAGATATCCAGATTTTTCAAGGTGCCTTTAAACTCGGATGGCTTCTTCCAGGAAGCCCATGTCAAATTAAGACCTGTTGATTTTGCCGCGGATGGCGTTTTCCTGTGCGGGATGGCTCACTACCCCAAGCATATCTCCGAGGCGATTAGCCAGGCCTACGGTGCTGCCGGCCGGGCCGTGACGGTTCTTTCAAAGGATTCCGTGATCGCCTCCGGTGCGATTTGCGAGGTCAATGAGAGGGATTGTGTATCGTGTGGGGCATGTATATCGGTGTGTAAATATGGGGCGATCGAGTTTCATGAAACACCCCAGGGCAGAAAGGCCAAGGTTAATCCGGTTCTCTGTAAAGGAGATGGTCTCTGCAACTCGGTGTGTCCCACAGGGGCGATTTTTCTTAAGCACTTTACCGATGAAGAGCTTTCAAGACAGATTGACGCGCTGTGCCAGGCCTTGTAAAGGTCCAAGAACGAATAAAGCGGGGATCACTGAAGGAGTAGGAGATCAGAATGGGTACAGAATTTGAGTTTAAACCAAGGATCTTAGGTTTTTTGTGCTTCTGGTGAGGATACGGCGCTGCTGACCTGGCTGGAGTTTCCAGACTGCAATATACGCCTGAGATTACGATTGTCCGCGTCATGTGCACCGGCAGAGTCGACCCGGCATTTATCCTCCGAGCTTTCTCAAACGGAATAGACGGGGTGTTTATCGGTGGTTGTTGGCCGGGCGAATGCCATTATACGACTGAAGGAAATTACCATGCGTTAAGCACGATGCTTCTCACCAGAAAATTACTGGAGCACATCGGGCTGAACCCCGAAAGGTTGAGGCTCGAATGGATTTCTGCCGCTGAAGGAATCCGTTTCGCCGAAGTGATGAATGACGTTGCCAAGAACGTAAAGGAGTTAGGACCTCTCGGCAAGAACGAAGGAATAGACGGAAATGGATTGAAGGTCAAACTCAAAGCACTCATGAATTTACTTCCCTATATTAAACTGGTGGAAAGAGAAAGGCTGAGGGTGCCTTTTGATAAAGAAGAAGAATATAAGAATTTCTTCGCCAGTGACGAGGTAGACAGGTTATTTAGAGAACTCATTGCAGATAAGCTGGCAGTCAGCCAAATGATGTTACTCCTGCAAGAGAAACCTCTTTCGGTTGGAGAAATCTCTGCCATCTTAGGCTTAAAGCCGGCTGACGTATCAAGACACCTTAATCGTTCAGTCAGGCAAGGATTAGTCAGTTTCGATGAAAGCCAGTGCGCTTTGCTCTCACCGAAGGTGAAAGGGCAGGCCCGGGGTGAACGGGGTTAACGAGGTTAACGGGGTTAAGGGAAAGGTTAGGACAGGGGCGATGGATAACGATAGAATCGACCGGATCATCGACAAATATCAGGGCAAACCCAGTTCGGTCATCCAGTTACTTATGGAGATTCAGCACGAAAATCATTGGCTTGCCAGGGAAGTATTGGTGAAGGTCAGTAAGAGACTGGAAGTTCCTCTCAGTGAGGTACTCCATATCGTCACCTTCTATAAAACCTTCAGTTTGATTCCTAAAGGACGCCATGAGATTCACGTATGCACGGGCACTTCCTGTCATGCCCGCGGCGGCCAGCGTGTCCTTGACAGGGTTCAGGACCTGATTGGAATCAAACCCGGAGAAACGAGCTCGGATTTAAAGTTCAGCCTGGAGGCCGGCAACTGTTGCTCGTTAGGACCGGAGATCGTCATCGATGGGAAGCATCACGGCAGGATAGAACCAGACAAAGTGGAAGATGTCTTGAAAGACTATCATTAAGGAAAAATTATGCCAAGGATAAATTCGGCTACGGAATTGCAGGCACTCAGGAAAGGCCTTTTGTCGAAAAGGGATCCCAACAAGCCTTGTGTCGCAGTCTGTGCAGGAACGGGCTGCCTCGGTCCCGGCAGTGACAACGTAATCAGCGCCTTCGAAAGAGAGGTCGAAAAACATGCTTTGAAGGGGAAGGTGGATATGAGAGCCACGGGCTGCCATGGATTCTGTGAAACAGGACCGAACGTCGTCATCTATCCCGAAGAAATTTGCTACACCCGGGTCAGAGTAGAGGACGTCCCGGAAATTGTCTCTCAGACGGTGATTGGGAAGAAGGTGATCGACCGGCTGGTTTATACTGACCCCCATACCGGCGAAAAGTCAGTCCATCAGTCTGAAATACCTTTTTACAAGAAGCAGATGCGGCACCTCATCGGCAATAATAGTAAGATCGATCCCAAGAGCCTCGATGACTATCTGGCGCTCGGGGGTTATTCTGCGTTATCCCGAGCACTTTTCGAGATGAGCCCTGAGCAGGTCCTCGAGGAAATAAAGAAAGCTAACCTGCGCGGCCGGGGCGGCGGCGGATTCCCTGCCGGCTTGAAGTGGGAGACGGCCCGTAATGCGCCCGGGGAAAAAAAGTATGTGATCGTCAACGGCCACGAAGGGGAGCCCGGCGCGTTCATGGATCGGGCCCTCTTTACGGGAAATCCCCACAGCGTCCTGGAAGGTCTGATCATCGGGGCGTACGCGATCGGCGCGCATGAGGGATTTATCTACACCCGTCACGACTCTGCTCAATTAAGAAATAATATTGCCATTGCCCTCGCTCAGGCGGAGCAATACGGGCTTTTAGGTGAAAATATCCTTGGCTCGGGCTTCAACTTCAATGTGGAGGTGCATCTCGATGTGGGGATATTCGTTTCCGGCGAGTCCAGCGCATTGATGAGGTCCATAGAAGGGAAGGCACCGGAGCCAAGACCCAAATATATCCGCACTTCGGTCAGCGGTATCTGGGAAAGGCCGAGTAACCTGAACAATGTAGAAACCTGGGCGAATGTCCCTCAGATCATCAGCAAGGGCTATGCCTGGTATACCCGTATCGGGACAGAGGGAAGTAAGGGAACGAAACTGATCTCCCTATCGGGCAATATCGTGAATACAGGGGTCGTGGAAGTTCCTATGGGTACCACGCTCAGAGAGATCGTCTACGACATCGGTGGTGGAATTCCCAACGGAAAGAAGCTCAAGGCGGTTCACTTCGGAGGACCCATGGGAGGGTCTATTCCCGCGAGCCTCCTCGACACCCCGTTGGATTTCGATGCCCTTGCAAAGCTGGGAGCTCCGATAGGGGCAGGCGGCATGTTCGTCATGGATGAAGATACCAATATGGTCGAGGTCGCCAGGTTTTTCCTCAACTTTCTCACAAATGAGTCGTGCGGCAAATGTGTTCCATGCCGCGAGGGCATCAGGCAGATGCTCAAGATTTTGACCCAAATCAGTGAAGGAAAGGGAAGAGAGGGCGATATCGAGCTTTTGGAGGAGTTGTGCGAGGTAGCCGGAGCGGCCTCCCTGTGCGCTTTAGGGAAAACAGCTTCTGGCCCTGTGCTGAGCACGCTGGGCTACTTCCGAGAAGAGTATGAGGCAAACATCAGGGAGAAGAAGCGCCCAGCGTAGGCGTTTGCCCCCGATGAGCAGTCATCAGAGCCAAAGAAAGTGGAAAAAGATGAGTGACATCCTTTTACAGATTGATGGAAAAGAAGTAGAAGCGAGAGAAGGGATGACCATTTTGCAGGCAGCACAGAGTGCAGGAATCATTATTCCTACACTCTGTCACCACGAGAAATTAGATTCTTATGGGGTATGTCGAATTTGCACCGTAGAGGTCGAAACTCGCGGCAGGACCAATCTCGTTGCTGCTTGCCTTTACCCGGTAGAAAAGAATCTGGTCGTTAGAACCAGATCTGAGATGGTAGATAAAGTCCGCAAGATGATTTTGGAACTGTTGCTGGCTCATGCTCCGGAAGCCCCGGCATTGCAGGATCTGGCCCGAGAATATGGAGCCCAAAGAGCCCGTTTTGAAAAAGAGCCCTCCTTTTGCATTCTTTGTGGTCTATGTGTCAGATACTGCGCTGAGGTCAAGAAGAAGAACGCTATTGCATTTGTTGATCAAGGAGCAAAACGAGAGATCAACTTCATTCCGGAGATCGCCTCTCAGGAGTGCTGGAGCTGCAAGGAATGTTTTCCGCTTTGCCCTACCTCCTATCTACAGGCAGCTTACTTTTTAATCGAAGGGCTCGCGTTTCCCCCGCCTTCTGCCTCGGAGGAATAGGCATTAGATACTCTTCCAGGACAGAGACGGGGAGCGACGTAAATCGGACAAAGAAGAACGATGAACATCCTTTGAATCCATTTATCCACCTACGCAGAAGACCATGGGCTCTGCCCGTGGATGAATGCGTGAAAGGTAGCTAAATTATTCATGTGCTCCGAGGCTTGATGCTTCGGTGGATTTCGCCACCGGTGGATAACCCTCCGAAGCCTTGGCCTGCCTCCGCCGGAGCGGCTTCGCGCAGGCAGGCGCAGGAGGGTATTTCAATGGAGGGACCACGGGCTTTGCCCGTGGGGCTCCATACAGAGGTGATCATGAAATCGATGGAAGAGCAGAAGTATTGGAACCCGGTTATTGAGACGCTGTCTCGGGAGAGGCTGACGGAGATTGAACTGAAACGCTTCAGAGAGACCCTCCGATGGGCGAAAGAGAGTTCCCCTTTTTACAGAGAGAAACTTCGTGGGATTGAACCCGAGGATATCCGGACTTTTGAGGATATCTCGAAGGTTCCCATGACGGAAAAAGATGAACTACGGGCTGCCCAGGAAGGGAAGGAACCGTTTCTTTATGGCGACCTTCTGGCCGTACATCCTGAAAGATTGTCCGTCTTTCATCAAACATCGGGGACGACGGGAAAGCCGGTCTTCTTCCCAGACACTTATGAAAGCTGGCAATTGGTTGTAGACATTTGGTGTTACATCCTTTATGCAGCAGGATTTCGTTCGACGGACCGAGTTTTTCTGCCCTTTGTCTATAATGTTTACATCGCCTTCTGGCAGGGCCACTATGCTGCTGAAAAGCTGGGGTGTGAGGTTGTTCCCGGAGGTGGACTGGAAACAAAAGCACGCATCCAGAAGATGAAGGAGGTTCAAGCCACGGCCTTGATGAACACGCCGACTTATGGCCTCCATATGATAGAGGTGGCGAAGGAGATGGGAATCGATCCTAAGCGAGATCTCCGTGTAAAAAAGATGATTTGCGCGGGTGAGCCTATGCCGGAATCGACCCGGCTTCGCCTCGAAGAGGGGTGGGGAGCTGATGTCTATGACCATATCGGTGGGACAGAGCCAGGCGGATGGGCAGGGATGTGTTCCGAAAAGCAAGGAATGCATGTGATCGAACCCTATTTCCTTCATGAGATGGTGGACCTGGAGACGATGTCCAAACCCGTTCCACCAGGAGTGAAAGGGGTCGCGGTCATTACGCCTTTATGCCGCAAATGTATTCCGCTCATCCGGTTCAACCTGAAAGATATTATGGTGGTGAGGAAAGATCCGTGCTCTTGCGGTAGGACTTCCATCCGGGTGGATCAGATCGGAGGCAGAGTCGATGACCTCAGGAAGATTCGAGGAGTCTTTTTCAGCCCGAGCGTCGTGGAAGAGGTGATCCGGGGACAATTCCCGGAAGTAGTGGAGTTTGAAACCCTATTGACTCAAGAAGAGGTGATGCCTGTTCTCACGCTCAAAGTTGAACTTGACCCTTCGATCGGGGAAAACCAATATAAGGAGCTTCGATCGCGTATCAGAGAAAGACTCAAGATCAGATCAAACCTGACCTTTGAGATGGAGATTGTTAAACCCGGGGGCCTTCCCCGCTACACCTTAAAATCGAGTCGATTTAAGGATCTGACGAAGAAGTAAGAAGAGGGTAGTCCCACACTTTAGGGGGTAGGGGCGACTTTAGTCGCCCTTGGAACAGGGAGGCTGAAGCCTCCCCTACCCATTGCTGAGTAAGGGACTACAGGGAGACAGTATGGACTACGATCTGAAGGCCATGGATTTAGAGATTAAGGCGATTGAGGAGAGAACAAGAAGACTGAAAGAATTGGGCCGTGGGTTTGAAGCGGTTGAAAAGAATGCGGAGGCGATTCTCACCTTCGTGTATCTATTAAAGAAAAATGTTTCGGAAATCATTGAATGAAGGAAATGGAATTTATTTTTCTCACCATGTTGTAACCCTCAATATCGAGGCCATCCACCAACGGATGACAGGATAATATGGAACCGCAATACCGGATCCACGTATTGGCCACCGCACAAACCATTCTTCCCAAGAGCTTATTTCTCTACTTGATTCCTGATCCAGGGCTGATAGCTATTCCAGCCCTCTTCTTTTACATCGAGGGCGCGGGCAAACACATTCTGGTGGACACAGGAGGGGAAGGGGAAGAACTTCGGAAGAATTCCCAATTCGGTGCTCCATGGGAAGAGGTTCGCTCTTTTGAAGAGAACCTGGCCCGGGTTGGAATCACCCCGAATGATGTTGATATTGTTATCCAGACTCATCTCCATTTCGACCACACACTCAATACCAGAAAATGCCACAATGCCAAGGTCTATGTTCAAAAAAATGAGCTCGCTCAAGTAAAGGATCCACATCCTCTTACCTCTCAAATGTATCGATGGTTCGAGAAAGGAGGGAAGGATCTCAATTATATGGTTGTAAACGGAGATCATCAACTTTTGCCGGGAATCGAGTTGCTCTCAGTGCCTGGTCACAGTCCGGGCTGTCAAGCTGTGGCTGTAAATACTGCCAAAGGGAAGGCCATCATTACCGGCTTCTGCAGCATCCATGAAAATTTTAATCCGCTACCTCCTCTTAAGTCTCTGGTGCCGGTCATCTGTCCGGGAATTCATCTCAATGCAGTTCAGGCTTATGAAAGTCTATGGCGTGTAAAAAAGATAGCCGATGTTATTCTGCCGATGCATGAACCCAGCTTGGTGGGTGCCGAATGCCTCTGAGGAAAAATTCCACTTCGATCCGGGTCCAGAGTACGAAACGAAAGCGATTGGGTCTGTTCACCCTTCAGGGTGCGTCTGTTTACCGCAGGCAGGCTGTTTTCGCTCCGATAATCACCGGAGCGGCTAGGGCATTGGAATTGTGGCCGTATTTTGGAATTAATCTAATAGACCGCGCAAGGGATTCTGCCAATACGATGTGAAAGGAGAAGATTCCATGCAAACCGGAGACGGCATTCAGGCGGCCGAACCGAGAAGGCTTTATATTCCGTCGGTGGCTCTGTCGATATTGGTCGCTGCCCTTGTTTCATTTGCCTGTAACCTCGACAAGTTCATCTACCCTCCAATCATTCCGTTAATCGTAAGAGATGTGCATATCTCCTTTGCGCAAGCCGGATTCCTCATGGGCGTCATTGGAATCGTTGGCATTTTTGTCGCAATTCCCGGCGGTATCTTGATTAGCCGGATAGGCATTAGGAACTCGGGCTTGCTGGGTCTTCTCGTCACTGCCATCGGCTCCCTGATGATCGTTGTCGTCCCGAACTACTGGCTGATGGTTGTAGGGCGTGGTATCGCCGGGTCTGCTGAGCGACTGGTGCAGATCGTTGGACTGACGATCATAGGGGTCTTTATCCCTCGCGAGAGAAATGCTTTTGCCCAGGGGATCCTTGCGGCCATGATCCCGATCTCCGTCGCAATGAGCGGAAGCACGATGGGCTTTTTTGGAAATGTGTACGGGTGGCGAAGTGTTTTTACAGTGTCGATGATTACACAGGTCGTGATTGCTATCCTTTTCTATGTGCTGTTTCTCCATACGGAGAAGCCGGAGCAGAAAGCACCGCAGGCTTTCGGCCAAGTTCCTTCCAGCAAGCCCGAATCGATCTGGGCCAACGGGGAAGTTTGGAAGCTAACCATCATCTGGGGGTGTTTCCAAGGGGGTTCTTTCATCATTGCCACCTGGTTCCCAACGTATCTGAAAGAGACTCTCAAGGTCAATATAGGTGTCGCGGCCCTTATGGCGTCTATTGGCTGGTGGGTTGCAATCATTGGTTCGATCCTGATCGGCTGGCTATCGGATCTTAGTGGAAAAAGAAAGATCTGGATTGTGGGCTCATCAATCGCTGTGGCTGTTTGTGGCTTTGTCCTTCCCCTGTCTTCTACCGCCGCTCCCATTCTCGTCCTGATTGCGCTCGCCGGGCTTTTTGCCTCCGTACTCCCTCCTGCACTCATGGCGATGGTGCCGGAGGTCGTGAAGGACAAGCGCCAGATTCCGCAGGCTTTCGGCATCCTATCTGCTGGTCTGTCACTTGCCCTTTTTATTGTGCCGACGCTTGCCGGTTGGTTGCGGGATATGAGCGGAGCTTTCAGGAGTACTCTGTATCTGATGGCGTGCTTGTCAATCGTGTGCGCCATTGTTGGCCTAACGCTGAAAAGCCGTTGAGCATTGACAGCCAAGTTCAGGGTTTAACATGACATGACGGGAGGGAAGGGCAGATGATTGCCCGGAAAAATGACAAAGGAGGAGTTAAATGGGAGAGCAGCAAGGAAGAGTGAACGTTTTTGAAGAAACGATGGCCCATATGACCTACGTTCAGATTGAGGAAGCAGCGGAGAACGGGATAAGCATCCTCTTTCCGGTTGGAGTCGTTGAGGAACATGGGCCCCACCTGCCTCTGGCCGTCGATGTTTATGGTGCATATCTTCAGTCAAGAGCGATCAAATTAGAGCTGGAGAGGAAAGGGATCGGAACTCTCATCGCCCCTCCTTTTTATTGGGGGATTAACATGGCGACCGGTGCATTTGGGGGTTCTTTTTCTTCCAGGGAGGAGACGGTGATAGCGGTTCTCCGGGATGCGATGTCGTGTCTGAAAAGATGGGGATTCGATCGGGTCTTCTTTATCAACCACCATTTGGATGGCAGTCACATGCAGGCTGTCGATAAGGCGATTCAGGTCGCTCGGAAAGAGGTCGGGATAAAGGCTTATTGGATTATGGATCCGTTTGTTGCGAAGCGGCTGGGGTATAAAGGAGATGAGGAGCATCTCCTTCTTCACAGGAGCCTCATTCCGGCAGGACCGCCTCCGCAGTTTCTCGATATCCACGCTGAAGGATATGAAACGAGCCTCATCTGGCATTACCTTCCCGAGCTGATCCATTTGGAGGTCTGGAAGGGTTTGAAACCAACCAATTTGACATTTAAGGATCTCGAAGTCTGGAGAAAGGGCGGAATGGATGCGCGGAAAGTGACACCTAACGGATATTTCGGTGACCCAACAACAGCCCGTCCAGAAAGGGGAAGGGAAGAAGTAGAAGCTTACGGGAGAATTGCGGCTCAAGTGATCGAAGATTTTCTAAGGGGTTGCTATTCTCCTCCGAGAGAATCTGACAATAAATAATGAAATATAGGGGTGGACGCATGATGAGGGGGCCCCAAATACTCTTTGTGCCCCGGAATCTTCCCGGTGGTTCGATGACTATTTCAAAGAGCTGAAAGCAGGCCTGATAAAGAGTTTTGAAAGTACAATCTCAGAAAGGAGGAGTTCAAATGTCACTGAAAGTCATGCTGGCAATCCTATGTGTCACAGGAGTTTGTACAATGGCTCGAGCTCAATCCCAACCTGAAGGTATGTATGCCGACATCGTTCTATTTAATGGGAAGATTGTGACGGTTGATAAGTCTTTTAGCATTGCCCAGGCAGTCGCCGTTCGTGACGGAAAGTTCATCGCAGTCGGTGCCAACAAAGAGGTCAAGGCGTTTGCCGGGGCCAGGACGAAAAAGGTAGACCTCAAGGGGAAGATGGTGCTGCCAGGATTTATAGATAGCCACCCTCATATGCTCGCTTATTACATGGCGAAGGATATAACGGTCGATGTGTCAGGGGTCAAGTCTATCGGAGAGATTAAAAAACGTGTGGCTGCCGCTGTCAAGACGAAAAAACCGGGCGAATGGGTTCTTTGCTCGGCGGTGGGTGAGCCGCCTGATTATATGGGAGGGGCTGGGTGGTTTGACGAGAAACGTTGGCCGACGCGTTGGGACCTCGACGAAGTAGCCCCGGATAATCCGGTTCTCATCCAGGGAATCATATCTGTTTGGTCGCCTCATCCGGCAATCATCAATAGTTACGGCTTGAGGTTACTTGGAGTTACCAAGGACACTCCCGACGAACCGAAAGGCCTCATGTTCATCAGAGATGAAAAAACGGGCGAACTGAACGGTCAGCTCGAAAAGGCACACTTCTGGAGCTATGGCAGGCTGTTCTGGAAACTTCTCGGCATGCTTCCCCGGCCCAGCTTTGAGCAGTCCCTGGATGGGGTAGGGGAGAGCATGAAAAGATGGAATGCAGCCGGAGTAACCGCCGGATATGAGGGACATGTCGTGGGTCCGCCCGACTTACGAATTCTCAAGGAGCTGGAGAATAGGAAAGGGATGACAATGAGAATGCTTTTCGCTTACGAAGTCCCCAAAGAATTGGATAAAGCGCCCATCGATCAGGCGGAGAAATGGATCCGGGATATTGCGTCCTATTCAGCAGGCCGCGGCATTGGAAATGACTGGCTCAGAGTAGGGGGTATAACGGTATCCTTGGACGGGCCCGTGCAGCTTGGAGTGGCTGTCATGAGGACCCCATACCTCGGCCCCTTCGGGGAAATGACAGAGGGCGTGCAGATGTTCTCGACCGAGAGATTGAAGGACCTATGTCTGCTTGCAGCGAAGCACGACGTCCGGATGAATATCCAGTTTGCCGGCAGCAAGACGACCGATATCGGCCTGGAAGCGGCTGAATATGTCAACAACCAGATTCCCATAAAGGGTAGGCGATGGATCTTCCAGCATGTTCAACATCCCACCCAGGAGCAGGTGAAGAGATGTGCGGAATTGGGCATCTATAGCACGACCGTAGTCGGTTTCGAATATACCAAGGGGAAGGAGACCTTTGTCAGGCGAATGAGGGCTACTAACACCGAGATCATTGATACCCTCATGCCCTTCCGGTGGTTTTTCGATGCAGGGGCAGTGATCGGCAACAGCACGGATGGGGCCCATTATGAACCCATGTGGAATTTATGGGACCTGCTGACCCGCATGGACGGCAGAACGGGAGAGATCGTTATGACGCCGTGCAAGAAGATTTCCCGGGAGGAAGCCATCCGGCTCAATACCATAGAAAACGCGAAAGTCCTCTGGTGGGAGGACAAAATTGGTTCCATTGAACCGGGCAAGTTGGCTGATCTGGTTGTGCTCGATAAAGATATACTCACCTGCACTGTGGATGATATTAAGAAGACGAAAGTATTGACGACTGTGATTAACGGAAAAGTGGTGCACGGAGGGTTTTAAGTCAACGTAGGGAGGAGTATGAAATGAGGTGTAGGTTATTCATCATATCAGTGATCACCCTCTGGATCTGCTCAACTGCACTGGCAGGAGGGACAACGACCGGTCCTGCCATCACCACTCACGGGTACTCCACCTTTGATGAGACAATGGTTGACATGGCATGGCCTCAAGTTGAAAAAGCAGCGCAAGAGGGAGCCATGATCTTATTTCCAATAGGAGTGATTGAAGAGCATGGTCCCCACATGGGTCTGGGCGTAGATACCTATTTGGCTTATATGAGGTGTAAACTCCTCAGGCGAGGGCTTGAAATAAGAGGCATCAAAACCCTTATTGCCCCGCCTTTCTACTGGGGGATCAATCATAATACCGGTTCCTTTCCCGGTTCCTTTACCGTTCGAAAAGAGACGATGAAGGCGGTCCTTCATGACACATTAGCCTGTTTCAAGAGATGGGGTTTTTCTTACGTATTTGTGGTCAATAATCATGGTGACGGCGAACATAATCTTGCCATTCTGGAGGCCGTAAAAGAGGCGCGGATCGATACAGGGATCAGAGCTTATCTTCTTCTCTCGGAGTCAGATGCGAAGGCCCGTTTCAAACTCACGGGCAAAGAGCATTATGTCCTGATTCAACCAGGTTTGGCCAATGATCCTCCTCCGAAATATCTCGACATCCATGCGGGCGGCCGTGAAACAGGGGTGATGCTTCATTATTTCCCTGAGCAAGTGAATAAGGAATTAGCAAGAACGCTCAAGCCAACCAGTCTTACCCTTCAGGATCTCACGACCTGGGATCAGGGTTGGGATGATGCAAGGAGGATAACCCCGTTGGGATATTTTGGCGATCCCGCGAGTTTTGACCCGGAGGCGGGCCGGCAACGAACGGAAACTTCGGTAAGAGGAATGGCTGATCTGATTGAGACATTTCTTAAGGGGAAGGAAGAGGCTAAGCCATGACCGAAATTGATAAAGGAGGGAAGGGCATGAGGAGAAAAGGAATTATTTTCTGTGTGTGTGTTTTTTCCGCCTTGATCGTTGGAGGACTCGTCTGGGCAGATTCATTGGAAGAGGGGAAGAGGTTGCTGTCAGAAGGGTTCCGGACCTTTCAAAAGGATCCACTTCTCAAGGCGAAGAATAATCTTGAAGGATTTGCGATAACAACCCCCAACGATCCAAAGATTTATTATTTTCTTGGGCAGTGTTTCAATGGATTGTCCCAAGTGGAAGAGCTGGCTGGAAATAAAGACGGCGCATCCAGCCTGATCGAAGAAGGAATAAAGGTCACGAAGAAATCGGTTGAGCTCGATGATGCCTTCTCTGAGTCTCATAGCCTTCTTGCTTCCTTTTACGGTCGTCTTATCGCCCTCAAAGGTGGAATGGCGGGGATGACCTATGGGTCCATGAATGAGGAAGAGATTCAAAAGGCTTTGAAATTGGGTCCCCAAAATCCGCAGGCTCATCTGGAGCTTGGTATCTCGAGAGCGAATACACCCCCGCAATTTGGGGGAGATCTTGAAGTGGGAATTGAAGCGATTGAGAAAGCCATT
>Ga0315282_10003128_pt1 | contig 29798 bp, 23 predicted proteins | sample YL17G07_20_MG_FD_203693 | JGI IMG/M metagenome (GOLD analysis project Ga0315282, IMG submission 203693) | Sediment microbial communities from Yellowstone Lake, YNP, Wyoming, USA - YL17G07_20 | ecosystem: Environmental > Aquatic > Freshwater > Lake > Sediment | place: USA: Wyoming | collected... | reverse complement strand
AGCAGACCCCGGTAGACGGCACGCTTCTTGCATGAAACGAGAGCTGGAGGTGCGAACCGTAGTTCGCATGCGCCTATCCTACGTCTTCAGAAAGGAGGGTAGATGCGCACGCATTTGTTGGCTGCAGTTCTCGTGTTGGGGCTCATTGCCGTTGTCGCAGGGGCGGCGAGTGCAAGTCCGTGGCCTGACTACAGCGCGGCGGGAGGTCCGTTCTCGTTCACCGTCACGCCCACGCTGACAGGCACGGGCTGGGACTACCTCGTCTCAGTTGATCCCGGCAACGCCTATCCGGGTTGGGGGATCAAAGCGTTCGTGGTCTATCCCAGCGACGTCACCACCCAGGCGTCTCAGGGGTGGAGCGGGTACGACGGTGGCAACACCGCCGGCTGGACGAACACGAACGGCGGCTGGGAACTGAACAAGTACCCAGGCCCGGCCGATACCACCGCGGCGTTCGGGTGGCAGACGGGGAGCAGCTACGTCATGAGTGGCAGCTCCGCGACGTTCCATGCCGTCAACCTGCCGGCCGGCTTCGCGGACTGGACGCAGCACTTCGTCGTGCACGTGTGCCCGCCGAATGGCGGCGCCACGTACTGGACGCCCGGAGACGGCGGCGGACCGCCCCAGGAGACGCCCGAGCCGGGCTCGTTGGCCCTGCTCGCCCTGGGCGCCGGCGCCATGCTCGGCGTGCTGAAGCGGCGCAAGCCCAGCTAGAGCGAACGGCTGGATCAAGTCGTACCGCGTACGCAAACAACACGAGAACGCAGACCGACCGGCCCCCACAGGGAGCCGGCCGGAAGCACCACCAGATGGCCCCCGCCCCCAACGGGGGCCATCTTCATTGCGGACGAGACGCAGCGGAGGGCTGCGGGCTTACCGATAGATCGTAACAGGCTGCGACCAAGAGCAGTTGCCGGCCGCGTCGTAGGCCGCGGCCTGAAGCACGTGCGTGCCTCGCGTCCATCTCCTGGTGTTGAGCCGGAAGGAAGGGCTGGCCGAGGTGGAGGTCCCGACGACCACCCGATCGGTATAGAGTTCCACACGCACGACCCCGACGTTGTCGGAGGCGTTGACCCTGACCGTGACCGAACCGCTCGTCCTCGAACCGTTCGGGGGCGAGACGATCTGCACCGTGGGCGGCTCGGCGTCTATCACCTGCGTCGAAACGTTCGAGACAGCGACTGTGAGCTGCGCCGTGGCGGTGTTTCCAGAGGTGTCGGTGGCCGTGGCCGTGAGGGTGTGCGGCCCGTCGGAGACGGCCGTGGTGTCCCAGGAGAAGGTATAGGGAGCAGAGGTGTCGGTGAAGGGCGTCCCGTTGTCTACGCGCACCGACACCGAGGCAACGGCGACGCTATCAGAGGCGGAAAGCTGGATCTGCACCACGCCCGCCACGGTGGCGCCGTTCGCCGGCGCGGCAAAGGAGACCGTAGGGGGCGTAGTGTCCGGCGGCGGGGCGTTCGTCACGGTAACGCCGAGCTGCGCCGTGGCGGTGTTTCCGGAGGTGTCGGTGGCTGTAGCCGTGAGGGTGTGCGGCCCATCGGGAACCGCCGTAGTGTCCCAGGAGAAGGTATAGGGAGCAGAGGTGTCGGTGAAGGGCGTCCCGTTGTCTACGCGCACCGACACCGAGGCGACGCCCGCGTTATCCGAGGCCGAGACCTGGACCTGCACTACCCCGCTCAGCATGGCTCCGTTGGCCGGTGTGGCAAAGGCCACGGTCGGCGGCTGCGTGTCGCGCGCTCCTTGGAGGGCGAGTGCGACCGCCCGGGCGGCATTGACCCGCCCACACCCGAATTGAGGGTCCCGCCCCGCGGCCCCCAGATCGTCGGCCGACTGCCTGATGATGTCCTGCGCCTGCTGGCCGGTCAGGCTCGGATTCGCCGACAGTACCAGCGCCGCCACGCCCGCGGTGATCGGCGCCGAGAAAGACGTTCCCGAAGCCGACCGATAGCCGCCGCCGTTGGCTGTGGTGAGGATGTCAACGCCGGGGGCCACCACGTCAATCACGTTCCCGGTGTTGGAGAAGGAGGCGAGGCAATCAGAGCTGTCGGTCGCCCCCACGGTGAGCACGTACGGGTTGTCGGGCAGCGACAGGGCCGAGCCGCCATTGCCGGCGGAAATGGTGACCACGCCGCCCTTGGACTGGAAGTACTTCGCCGCCTCTTGGACAGACGCGGCGCCGCTGAACTCGTAACTCAGGTTGGCCACCCGCGCCCCGTGGTCGGCCGCCCAGGTCAGCCCCGCGGCCGCGGTGCTGTAGTACGCGTAGCCGTTGCCGTCGCTGATGCGGATCGGCATGATGCGGCAGTTCCAGGCGACTGAAGCTACCCCTTGCTCGTTGTTTCCGATGGCGGCGGCGGAACCGGCAGTGGCGGTGCCATGTCCGTAGACGTCGTGCGTGTCGCTGGTGCCGTCGTACGCGTTCCAGCCGGGCACCAGCTTCGGGGCCATGTCCGGGTGGGTTGGGTCAACACCGGTGTCCAGGATGGCGACGATGATCCCCGAACTGCCCGTGGTCGTGTCCCAGGCCGAGGGCCCGCCGATCTTGGGGAGATGCCACTGGGTCGGGTAGGAGGGGTCATCCGGAACTGCCTCCGGCTCCGCCACCCAGTCCGGCTCCACGAACTCCACGTTCGGGTTGTGGGCGTAGAAGCCGGCGCCCTTTTCCACCGTCATGCCTGGGGCTAGGTCCACCACTTCCACGCCAATCTGGGGGATCTCCCGCACGAACCGGGCGTGCGCGTTCGCGTGCGCACGCGCCACATTGGAAGCGGGAGTGCCGGGATAGAACTTCACCAGCACCCGGCCCGGGACGTAGCCGACAATCGCCGCATGTCCGAGCGAAGCGCCAACTCCCAGGCCATACACCAACGCCGCGAGGGCCATCGCCAGCACAGCGCTGTGCTGGCACCTGACAGGAGCCATGTGTCCTCCTCCTTGCTTTCAGCCCTGCGGCACCGGTCTTGCGACGTTGGCTCCGGCTCTTGTCCCTCGCTCAGGCCACACACGGCGTGCCACAGGCCGCTCAGGGGGGTCTTTCCATTGAGCGACCTGAATTGTGAGATACAACCTGCAACGAGGGGAGAGTGTGCCCCACCCCACCACGGGAGGACACGGCTGGCATGGAGGCTGCGATGACGCAGTGGCTGCGGATCGCTGGTGAAGATCGTGCTACTCGGAAACGTGCTCCGTCACGTCGGGCACAGGGTACTCGCGGAGATGACGCGTGGCCGGCCGAATCGCGGGTGATATGTGCCGAATCCGACGATATGGTGGTAGATTGGCACACGAACGGGGAATGTCACCGTCGGCAGGCTGCCGCCGGCCGCCGCGCGGCATTCGACGCCTGCGCCAGGTCAAGCGTTCGGCTGGGCCTCGCTCTCCGGTGCGTGCGCGGCGGGTGACTCCGGCGCCGGCGTCTGGGCCTGCTCCCGTTCGTCGGGCACGGCCTTGGCCTGTGCCCGAGGCGGCAACTGCGCGACCTCAGGCGGCAACCTGACCACCGGCGGTTCCGAAGAGACCCACGGCCGCGGGGCATCGGCCTCCGGGTCCGCTTGGGCGCGGCGCTCGGGCGCGGCTAGTGGGGCCTGGTCTGGATCGGCGTCTGGAGGCGCGATGTCAGCCGGGCCCACCGGGCCGTCCCCGGGCGCGGACCACGCCTGTGGCGGCTCCCCCTGCGCAACCTCCGGGGTCAGCGGCCCACCTTCTTCCTCCGGCGCCTCCCAGGGGAGGGCGACCTGTGCCGGCAGTGTCGGCCTCTCCGAAACTATCTCCGGCTCGTCGGGGTCAGAGGCGGCTTTCTCCAGGTCGCGGTTGTGTTGGCGCACGATCGAACCAAGTTGCTGCGCGATGACCGTCCGCGCATGCGTATATCCATACACCGCTATCGCTCCCATCAGCGACAGCGTGAGAAGGGCTTGCAGCAATCTCATCACGGCCTCTTTCCGGCGCTGCCTGGTGAAGGCCGGAACGCACGGGCCGGGGAGAAGGGATCGCACCCCAGGGAGCGCCTCTTCTGCTTCGGTATGGCCCTGTCCACATCGCGTATCTGGCCTGCATTGCGTTGCTCTCCACGCCACGGCCCGTGCTCGTTAGGAGGCTACCCGCCGCCTCAGGTTCCGCGTCCCGCAGGACGCACGCGCGCCCGCGCGTGTCGCCGCCGTCGTCATTCCTGAGAACGGAGGAGAGGAGCCCCTGCGAGGCGGTTTGACAGGTGCGAGGTTCGCGGCTATAACTGACAGGGGAAGTAGAGGCCGGGGTTATGGACGAGAAAGCCAAGGTGCAGGCGCAGACGCAGGCGCCGGAGAAGGCGGCGGGGCCGGCGCCGCGGCCCGGGAGCAACCGGTGGCTGAAGGCAGTGATCGTCGTGGCGCTGGTGGCCGTTCTGGGGTGGGGATTCGCCCTTGGCTTTTGGTATTACCGCACGGAGGCGAGGCGGGAGCAGGCCAAGAGCCAGGCGCCGCAGACCACCGAGACCGCGCCCGTGGCCGGCGGAACGCTGGCCGAGCCGGTGGAGGTGCAGAGCGCCCTCGACGCCTACAAGCCCTACCTCAAGTTCTCCGACGTGATGGCCGCCATCGAGGATGACCTCCTGGAGGGCGACGTGCCCGTGGTGCGGGGGAAGCTGGAGAATACCGGGAACCGGACCCTTACCTTCGTGGAGGTGACCGCCTACTTCCTCAACGCGAACGGGCAGCGCATCCACGAGAAGAAGTTCCCCATCGTCGGCGCGCCCCTCAACCTCATGGGAGAGGCGCCGCTGCGGCCGGGCTATATCCACCAGTTCGCGTTCAAAGCCAGCGATACGCCCTCCGAGTGGGCCGTAGGCCAGGTGGAGATGGAAGTCACCGCGATCCGGTTCGGGCAGTAGAGTTGATCCCCGTCTTCGACCTCGGCAACGTGATGGTGTTCCACTACCTGGACCGCTTCTTTGCCGCACTGGCCGCGGCGAGCCGCGAAGGGGTGCCGGCACGAGAGCTGTTCTACGCCGCCTTCGATCGGGAGGACGTGGGGCGGGGCGGGGACTTCGAGCGCCTCTATCCGGAGCTGCGGGAGAAGGCCGGGCTGCGGTGGTCGCGAGACCAGTTCCGGATGGCCTGGAACGACATCTTCGAGCCCAATCCCCCGATGGTGGAGTTCGTGCGGCGGCTGCCGCACCCGCGAGTCTTGCTGTCGAATACCCACGAGCCGCACGTGACGTGGATCAAGACGCGGTTCCCGGACGTCTTCCCGCTCTTCGACCACCACGTGCTCTCCCATGAAGTGGGGAAGGCGAAGCCGGACCCGGAGATCTTCCGCTGGGTGGAGTCGCTCACCCGCGCGGCCCCCGCGGAGCACGTCTTCGTGGATGACCTGGAGCACAACGTGGCCGCCGCCCGGGCGGTGGGGTGGCAGGGCGTGCTCTTCATCGGCGTGGAGGACTGCCGCGCCCGCCTCGCCGCCCTCGGGGTGACCGCCGGCGGGTGAGCTTCACGGAAACGGCCCCCTCCCGTCACGGCTTCGCCTCGCGCCCAGTTGACCACGGGACAGCCGCGTCGGTATAATGAGTCAGGCTCGAGCGGGGATAGCTCAGTTGGTAGAGCGCTAGCCTTCCAAGCTGGATGCCGCGGGTTCGAATCCCGTTCCCCGCTCCACGTGCGCGGCCAGTCTCGAGACGATGCGTATGCCCGCATGGAGGTGAAGTCGGATGGGTGCCGGTGAGAAGAAGGTGGCGGTCGTGCTGGCCGTCGGCCTGGTGGTCCTGATCGGGGTGTTCGTGGGCCTGCAGATGGGGCTGATCGGCAAGCAGGCCCCGACGAAGCTGGAGTGGGCGTCGCCGAAGGCGGGGCGAGCCACGATGGCGCAGGCGCCGGCCGCACCGGGCGCCTCCCAGGCCCCTGCCGCGAGCGGCCCGGGGTGCGTGACCCCGAGCGGTGCAAGCGGCAAGAGCGTGCCCACCCAGGAGTACGGGAAGAAGGGCGCAAAGGTGGAGATCGTTGCCGCGCTGCCGATCACACACGGCTGTCACGTGAACACCGAGTCCGAGCTGAAGAAGGCGCAGAAGGCGCATCCGAACGATGTGCACCTTATCATCTACGACCTCTTTGGCCCGGAAGGGCAGGCCTTCATGAAGAAGCAGGGCTCGTTCAGGACCGCGATCTTCATCAACGGCAAGACCAGCTTCATGCTCAACGGCAAGCCGGTGACGCTCGAGATGCAGGAGAACACGACCTACCGGCCCGAGGACATCGGTCCGATTGTCGAGCAGCAACTAAAGACCACGTGATCCCCTGCGCGGGCGCCGCGCGGGCGAAATTGACAGCCTTCGCGGGCGCATGGTAGCATTTCCTCCTCGCGCGCCCGTAGCTCAGTGGACAGAGCGGCTGCCTTCTAAGCAGCGGGTCGCAGGTTCGAATCCTGCCGGGCGTGCCAAACAGTAGGGAATCGGGAATAGGGAATCGGGGGAGTCAGTTCCCTATTGTGCCACCACACGGTGGACGTAGCTCAATCGGCAGAGCACTGGACTGTGGATCCAGTGGTTGGCGGTTCAAGTCCGCTCGTCCACCCCATTTCCCCTCGTCGCCTTCCCCGGTGTCGGCCCGGGGCAGGACTCCCCTTCGCAGGAAGCGAACTGAACCGAAGTGCACTCGATCCCGCGAGGGAAGCCATGGCCTCCAACCTCTTCGCCCGTAAGCCCATCGGCCTGATCTTGCAGGAAATGGAGGGCGAGCACCGCCTGCGGCGGGTGCTCGGGCCGGTGTCCCTCACCGCCCTCGGCGTCGGCTGCGCCATCGGCGCGGGCATCTTCGTCGTTACCGGTCAGGTCGCCAGCCAGACCACCGGACCCGCGATCATCCTCTCTTTCGTCGTCGCCGGCATTGCCTGCATCTTCGCCGGCCTCTGCTACGCCGAGTTCGCCTCCATGGTCCCGGTCGCTGGCTCAGCCTACACCTACGCCTATGCCACCCTCGGCGAAATCCTCGCCTGGATCATCGGCTGGGACCTGATCCTCGAGTACGCCGTCGGCGCCGCCTCCGTCGCCAATGGCTGGTCCAGCTACTTCCAGAACCTCATCGGCATGGGCGGCCTGAAGGTGCCCGCCCTCCTCGCTCAAGCGCCCGTCACCAATGACCCGAAGACCGGGGCCCTTGCCCTCACCGGGACGTGGATGGACCTCCCCGCCATTCTCCTCGCCGTGGCCGTCACCCTCATCCTGGTCAAGGGCATCCGGGAGAGCGCCGGAGCCAACGCGCTGATGGTGATGCTCAAGGTGGCCGTCGTCCTCATGGTGATCGCCGTCGGCGCGTTCTTCGTGGACCGGCACAATTGGCACCCCTTCGCGCCCTTCGGATACGGCGGGATCAGCTTCTTCGGCTTGGGCGGGGCCACCCCGGGCAAGCTCCCGGTGGGCATGCTCGCCGGTGCCGCGATCATGTTCTTCGCCTATATCGGCTTCGACTCCGTCTCCACCCACGCGGAGGAGGCCAGGAACCCAAAGCGGGACGTCCCCATCGGCATCATCGGCTCGCTCCTCGTCTGCACCGTGCTCTACATCGGTGTCTCCGCCGTGCTCACCGGGATGGTGCCCTACGGGAGCATCGCCCCGCAAGCACCGGTGGCGGCCGCCTTCCAGCAGCGCGGCCTGCCCGGCGCCCAGTTCATCATCGGCCTCGCCGCCGTCGCCGGCCTCACCTCCGTCGTCCTCGTCCTCATGCTCAGCCAGCCCCGCATCTGGCTCGCCATGGCCCGCGACGGCCTCGTCCCCAAGGGCTTCTTCGGGGCCGTCCATCCCCGCTTCCGCACCCCGTGGAAGGCCACCATCCTCACCGGCTGCTTCGTCGCCCTCCTTGCCGGCTTCCTCCCTCTCAAGATCCTCTTGGACCTGGTCAACATCGGCACCCTCTTCGCCTTCGCCGTCGTGTGCGCGGGAGTGCTCGTCATGCGCTACACCCATCCCGAGGCCCCTCGCGTCTTCCGCGCGCCGCTGGTGCCGCTGGTGCCGGTGCTGGGCATCCTCTTCTGTCTGATGCTCATGTTCTCGCTCCCCGAAGCTAACTGGTATCGCCTGCTCGGCTGGCTGGTGATCGGGCTGGTGATCTACTTCGGGTATGGACGCAGGCGCAGCGTCATGGCCCGGATGGAGCAGCAGGTCGCGGCCGCGCCACCCCTGACCGCGCGCGAGTAACGATACACAGAGGAGTTGCTGTGGCTCTCGGCACCACCAAGCTGGGCGATCTCACCGTAAGCCGGTTCATCCTGGGCGGCAATCCGCAGAGCGGGTTCAGCCATCTGAACCCCGCCAAAGACCAGGAGATGATGGATTTCTTCACCGCCGCCAACGCCAAGGCCCTCTTGCGGCAGGCGGAGGCCTTGGGCGTGACCACCCACATCGGCCGCGCCGACCATCACATCATGCGCGTGCTGCGGGAGTATTGGGGTGAAGGCGGGACCATCCAGTGGATCGCGCAGACCTGCCCGGAGCTGGGCACGCCCGAGCGCGGCGCGCGCAACGGAATCGGCAACCGGGCCAAGGCCGCCTTCGTCCACGGCGGCCAGACCGACTTCTTCTTCGCCAACGGCCAGCTCCCGGAACTGAAAGCTGTCATTGACCTCATTCACGACGCCGGCCTCCCGGCCGGGGTGGCCGCCCACCGCCCGGAGGCCCTCGAGTGGGTGGACGAGCACCTGAACGTGGACTTCTACATGGCCTGCTACTACAACCCCACGCCGCGGGACAAGAACCCCGAGCACGTCCACGGCTCGCGGGAGTGGTTCCGCGACGACGACCGCGACCGCATGACGGCCACCATCCAGGGGCTCAGCAAGCCGGCCATCCACTACAAGATCCTCGCCTGCAGCCGCAACCAGCCGGCCGAGGCCTTCCGCTACGCCGCCCGCCACATGCGGCCCCAGGACGCCGTCTGCGTCGGCATCTACCCCAGCCGCGAGAAGCCGGACGAGTTGGCCGAGGACGTGCGGCTGTTGGAAGAGAGCCTGGTCGCGGCGGCGCGGTAGCGCTGCCCGGGGGGAGCGCCATGAGCCAAGACAGCACGGAGCGTCCGGCCAACCGGCTCGCCACCGCCGCGTTCGTGTTAGCAGCGCTGGCCGTGCTCGGCTGTCTCGCGGCCGGAGTGATCGCCCTTCACGCCTCCCACCTCCACCCGAGCTGGCGCGCCTCCGAGCTGGCCTCGCGGTGGTGCAGTTGGGCCCTGGTGCCGGCGGTCCTCGCCGCGTTCGTGGCCTCCGTGCTCGCGCTCGTCGTATGGTCATCCCCGAGCTTCCGTCAGTGGCGCAACGGGTGGATGGCCACGGTGGCGCTGCTGGTGTCCCTCCTCATCGGCCTTGGAGCGATGGCGGCGCCTACCCTCAGGCGGTCCCGGGGTTCGCGTGTCGTTCAGTGCCTATCCAACGTGAAGAACATCGCGCTGGCCCTCAATATGTACGCGGTGGACTATGACTCGTTTCCCGAAAGCGCCTCGTGGTGCGAGACGTTGACGGCCTACCTGGGGACTCCTGACATCTACCGCTGCAACGAGGCCCCGGAGCTTCGCAGCGCCTACGCCTACAACCGCGCACTGGCGGGGATCAAGTTCGACCGGCTGGCCAACGCCGACCGCCTCGTCAGTGTCTTCGAGAGCGACGGCGGCTGGAACGCCCATGGCGGCCCCGACCTCCTGCCGCAATATCCCCGGCACTCGAAGGGCGACTACTACGGTTTCGCCGACGGGTCCGCGAAGTGGTACGCGCGGAAGAGCAAGCTCGTCCCCGGTCAGTCCGAGCCCCAGTGGCTGAAAGCGCCCAAGGACACTCCCGGGCCGATCACCTGGGAGCCGAAGCTGAAGACCCAGCAACCCGCGGAGGGAACGCATGAGTGAGCAACAGCAGCCGCCCCGCACCTACCCCGGCCTCGCGCTGGGTCTCGCCATTTACGCCGTTGCCGCCGCCCTCGCGCCGAAAGGTGTCGCGTACTGTGCAGCCACCGTTGGGGCTAGGGGCCACGCGATTCCCGTCGTCGCGGGGTTGATCGCCCTCTGCTCGAGCGTCGCCGCCGCCGTCACCGCACTGGTGTTGGGCCTCGCCCCGCGACAGGTGGCCGCCGGTCGGATCAAGTCGAACATCGCCCTCGTTCTCGCTCTCGTCGCCACCGGCTTGATCGTCGACGGCTGGCTGACACCTCTCCTCCACCCACCCCACGAGCGCAACGTGCAATGCCTCAGCAACGTCAAGAACGTCGCGCTCGCCCTCACCATGTACGTCACAGACTACGATGCCTACCCTCCCGCCGCCGCGTGGTGCGATGTCCTGAACGCTTCCATTATCAAGAACCGTGATATCTACCGGTGCCCGCAGGCCCCCAGCCTGAAGAGCGGCCAGGCCTACAATGACCGCCTCGCCGGAGTGAATCCCACAGGCCTCGGCAACGCCGACAGGGTCGTCAGCGTCTTCGAAAGCGACCGCGGCTGGAACGCCCACGGGGGCGGGCCGCACCTGCTGCCGCCCGCGCCGCGCCACAAAGGAGGCGACAACTACGGCTTCGCCGATGGTCATGTAAAGTGGTTTCTGCGAGACCAGCGGGGCGGCATCACCTGGGACCCGAAGGTGACGCCCGCGCCAACGCCCAAACCCCAGGCCCCATGACGCCCCTCTCCCACCGCGACCGCCTCCTCCGCGCCATCTCCCACCAGGAGGTGGACCGCGTCCCCGCCACCTTCATCGCCGAGCCGGACGTCCAGGCCCGCGTGCAGCAGGCCTTCGGGCTGGAGGACCTGTACGCCGTCATCCGGCACTTTGGCTGCGACACCACCCACGTCGGGATCTACAAGGCCCCGCCCGACCTGACGCGCGTGGAGTCGGCCGAGGAGGTGGACGCGCTGCCCTGGTTCGGCGCCCACGACACGGACTTCGATGGCGTGATCGCGCGCCTCCAGGAGGCCCGCGACGCCGGCCTCGCCGTCCTCGGCGGCGCCTGGGCCACCATCTTCACCGGCCCCCGCCGGGAGATGGGTGAGGCCAAGTTCCTCATGGCCCTGCTCGACGAACCCGACCTGATCGCCCGCGTGGTCGAGAAGACGGCGGACTGCTACCTGGAGATCAACGCCGCCCTCTTCTCCCGCGCCGCCGATCTGATTGACGTCTTCTACTTCGGCAGCGACTTCGGGACGCAGCGGTCGCTCTTCCTCAGCGCCGCTACCTTCCGCCGCTTCTTCAAGCCCCACATGGCGCGGCTGGTGCAGCAGGCGAAGGAGTATGAGCTGAAGGTGATGTTTCACACCTGCGGCGCGGTGAGCGAGTTGATCCCCGACTTTATCGCCATCGGCGTTGACGCCCTCGACCCGGTCCAGGTCTCCGCCGCGGGCATGTCGCCGGGGAGTCTTGCCGCGCGGTTCAAGGGACAGATCGCCTTCCACGGCGGCATCAGCACCCAGACCACGCTCCCCCACGGCACCCCCGAGCAGGTCCGCGCCGAGGTCGCCGCCGCGATAGAGATTCTGGGGCCAACAGGCTATGTATGTGCCCCCGACCAAGCGATGATGGGAGACACTCCACTGGAGAACATCGTCGCGCTTTACGACACTGTCCGCTGCGCGAATGCCAAAGGCAAAATGTGAGAGGCAAGAAAGCGACCACCCCCTATCCTCCCTTTTTACCTTTTGCATTTTTCACTTTGCATTTTGCCTTTCCCCTCCGGCCTCCCTCCCTAGACCCTAACCCCTAGCCCCTAGACCCTGCCATGATGGGCGACACCCCCCTCGCCAACATCGTCGCCCTTTACGACGCCCTCCGCAGCAGGACAGGCTGAGAACCGGCTGTCCCTTCCGATTCCCGATTCTCGATTCCCGATTCCCGCTGTTCCCCTCCCGGCCGTTCCTCCCGATTCCCGACTCCCGATTCCCGATTCCCTCCTCCCCCCTAGACCCTAACCCCTAGCCCCTAGCCCCTAGACCCCAGCCCCTAGCCCCTGCCTCCTAGTGCCTATGCGCCCTGTCCATCTGCTTGAACCGCACCAACAGCAGCACCAGCGCAACCACTCCCGGCACGCACATGCTGAACAGCCACGGATTGAACAGCACACTCGCGCCTCGCTCCGACAGCCGCTCCACCAGCAACTCCAGCAACAGCCACGGCTGGGTCATCACCCTCAGCCACATGCCCGGATAGAAAAGCCCGGCGGCTCGTTCGGACGTGACCAGAAGGCACGAGGCGAGGTGCTGCAAGCCCATGCCGAACACCCACGTTCCCACCATCGCCACCAGCGTCTGCGAGTAGGCGTTGCCGATCGTCCTGCTGCGCATCGAGCAGTACAGCGCGAGCGAGGCAAAGGCCAGTGAGAGGAGCACCGTTCCCACGAACACCTGGAGCACCTTCGCTACCACTACCAGCACCGCCACTCCGTTCCCGCCGAAGATGAGCACGAGCGACGGCAGCAGCAGCACCCACGACGCCCAGAAGGGAAACAACGCGCCCAGCAACTTGCCGAGGATAATGTCCACCGGGCGCAGCCGCGTCATCAGCAGCCCGTCCCACGTCCCCTGCTGGCGCGCCTGCACGATCATCCGCGCCAGGTGCAGGGACGAGGTGATCACCGTCACCGCCGCCCACAGCACCACCAGCCAGTACCCGGTCGGAACCGTGTCGTTCGGACTCATCGCGAACGCCCACAGGCTGACGAAGGTGGTGAAGAGGACGATCCCCGTCGCCGTGTACACCTGGACGCGATCTCGGGCGCGGCGCACCGCGCGCAGCAGACCCTCCCGGTAGAGCACCGGGTTGTCTAGCACCGCCTCGAAGAGAGAACGAAGCGCGCCGTGGCGAGTGACGAGCCCCGACGCGGGTTCAGGAAGCACTGTCATAGCACCCGCCTGCGCGCCGGTGGCAACGGGAGTAGAGAGGTAACAGGCGATCGAAAGAGAAGACTACCGCCGTTCCCCTTTTTGCATTTTGCATTTTGCATTCTGCCTTCTCCCCTCCCCCACGGCAGCTCCCTCCTTGCCCTCTGCATTTTGCCTTTTGCATTTTGCATTTTGCATTCTCCCCTCCGCCTCTTCGCCTCCTCCCTCCCGGCCCTTCCTCCCGATTCTCGATTCCCTCCTCCCCCCTAGACCCTAAACCCTAGCCCCTAGCCCCTAGACCCTAAACCCTAGCCCCTATACCCTACCGAACCGATCGAGTTGGCGGAACCGCCCGATCGCGAAGCCCCCCGCGATGAACCCGGGCGAAAGCAGGAGCAGGCAGTAAGATCCGCCGACCAACCAGGCCGTCAGCTTCGCCGCCGCCCACCCCAACCCCGAAAACAGGGCCCACCCCAAGAGCCCGGTGATCGTGGCCGCCGCCACGTGCGCGCCAAACCCGATCCCGAACAGCATCAACTGCGCCACCAACACGCTCCGGCAGCACATCGAGCAATAGATCGCCAGTGAGCAGAACGAGGCCGAGACCACCAGCGTGCTGCCGAAAACGACCAGCACGTACCACCACTCGGTGCGCCATTGCCCCAAGTCCCCGCGGAAGGAGGTGAGCACCATGAGGCCGGGCAGCACCACGGCCCCCATCGTCCACAGCGGCAGCAGAACCCCGAACAGCTTGCCGAGCACGATCTCCGCCGGCCGCAGCCGGGTGAGGATCAGCGCATCCCAGGTCTTCCTATCCCGTTCGCTGACGATGCTCCCGGCGACCTGGAGGCCGGACACCAGCACTGTCAGCAGCGCCCAGATCCACAGGATGATCTGCCCGATCGCCTCCACCGCCTCTCGGATGGTGACCGCCGCGTACACCGCCGCCAGGAAGCACAGGACCGTCGCTCCGCCCAGCACGGCCACCTGGGCCCGACCCGAGAGCCGGCGCAGCCGCTTCGGCACCGCCCCGTACCGCAGGATCGGGTTGTCCGAGATCGTTGTCTCCCACCAGCCACTCATGCCATCTTCTTCGCCGCCGTGCAGGCCTCTCCCCTGGCCCCCCGGCCTCCTCGCCTCCCGCCGCTTCGCCTCCTCGCCTCCCTCCCTTTTTGCCTTTTGCCTTTTGCCTTGTCCCCTCCGACTCTTCGCCTCCTCGACTCTTCGCCTCTTCGCCTCCTAATGCCGATGCCGCCGGTCCAGCCGTTTGAAACACAGGAACGTGACCCCTCCGGCACCAAACCCCGGCGTCACCAGGAAGATCAGTTTGGACCATTCCAGAGCATCGCGGATAGAGGGATCAGTCCACCCCATCCAGCCGCCCACCAACCCGGGCAGGCCCGCCAGCATCAGTGCCCCGAGCGCAAGCCCGGCGAGCAGCAACTGCGCCGACCCGCCCGACGCGCACACCATGGAGCAGAACAGCCCGAGACACGCGAAGGCGCTGGAGAGCAGCACGGTCAGTCCGAAGGTCACCAATAGGTTCGCCATCTCGACGTTGGGGAGCGCCTTGACGAACACCGCGGCGGGCGGGACCACGATCAGGCCCGCGACCCAAAACGGCAGTAAGATGCCCATCAGCTTGCCGAGCACGATCTCCCGCGGCCGGAGGCGGGAGACGATGAGGTCGTCCCAGATGCCGTTCTGGCGCCAGACAGGCACGCTGCTGGCCAACTGAATGCCCGGCACGAGGATGGCGGCGGGGCACCATACCGTTGCCAAACCCAACCCTATGTAGGTGAACACAGGAAGATGCCCGTGCTCCAGCCGGACCACACCGGCCGCCACCAAAGGTGCCAGTAAGGCCAGCCCAACCACCACTCCCACGCACCGCCGCCAGGACCTCCCGCGCAGCCACCTCGGTATCCACTCATACCGCAGGATCGGGTTATCCGCGATCGCCGTCTGCCACCACCCGCTCATGCCGCCCCTCTTCTCCTCCTGGCTCGCCGCTTCCTGTACATGCAGGCAAAAATGGGGACAGCTACCTAATTGCCAATTAAATATAGTATCGCTATCTATATAGCCAGCAATTAGGTAGCTGTCCCCATTCTTTGCCCCCCAAACCGCGGCCACCCCCGGCCTGGCCGCTCTGCCTCCAGCCTCCTTGCTTTTTCGGCGTTGTCTTGTCTACTATTTTTGCTTCTGCCTGTTGTCACTCCCTTTGTGCCCTTTGTGCCTCCTTTGTGTCTTTGTGTTGAGATCGCGCGCGCCCCCCCGCAGGTCCCCACCCTCCCCGCCTGGAAACTCTCTCCCCAATATCTCCATGTACGGAGCAGTCATGTCAGCCACCACTCGCGAAAGAGACCTCGTCCGCGGCCTCGCCGCCCGCATCGCGGAGATCGCCGCCCTCCCCGTTCACCAAGACAAGATCGAGATGTGGAAGCGCCTCAACCGCCTCGATCCGGTCCGCCCCATGGTCTGGCTCCAGATGCTCGAGGACAGCGCCTGGCCCGATACGGGGATCAACGATACGCTGGAATGCGCCGACCCCTTCCTGCGCCGCCAGGAGCAGTTGCTCAAGCGCCGCCTGTGGGAGTGGGACCACCAGTGGGCCGACCAGGTGATGGAGCCCGTCGTCCGCTGCATGTACGAGTGGACCTATCAGAGCTGGGGCATCGAGGCCGATCCGGAACTCCCTGACCACACCTTCGGCTCCTGCCGCTACCGCCAGACCATGACCCGCGAGGAGGACGTTGAGAAGCTTCAGGCGCCTCTCGTCACCCTGGACCGCGCCGCGAGCGATCTCAAATACCAGCAATACTGCGACCTTTACGACGGGGTTCTCAAGGTCGAGCAGCACGGCGTGTTCGACTTTTGGTTTTCCATCTTCGACACGTTCATCCAATGGCGGGGCGCCGACATCGCCTTCATGGACATGATTGACCGCCCGCAGTGGGTCCACAAGGTCATGCGCCGCATGACCGACGGCCTGGCCGCGCAAATGGATTGGCTGAAAGAACAGAACGCCATCAGCCTCAACAACGGCAACGTGCGCGTCGGCTCCCAGGGCTTTGGCTTCACCGACGAACTCCCTCAGCCCGACTTCACCGGCACGGTGCGCTATAGGGACCTGTGGGGCCACGCCTCCACCCAGATCTTCGTGGACGTCTCCCCCGCCATGCACGAAGAGTTCGCCCTCCACTACGAGGCCGAGCTGCTCAACCGCTTCGGTATCGCCAGCTATGGATGCTGCGAACCGCTCCACCACAAAGTCGGCATCGCCCGCAAGCACCTGCCGCACCTCCGCCGCATCTCCATGAGCCCCTGGGCCGACTATGCGGTCGGCGCCGCCGCCTGCGGCAAAGATCTCATCTTCTCTTACAAGCCCAACCCCGCCATCATGGCCGGCGAAACCTGGGATACGGAGGACCTTCGTAAGGAGATCCGCCGCGTCCTCGCCCTCACTCGCGCCCACGGCTGCCCCGTCGAGATCCTCATGAAAGACCTCCACACCTGCCACGGCCACCCCGAGCGCATGGCCGACTGGACCCGCGTCGCCGTGGAAGTGGCGGAGGAGTTCGCGTACTGAAGCGGCAAAATGGGGACTGCTACCTAATTGCCCTGCAATCATAGAGTCATTATCTCTCACGCCAGCAATTAGGTAGCTGTCCCCATTTTGCCCGATGGCCGATACGCGGTACTGCAGGGCGACCTTTGGGGCAAGTCCCCCTCCGGCCTATGGCAGGTCCCGCTGCCCGCGGCCCAACCGTAGGGGCGCCATTCATGGCGCCCTCGGCTCAGCCGAGATTCTTTGCAACCTAACACAAGCCTACTGTACAACCACGTGACGGCATATTATACAAACCTCGCGCGCCCGCGAAGAAGTTTGCAGGACCCCCGTTTTGCCGTCACGTGCCGTCACGCCCTCCGGCCGGAGGGCCCACGTTGGCCTCTGCGCCCCTCTGTGTGATGCCATCCGGCGGCGGCTTCCCCGCCCGCCCCTTCCCGCCTGCGCCAACGGGCCGCGGGATAAGCCAAACGTACATCTCGGCTCCCCCCGCGAAGAAGTTCTCCAAACGCCCCGAATCGCGTCACATTGCGTCATCGCCAGCGCTGCGAAGCAGCGCGACGCACGACAGCAGTGCTCCGGCCGTTGGGAGCACTGCGAGAGTGCTCCGCCCCCTGCCCCCCTCCCGGCGAGGAAGTTCTAGAAAACGGTTTCTATGCGACATGATGCGACATGGCCCTCGGCCCCAGGCCCCGGTTCCCGGGCCCCGTCGCGCTTGACGCCTCCCCGCCCCGCGTGGTATCTCTCCGGTACGGGTAACACCATGTCTCGACACGGCCTCTCCCTCATCGGCATCATCATTACCACCCCGGCGGTGCGCCGGGAGCGATGCCGGGTGGCCGAGACGTAGTTCGCCGTACAACCCCGCAGGCTCCAAGCCCACCGCCCCGCCCGGCGGTGGGCTTTTCGCGTCTGTGGATCATCAAGGAGCAATCATGTTCGAAGCAGTATCCGGTCTTCCCGACCAGGTCGCCCTGGAGAAGAGCGTCCTCGCCTTCTGGCAGGAGCGCGGGGTCTTCGCGAAGCTGCGCGCCCGCAACCGCGGCGCGGCCCGCTTCTCCTTCCTCGATGGCCCGATCACCGCCAACAACCCCATGGGCGTCCACCACGCCTGGGGGCGCACTCTCAAGGACCTCTACCAGCGCTACTGGGCCATGCGCGGCCGCGACCAGCGCTACCAGAACGGCTTCGATTGCCAGGGGCTCTGGGTCGAGGTCGAGGTCGAGCGCGACTTGGGCTTCACCAACAAGCACGACATCGAGCGCTACGGCGTCGCCGAGTTCGTGGACCAATGCAAGGCCCGGGTGGACCGCTTCGCCGACCTCATCACCCAGGAGTCGGTTCGCCTCGGCTGCTGGATGGACTGGGACCACTCCTACCGCACCGACTCCGAGGAGAACAACTACGCCATCTGGCACTTCCTCCAGCGCTGCCACCAGCGCGGCCTCATCCACCGCGGCCGGGACGTGATGCCGTGGTGCCCGCGCTGTGGCACCGGGCTGTCGCAACAGGAGGTGCAGGAGGGCTACCGCGAGGTCACTCACCCCGGCGTCGTCGTGCGCCTCCCCGTGCGCGGCCGCGCGGGGGAGTACCTGCTGGTGTGGACCACCACCCCGTGGACGCTCACCGCCAACGTCGCCGTCGCCGTCCATCCCGACCTCACCTACCTCCGCGTCCGCCAGGGCGACGCGGTCTACCACGTCGCCGCCGACCGCGCCTCCGAGGTGCTCCGGGACGAGCCCTGGCAGGCGGAGGGAGAGCAGTCCGGGAGTGCGCTCGCCGGGCTGACCTACGACGGCCCCTTCGACGACCTCCCCTTGGCACGCGAGGCCGTCGCCGCGCACCGCGTGCTCCCGTGGCGGGAGGTCACCGAGGCGGAGGGCACAGGCCTCGTCCACGTGGCCCCTGGCTGCGGGAAGGAGGACTTCGACCTCGCCGCCGAACACGGACTCCCCGCGCTCTCGCCGATAGACGAGAACGGCCTCATGCTGCCCGCGACCGGCCCCTTCGCAGGACGGCCGGCCTCCGAGGTGGCGGAGGAGATCATCGCCGACCTCCAGGCGCGCGGCCTGCTCTACCGCGTCGACCCCTACTCGCACCGCTATCCCCATTGCTGGCGCTGCGGGACCCAGTTGCTCTTCCGCCTCGTCGCGGAGTGGTTCATCGCCATGGACCCCTGGCGGGAGGACATCGCGCGCTCCGCCCGCGAGGTCAACTGGGTGCCCGAGTACGGCCGGGAGGTCGAGCTGGACTGGCTCCGCAACATGCGGGACTGGATGATCTCGAGGAAGCGCTACTGGGGCCTCGCTCTCCCCATCTGGGAGTGCGCCTGCGGCTGGTTCGACGTCATCGGGAGCAAGGAGGAACTCCAGGCCCGCGCGGTCGAGGGCTGGGAGGAGTTCGCGGGCCACTCACCCCACCGCCCCTGGGTGGACGCGGTCAAGGTCCGGTGCCCCCGGTGCGGCGAGCTTGCCGCCCGCGTCCCCGACGTTGGCAACCCGTGGCTCGACGCGGGCATCGTCCCCTTCTCCACCTTGGGTTACTTCGAGGACCGCGCGGAATGGGCGCGCTGGTTCCCGGCCGAACTCGTCATCGAGAGCTTGCCGGGACAGTACCGCAACTGGTTCTACTCCCTCCTCGCCATGAGCACCATGCTCGAAGGCCGCGCCCCCGTGCGCGACGTCGTCGGCCATGGCACGGTCGTGGACGAGAACGGGGAGGAGATGCACAAGTCCAAGGGCAATGCCATCTGGTTCTCTGAGGCGGCCGATCGGATGGGCGCGGACCTCGTGCGCTGGATCAGCGCCTCCCATCCGCTGGCCCAGCCGCTGCGCTTCGGCTGGAGCCGCGGGGACGAGGTGCGCGGCTGGCTGCGCACGCTGTGGAACGTGTACAGCTTCCTCGCCACCTACGCGAACGTAGATGGCTGGCCACAAGGCGCGGCGGCGACCGAGAAGACGCCGCCGTCTCCCCTTGATCGCTGGCTGGAGGCGCGCGTCGCGCAGACCGTGGGCGAAGTGACGGCCGGCCTCGAAGGCTACGACCCGCCCCGCGCCTGCGCCGCGCTGCGCGCGCTGCTCGATGACCTCTCCAACTGGTGGGTCCGCCGCAGTCGCCGCCGGTTTTGGGGCGGCGGCGTGGGGACGGACAAGGAGGCCGCCTACCGCACGCTCCACCGTGCGCTGGTGGACTTCTGCGCGCTCCTCGCCCCCGTCATGCCGTTCACCGCGGAGGCCCTCTATCAGCGTCTCGCCGCGCCCCTTGGCGGCTCCCTGCCGGAGAGCGTGCACCTCCTCCCCTTCCCCGATCGCACCGCGGACGACGCCGGGCTGGCTCTGGTGGCCGAGTGCGAGCGAGCGCGGGAGGCCGTGCGGCTTGGGCGCGCGGCGCGCGAGGGAGCCGGGCTGCGCGTCCGCCAGCCCCTCGCCCGGGCGCTGGTGTTGGCCCCGGAGGAAGCGCCGCCGTTCCCGCACTTCGAGGGGGACGTGCGCGAGGAACTGAACGTCAAGGCCCTGACCTTCGTCACCGACCCCAGCGAACTGGGGCCGGCCTTTGCGGCCGAGGGCGACCTCGCCGTCGGCCTCGATACGGTGCTGACAGAAGAACTGCGGGCCGAGGGAGTGGCCCGTGACCTGGTGCGGCACATCCAGCAGCTCCGCAAGCGCGCCGGCCTCCGCGTCGAGCAGCGCGTCACCCTGTGGGTGGACGCAGACGAAACCCTCCGGCCCGCGGTGCAGGCCCAGGCCGAGGCCATCGCAGGGGAGACGCTGGCGACGACCATGCACCTCGAGGCGCCTCCGCCGGAGGCGGCACAGGCCGAGGTCCGCCTCGCCGGTGGACGCGTGAGATTGGGCCTGCAGCCGGAGCAGTAGAGCAGTAGGCCACGCGCGGGGCAGGAGCGGCGAGCGGCGCCAACGAAAGGCGCGGTATGCCGAAGGGCGAGAAGGCGCCGAAGGAGAGACTGGACGCGCTGCTGGTGGCGCGGGGACTGAGCCCGGACGCCGAGCAGGCGCGCCGCCTGATCTGGTCCGGCAGCGTGCTCGTTGACGGCGACCTGGTGGATCAGCCCGCGACCCTGGTGCCCGAGACGGCCGAGATCCGCCTCCGCGCCGCCCGCCGCCGCTATGTCACCCGCGGCGGCGAGAAGCTGGACGGCGCGCTGGCCCGCTTCGGTGTAGATGTGGCCGGAAGGTACGCGCTCGACGTGGGCGCGGCCGGCGGCGGGTTCACCGACTGCCTGCTCTCACACGGCGCGGCGAGGGTGTACGCAGTGGAGGTCGGGCGGGGGCAGTTGGCCCAGCGGCTTCGCCTCGACCCCCGAGTCGTTGATCTGGGAGGCACGGACATCACCGCGTTGGGACCGAGCGACCTCGACCCTCCCCCCACGCTGGCCGTCGTGGACGTAACCTTCGTCTCCCTCTCCGACGTGCTCCCGCATGTGCTGCGCCTGCTGACGGGAAGACGTGAGGTGATCGCCCTGGTGAAGCCCTTGCAGGAGGCGGCCGCGCTGGGCCTCGGCCGTCCACCCGATCTCCAACGCACCGTACTCACACGGTTGCTGGCGCAACTTGAGAGCGGGGGCATTCCGGTGTGCGCGCTGGCGCCCTCCGACCCGGCCGGCCCGGGCGGCGCGCTGGAGTTCTTCGTCCACATCGGCGAGCCGGGCTTGGCGCGGGAGGCGCTGACAACGGCGATTGACGAGGCGCTGGCCGAAGGAGCCGCGCTCCTGACGCGGCGGACCAAGCCCGGTCGCTCGGGCCAGCAGCGGCGGAGGAACTGGAGGACCTTCCGGCGGAGGCGCGGAGGATAGCGTTGCGTGGTCGGGCGAAATGTGGTGGAGGCTAGGGGATTCGAACCCCTGACCTCCTGCGTGCAAAGCAGGCGCTCTCCCAGCTGAGCTAAGCCCCCACAGGAGAAACGGCGCGGCCCGCAGGCCGCGTGGCTATTGTAGCGCAAAGGGAGACGGCTGGGAAGGGAGGACGGCCGGGAGCGAGTCAGTCCGCCCGGTACTGCCGGTGGTTCGCGCGCCGGGTGAAGCCGAGGGAACGGAGGAAGCACTCCTCAAGGCGCGCCCGGGGAGAGACCGTGATGCGCTGCGCGCCGAGCGCGAGAAGCTCGCGAAGCGCGGCCTCCCCCATCGCCCGGCCGACCCCGAGGGAATCGCCCGCGATGGTCGCGCCGGCCCGGCCGTCTGATGCGCCCTGGCAGTCACGGTCTACACAGAACTCGCAGATGTGACCGTCAATCCCGTCGAAGTCCGCCCGCACCAGACCGGCCACTCGCCCCTGGCGCCACGCCACCACAAAGAGGTCCGTGTGGCGCAACACCCGCTCCGCGCGCTCCTGGCTGTCCTCGCCAGAGCAGACATGGTTGCGCGCGTAGAAATCGGCCAGCTCGCGGGGGGCGACGGCCGGCCGAACGGTGATGAAGACTTCATCACCCGACATTCCCGCTCCCTCCAGCGTCACCATACCACTCCCCACGCGCGTGTGGTGGCTGCCGTCTGCCGCGCGTGTTCCTGTTTGGCGCGCAGGTCGGGGCCGCGCGCCAGGCGAATCTCCCCCCTCGAAGGAGACGTCATGACCCCACGCGAGATCGTGCAGAGGACCATCGCCTTCGGCCATCCCGAGCGCATCGCGCTGGCCCTGCCCGAGCCGTACCCCGATGACACCCTGTGGGCGCGGGTGAGCGCCGATCCGAACTGGAAGCCGCGACGCACCTTCCCGCCGGAGGAGGGCCGCAAGTGGGAGGACGAGTGGGGCAACATCTGGGCCGCCACCACAGACTTCTACCAGGGCGAGGTGGTGGTGGGCGCGCTCCAGGACTGGTCGCAGCTCGACGCGTACCGGATGCCCACGTTCGATGATCCCGCACGCTACCTGGAGCCGGCGGCGAAGTTCGCCGCGGCGCCCGACCGGTATCACATCGGAGGCCTGCCGGGATTCCCCTTCGCGATCATGCGCTACTTGCGGCGCATGGACATCTTCCTCGCCGACCTGCTGCTGTCCCCGGCGGAGGTGGACCGCCTGTCGCAGCGGGTCATCGCCCACCTCTGCCGGTGCATGGACCAGTGGGCGGCGGCGGGCGCGGACGCGGTCATGTTCGCGGAGGACTGGGGCACTCAGGACCGGCTGCTAATCTCGCCGGCGATGTGGCGAAGCATCTTCAAGCCCTACTTCGTGACGCTGTGTGACCACGCCCGGTCGCGGGAGCTGTCGGTGTGGATGCACTCCTGCGGCTTCATCTACGACATCATCAACGACCTGATCGAGTGCGGCGTGCAGGTGCTGCAGTTCGACCAGCCGGGGCTGTACGGCGTTGACCGGCTCGCCGCGGAGTTCGGCGGGCGGGTGACGTTCTATTGTCCGGTGGACATCCAGCGGGTGCTGCCCACGGGCGACATCCCGCGCATCCAAGCCTTCGCGCGGGAGCTGGTGGAGAAGCTGGGCGCGTTCGGTGGCGGCTTCATCGCCGGCTACTACGACTCCAACGAGGGCATCGGGGTGCAGCCGGAATGGCAGGAGGCGGCCTGCCGGGCGTTCGTGGAGCACGCGGGGTGGCACGCGGCAAAACGATAGGGGGAAGCCGCAGGCGGGAAAGCCCACGCATCGCGCCTGAGCCGGACACCTACTGCTTCGTCTTCGTCCCCGCCATCAGCCCCGAGAGCATCTTCGCGATGATCTCCAGGTCCTGCTTCAGTTCGGTGCAGGTCGCTTCCTCAAGTAGGTCCTTGCGGCGGCATAGCTCAATGAGCGGCACACACTCATGCACCGAACCGCGTGCGATCCCGAAGAAGTTGCGACGATCAGCTCCGGTCCAGCGGCCGTTGCCCTCCGCGATGTTGAGAGAGATGGAGAGGCTGGCGCGATTGAGCTGGTCGGCCAGATACCAGTGGCCGCGGGGGAACTGCTCGCCCAGTGAAGAGACGCGCTCGGCAAGGGTGACAGCCTTCTGGTAGACCTCCAACTTCTCGAACAGGAACGCCATGGTTCCCTCCGAACGAGGGGCGAAGAGCAACGGCTGAGAGGAGAAAGGTGACCGTTCGGGTCTTCCGGCGAGAGAGGGAGGATCCCTGCGGCCTTTCAGGCCGTTGTCACCTCACACCTCTCTCCTCTCCCCTCACTCCACCAAGCTCGCCTTCGGCGAGCTTGGTGGGCCCCGCTGGACTCGAACCAGCCACCTCTGCCTTATCAGGGCAGCGCTCTAACCAACTGAGCTAGAGGCCCACCGAGGGGAGATATAGTTCGAGAGGGAGCCGGGGGCTCCCTCTCACGATTGGGGTCTATCGGGCGGGTATGGACCTCACCACTCGAAAACTCAACAGTGTCCGGATGGGAATCGACCAATTCGGAGTCGGTGTCAGCGCCGGGGGCCCGCCGAAGCGGCCCGACACCGACACCAGATTCCTTAGAAAGGAGGTGATCCAGCCGCACCTTCCGGTACGGCTACCTTGTTACGACTTAGCGCCAATCGCCGACCGCACCTTGGGCACCTCTCTCCCTTGCGGGTTGGGCCAGTGACTTCGGGTGCAACCGACTTTCATCGCTTGACGGGCGGTGTGTACAAGCCCCGGGAACGTATTCACCGCAGTGTGCTGACCTGCGGTTACTAGCGATTCCGACTTCACGGAGTCGAGTTGCAGACTCCGATCCGAACTGAGGATAGTTTTCTGGGATCGGCTCCACCTCACGGTCTTGCATCCCTTTGTAACTACCCATTGTAGCATGTGTGCAGCCCTGGGCTTAAGGGGCATGCTGACTTGACGTCATCCCCACCTTCCTCCAGATTGCTCTGGCAGTACCGCGTGAGTGCCCAGCCGAACTGATGGCAACACGCAGCGAGGGTTGCGCTCGTTGCGGAACTTAACCCAACATCTCACGACACGAGCTGACGACAGCCATGCACCACCTGTCTCTCGGCTCCCCGAAGGGCACTCCCCCCTTTCAGGGGGATTCCGAGGATGTCAAACCCAGGTAAGGTTCTTCGCGTAGCCTCGAATTGAGCCACATGCTCCACCGCTTGTGCGGGGCCCCGTCAATTCCGTTTGAGTTTCAACCTTGCGGCCGTACTCCCCAGGCGGGTCACTTAATGCGTTAGCTTCGGCACTGCAGGGGTCGATACCCGCAACACCTAGTGACCATCGTTTACGGCTAGGACTACCGGGGTATCTAATCCCGTTCGCTCCCCTAGCTTTCGCGCCTCAGCGTCAGTACCGGTCCAGGAAGCCGCCTTCGCCACCGGTGTTCTTCCTGATATCTACGCATTCCACCGCTACACCAGGAATTCCGCTTCCCTCTCCCGGACTCGAGCCCATCAGTATCGACTGCAGTTGCTGAGTTAGGCCCAGCGATTTCACAACCGACTTAATAGGCCGCCTACGCGCGCTTTACGCCCAGTAAATCCGGACAACGCTTGCTCCCTCCGTCTTACCGCGGCTGCTGGCACGGAGTTAGCCGGAGCTTCCTCAACAGGTACCGTCATTATCGTCCCTGCTGACAGAGGTTTACAACCCGAAGGCCGTCATCCCTCACACGGCATCGCTGCATCAGGGTTTCCCCCATTGTGCAATATTCCCGCTTGCTGCCTCCCGTAGGAGTCTGGGCCGTGTCTCAGTCCCAGTGTGGCCGGTCACCCTCTCAGGTCGGCTACCCGTCGTCGCCTTGGTGGGCCGTTACCTCACCAACAAGCTGATAGGCCGCGAGCCCCTCCCGAGGCGGATTGCTCCTTTCCAAACGTCCCAGGCGGGACGCTTCGTATCCGGTATTATCCGGCCTTTCGGCCGGTTATCCCGGTCCCCAGGGCAGGTTACTCACGTGTTACTCACCCGTTCGCCGCTCGGCTTGGCCATCGTCCGAAGACTCAAGCCAAACCCCGCTCGACTTGCATAGCTTAGGCATGCCGCAAGCGTTCGTCCTGAGCCAGGATCAAACTCTCCGTTGGAAAAGTTTGGGTCCTTGCCCTGTCGCATGCGCTGGGCCAACTTCCGCCGAAGCGGAATGCCCTGCGCCAACTGCGACAGGGGACGTATCTACGCGTATGCTATCACCATCCGAACACTGTTCAGTTTTCAAGGTGCGGGGTCCCTTTACAACAAAGGTCGAGAGGCGATATCTGCCTCTCGAGGTCTTGCCCAACTGTAAAGGTTCCCTGATGGCGTCCTAAGATTATGCCATACCCGCGATACCGTGTCAAGAGGCTTTCCGAAAGGTTTTCAGCCCCCCTCGCCGCGGGTGGGCAGGACGCCCACCCGACACAGATAGTATACCCAGACCGCCAGCGGGAAACGGGAGGTCTGGTACCGTGCGGCCACGCGTGGGAGGCTACCCCCGAAGGCGCACCACGCGGCGCTTTCCCACCCGGAGGAGCATCCCCGGCTGGAGGGTCACCTCTTCCTGCGGGTCGGTGATGCGCCGCTCGCCCAGGTACACCCCGCCGCCCTTGACGAGGCGGGCGGCCTCGCCCTTGGACTTCGCCAGGCCGAGTTGGGCGAGCGCGGAGGACACCCAGACGGGGCCGCCCCGCAGCCCGGGGGGGATGGGCACCTCCTCCGCCACCGCGGCGTAGTCCTCCAGGGTCTGCTGGCGGGCGCCGGAGAAGACCTGCAGGAACGTCTTGTCGGCCGCCTGGGCCGCCTCGGCGGAGTGGTACAGGGTCACGATCTCCCGCCCCAGGCGGCGCTTTGCGTCGCGGGGGTTGAGGGCGCCGGTCTGCATGGCGACCACCATCGCCTCAATCTCCGGGTCGGGCACGTTGGTGGCGAGTTCGAAGTAGGAGGCGATCACGTCATCGGGGATGGACATGACCTTGCCGAACATCTCGTCCGGCGGCTCCATCACGCCGATGTAGTTGTTGACCGACTTGCCCATCTTCTGGACCCCGTCGGTGCCCACGAGGATGGGGAGCGTGAGGATGGCCTGGGGCTCTTGGGGCGGTTGGCCGAACAGCCCGATCCGCTGGAGCTCCCGCCCGGCGAGCAGGTTGAACTTCTGCTCGGTAGCGCCCAGTTCGACATCGGCGTGAACGGCCACGGAGTCGTACCCCTGGACGAGCGGATAGAGGAGCTCGTGCAGGCTGATGGGGATCCCCTCCTGATAGCGCTTGGCGAAATCCTCCCGGGCGAGAAGCTGCGCGACGGTGACGGTGGCGCAGAGTTGGACCATCTGCTCGGGGGTGAGCGCGCCCAGCCACTCGCTGTTGAAGCGGACCTCGGTCTTCGCCGGGTCGAGCACCTTGAAGGCCTGCGCGGTGTAGCCGGCGGCGTGGCGCTCCACCTGCTCGCGGGTGAGCTGGGGGCGCATTTCGTTCCGGCCCGACGGGTCGCCGATCATGGCCGTGAAGTCACCGATGATCAGCACCGCGAGGTGGCCCAGGTCCTGGAAGAGCCGGAGCTTGCGCAGCGGCACGACGTGGCCGATGTGCAGGTCCGGGCCGGTGGGATCCACGCCGTACTTGACGCGCAGGGGGCGGCCGGAGCGGAGCTTCTGAAGCAACTCCGCCTCCGGAATGAGGTCCACCGTATGGGCACGGATCAGCCGTAACTGTTCTTCGGGGGAAAGGTTCATGGATTACCAGCACCTTCCGGGAATGAGGTGAGGCGCGGTGATGATAGCATGCCCGGGGGTCTGGGTCCAGGGGGCGGAGGTCAGGAGCGACTCCCCAGGGCCTTCTCCTCCTCCGCTGCCCGCCGCCGCCGGCGGCGTTCTATGACCTTGATGATGCTGATGGTGCCGAGGTAGAGCAGGACCATGGGGAGGGCGGCGACGGTCATGGTGATCGGGTCCCAGGTGGGAGTGATGATGGCGACCACGATGAAGATGCCGACGGTGGCCTCTCGCCAGAAGCGGGTGAAGACGCGGGAGCTGACGAGGCCCAGGGAGGAGAGCAGGATCATGACGATGGGCAGTTGGAAGCCGATGCCGCAGGTGATGTAGAACTTGAGGAAGAGCACGACGGTGTCGTTGAGGGAGAGGAGGGCGTCGGTGCCGGGGGGCCGAAGGGAGAGCATCCAGCGGACACAGGGGTCGGCGATGAGGTAGGCGAGGGCGACGCCGGCGGCAAAGAGCAGGCTGGAGCAGGGGGCGAGAGGAGCGACCGCGCGGCGCTCGCGGGGGGTGAGGCCGGGCCGGACGAAGCCCCAGACTTCCAGGTAGATGAAGGGAAGGGCGAGGACGAGGCCGCCGAGGACGGCCACCCAGAGGCGAAGCATGAAGGGCTCGAGCACGCCGGGCACGTTGAAGCGGCCGCCGGCCGCCTTCGCCCCGGAGAGGATGGGGTGGGCGATGAACCGGTAGATGGGGCGGAAGTAGCAGGCCGCGAGGGTGGCCGTGACGCACAGGTAGGCAGCGGAGCGCAGGATGCGCGTCCGCAGTTCGTCCAGGTGCGAGACGAGATCGGCGCGGTCGTCTTGGTTCACAGGAGTCCCCGGAGAGATGCTGTCCCATCATACCATCCAGAGGCGAAGAGGCGAAGAGGCGAGTCGCACTGGTTCGCCGCGCGGAAGGCGAGGAGGCGGAGGGAGAGGGGCCAGGGCCGGGGACGGCGGAGCAGGAGAGCAGGAGAATGCGGACCGGCAGCAGGGGATTCGGGCGGGGTGGAGGGAATTGCTAGGCAAGGAGTGACCGGTGCAGGTCATTGACATCCATTCGCATATCTTCACCGACAACGGGGCCGACCGCGGGTGGGGAATCCCCACCGCTCCGCCCGGACCGGTAGGCCTCGCCGACTACCTGCGCGGGATCCGCGCCTCCCGCCTCGGGCGCGGCGGGCGCATGGTGATCTACCCCGGCACCGATCTGGACCGGCTGGCCGACGACCCCGACGCGGGCCGCCGCGCGAACGAGCTGGCCGCCTCCCTCGTTGCCCTCGATCCGAAGCGGCTGATACTCGGCTTCTCCCCTGATCCGCACCACCTGGAGGCCACGCTGGCGCAGATGGAGGGGTGGGTGAAGGTGCGGGGGGCGCGCATCATCGGCGAGATCGTCCCCTACATCGGTCACTACGAACGCGAGGGCGCGGCCATGGACGCGATCTACGAGCAGGCCGTGGCCCTCGATGTGCCCATCAACCATCACGCCTCCACCGAGGAGGACACGGCGGCGGTGGCGCGGCTGGCCGCCCGTCATCCGCGGGCCCGCATCATCATGGCCCACGTCGGTGGCACGTGGAACTTCCGCAACGGCCTCGCGGTGGCCCGCGCCCACGACAACGTGTGGACCGACACCTCCGGCTGGGTGATGGTGGCGGGGGGAAGCATGGAGATCGCGCTCCGCGAGCTGGGCCCCTCCAAGCTGGTGTTCGGCATTGACTACCCGCTCTGCGACATCAACACCTGGCTCGCCCGCCTCCAGCGCCTCCCGCTGTCGGAGGAAGGTCGGGAGCGCATCGCCTGGCGCAACGCGGCGGAGCTGATGAAGTTGTAGCCTGCCCGTAAGCAGACCCTGACAAGCTACGGCATGAGCCCGAAGGCCCTCGCCACGTACATCGCCAGCTGGTCGCGGGTGCAGATGTACTCGGGGTGATAGTGACCATCGGGATAGCCGCTGACGACCCCATAGGCCCGGATGTACTCCACTTCCTTGTAGGCCCAGTAGTCGGGGAGTACGTCCGGAAAGGCCGGGGTCGCCGGGGGAGTGTAGTCCGGCAGGTCCGGCCGCTGATCGAAGGGCGCCAGGGTCCGCGCCATGAACACGGCCATCTGCGCGCGATCCACCGACACCAGGGGCGCATAAACGCCTGGCGCGTAGCCTCCCACTATTCGCTGCGCGGCGACGTATTCGACGTACTTGTAGGCCCAATAGGGATCGGTGCCGGAGGCGCCACAGCCGGTGCAGGGCACGTCGGAGAAGGTGGCCGCGGCCGGCCCGTCCGGCACGTTGGCGTCGCCGCCGGCCATGGCGCGGGCGATGTAGACGGCCATCTGGTCGCGCGTGACCTCGAGGCCGGGGCGGTAGGAATCGTCACCGTAGCCGTGCACGATGTTGGCTGCAGCCACCGCCTCCACGCCAGTCACCGCCCAGTGCCAGGGCGGGACGTCGTAGAAGGTGCCGTAGTAGACGGAGAGGAGGCGGGAGTTCTCAGGATCGGCGATCCAGATCGGGCCGGTGGGAGAGATGGCGAACCCGCCGGCCCAAGGGGGGACAATGATCGGATCAGAATCGAAACCGCGCGCGTCCTGGACTACTCCGTCCCTGCTGAGGTGGAGCAGGTAGTTTCGATCCACCGCTCCCAACAGAACGTATTGGGAGAGATCGGGCGCAACCTTGAGATCCTCGATCCAGAACTCCCACCCACAGCCCGCCGGCGGGTAGAGGCTATCCTGGAAGCTGTACTCTCCGAGTAGGCGGCGTTGCCGGTCATACCGACGGACGGTCAGGCGAGAACCGGTGCCGCGGGCATACACAAACACCTCCCCGTCTGGAGAG
>Ga0315282_10003127_pt1 | contig 29800 bp, 35 predicted proteins | sample YL17G07_20_MG_FD_203693 | JGI IMG/M metagenome (GOLD analysis project Ga0315282, IMG submission 203693) | Sediment microbial communities from Yellowstone Lake, YNP, Wyoming, USA - YL17G07_20 | ecosystem: Environmental > Aquatic > Freshwater > Lake > Sediment | place: USA: Wyoming | collected... | reverse complement strand
CCATTGTGTTGTCCGGCGCCGCTCCGGTGGGGGTGGCCGATTTGCTCCGAAAGGGTGGCCTACTTTACTCCGAAAGGCCGGCCGGTTTGCTCCGAAACCCCGGCCGATTTACTCCGAAAAACGCAAAGTACCTTACCCAACTTGATAGTGTCGATAACTTTCTGCATTGTATTATATATACATGATTCAGGCTTTCAAGTGCAAGGAATCAGTGTGAAAATGAGTTTTACGGCAATTGTATTGCAAAGGAGTCGCGGACCCATCCACATCTAATCGGATAACAAAATAGTAGAATGAGATTGCCGAAAAAGTGGTTCAGGAAACTTCTTGCTGAGGTTTGAAGTGTTCCCCCAGCCTCGAAAGTCTCTGGGAAATAGACGATACAGGGAGTTAATTAAGACTTTTTCGGCACTCTCTTTCAGATGATTTGTGTTGCGATATGCTACAATCTTTACTGGTTATTGGGTTTACTTGGGCGGGGATTCTGCATCGGCTAAGCCAGAAAATACCCCCAGGCATTTTTAAACTTACTTCCGTCTCTTTTCACTAGCACACGAGACACTCATGACCTCGTTTTGCCTCGCTTGATGAAAGGCTCTATTCGATTAGACGGTATAGTCCAGACTGAAGGATTCGCTAGCAGGTCGGAGTGCTTGCCATCAAATGACGGGAGTACACAGAAGTGGGTTGGGTTGTCGAGAACGTTCATTAGCGCTAGCGGCGGTCGGAGTGCTGACCGGGCCAGCGGTCGGAGCTACAAGCATCAGCCGCTGATATTGCCCATGAGTTACGTACTCCTTTGACTGTTATAGAAGGCAACGTTATTGGTAAACTGGACGGGGTGTTCAATCCTGATAAAGATCATTTAGACGCAATCAAGGAACAAACATCTCTGCTAACGCTTCCAAGCTCATGGGGGCAAGGTTTGGGTCGAAAGTGAACCGGGAAAGGGCAGCACTTTCTACTTATCTCTTCCTAGATAACCTGTTTCATCTACATTATAATGGAATACATGGTTAGCTCTTTAACTATAAGAAATACCTCAGAGTACAAAGAGCCTTCTGTAACAGATACTCTCAAGCTCCTGCAGTCTTCGACAGATGGACTAACTGAAGGGGAGGTTCAGCGGCGGCTCCAGATATGTGGTTTTAATGAAGTCGCTGAAAAACGAAAAAACCCTGTACTGGCTCTCCTTTCGCGGTATTGGGGTCCGATGCCATGGCTTCTGGAACTGGCCATTGTGCTTTCGATTGTCCTGAAGCATTATCTGGAAGCCAGCATAATATTTGCCCTGCTTACAATAAATACCATAATCGGTCAGATACAGTCGCGCGGCTCCCAACGAGCCCTGGAAGCTTTGAAGAAGCGCTTGGCTATTAATGCGAGAGTAATAAGGGAAAATAAGTGGCTAACTAAAGAAGCCAGGGAAATCGTGCCCGGTGACATTATCTCTGTAGGTTTGGGTGACATTATACCAGCTGACGCCAAGCTGATTAATGGAGACCTTTCTATTGACCAGTCGATCCTGACCGGAGAGTCTCTACCCGTAGATGTACAGGAATCATCGATCATCTACTCAGGCTCCATCGTAAGGCGAGGAGAAGCTAAGTGTGTCGTGGTAAACACGGGCGCAAATACGTACTTCGGCAAGACCGCAGAGCTCGTTAAGACTGCCAAGCCAAAATCCCATCAGGAGCAAATAATGCTGGCTATAGTCAGGTATATGATGTTCCTGGGTATCGGCGCATTGGTTCTCGCTGCCGCCTATGCCGCGGTAATCGGAACAGGCATCCTTTCGATATTGACTTTCGCCGTTATTTTTCTTATGGGAGCAGTACCTGTGGCTTTACCGGCGGTGCTGACCATAGTCCAGGCGGTTGGCGCCATGGAGCTGGTGAGAAAAGGTGTGCTGGTTACAAGGCTCGATTCGATTGAAGACGCCGCTTCGATAGATATATTATGCCTGGATAAAACCGGAACCATAACTCAAAACAAGCTCTCAGTAGGTGAGGTAATACCATTCGGAAACCATACTCAAGACGAGGTAATTATGATGTCCGGTCTGGCATGCCAGGAACAGAGTAAGGATGCTATAGATACAGCGTTGCTGGAATATTCCCGAGCCATCAATGTCAATCTTAACTCCTATGCATGTGTTTCATTCACGCCGTTTGAGCCTGGCACTAAGAGGTCAGAGGCTATAGTCGCTGCTGATGGTAAACACTTTAGGGTGATAAAGGGCGCACCTCAGACAGTAATATCGCTTTGTAGAACACTCGACGAAGCATCCAGAAAGAATGCGAATCAGAAAGTGGAAGAACTGTCACAGAAAGGATATCGCGCTCTTGCCGTCGCCAGGTCAGCCGTTGATGACTTCGATAATATTCAGCTTGTAGGGTTACTATCACTAGCCGATCCTCCCCGAACTGACTCTAAAGGTATGATAGAGGGTGCTAGGGAACTCGGAGTTAAGACACTAATGCTCACCGGGGACAATATCGCCATCGCCAGAGAAATAGCTCTCCAGGTAGGAGTTGGTGACAGAATAGTACGGATGGACGACCTCAGGAATTTGAGCGAAACAGAACAGGCCAGGATTATTGAAGAAACAGATGGCTTTGCGGAAATATACCCTGAAGACAAATATAAGATAGTCAAACTTCTTCAATCCAGGGGGCATATGGTTGGCATGACCGGTGATGGGGTTAACGATGCTCCCGCTCTGAAACAGGCGGAGATGGGAATAGCCGTAAGTAGTTCAACCGATATCGCCAAGGCATCGGCAAGTATGGTCTTAACCGAACTAGGCGTCGGAGTGATAATCGACGCCATAAAGACAAGCCGACACATCTACCAGAGAATGCTGACCTGGGTTATAAATAAAGTTACTAAGGTAATACAGGTCATTGGGCTTCTCACAATCGGCTTCTTCTGGTTTCACGACATAGTTGTCTCGTTGCTGGGTATGGCTCTATTAATATTTGCCAACGACTTTGTAACCATGTCTCTCGCCACCGACAACGTGAAGTACACCGCGAACCCGAATAAATGGAACGTGAGGAACATTATCTTTGCGTCACTCGTAGTCGGTGCTCTACTTGTCGCAGAGGGAGCAGTCGCGCTTTTCATTGGCAGTCACTACTTCCACCTGCAGTTGGAACAGTTACGTACTTTCATTGTGCTGACGCTCATCTTTACCAGCCAATTCAGGGTATATATCGTCAGAGAGAGAAACTACTTCTGGTCCTCACGCCCGGGCAGAGAGTTGGTTCTTGCTACAATTGGGGCTATAGTTGTGTTTGCAATACTTGGAATATACGGTCTAATTATTACACGGTTAACTCCCTACCAGGTTCTTTTTACCTTGGTATTTTCAGCTCTATTTACTCTTGCTATTGATTTCCCCAAATATCAATCTTTTAAAAGATTCGGGCTGTAATAGAAAGATAACGGGGCTAATTGTGCAACCAATTTAGTTATCTATGGCTCTCTGGAGCTTCACTTCTCTCGTTACATCAGATTTCTCGATTACTGATGGATGCCGGCCAAATAAAACTCGCTAAGAAATATTGCGTCGGAAAATAGGACTTTGTTTGCGCTGGCGGGGGAGCTCTCGGTATCGTCTTTCGCCACTATTATTAATTCGAATCCAACGTCGCTTCAGGTTAAAACTTCCCAATCGTTCAAACATGCCCTTGACAAATATTTAACTAAGTATTATCATAAATTATGAGCATATGCTCAATATTCAGGAGGAAAGATGTCTAGGCCGCCAAAGTGCCGTAGAGTCGAATTTCTACCCGATGTGACTTACTTCAAGCCGGCGGGCATACCACTAAGAGACCTCGAAGAGGTACGCATGTCTATAGAAGAGGCTGAAGCCCTGCGTCTTAAAGACCTGGAAGGACTGGAGCAGGAGCAGGGGGCAGAAAAGATGAATGTGTCGCGGCCTACCTTCCAGCGAGTCCTGGCATCGGCACGACAAAAGGTAGCAGATGCATTACTCAACGGCAAGGCAATAAGAATCGAGGGCGGCAACTTCGAGATGACCTGGCGCCGGTTCCGCTGTCGCAGGGGACATGAGTGGGAACTGGAAACGCCAGTTAGCGTACCACCCGAGCTTTGTCCTACATGCAGCCTGCCCGATGTTCAACCTGTCCAGCCAGCAGGAATTGGTCAAATTATCAAGGGCCGGGGGAAGCATCATGGAAGGAGCGAGTGAAAATATCTCTTAACAAGATGAGGCTCATGTATGAAAATTATTGATGACATACTTTCAACATTGAATTACGAGGCACCGGTAATGGACATACGTCAGGGACCTTTTCAGACAGCGGTAATAACACGAAACTGCGGATTGGCGTCTACGCCTCATGACCCGGGCCCTCATCACGAAAGAACGCCGGTAACGGATGCCGGTCTACTATTAGAGAAAGATGCCTTGGCACTAGCGTACATGGCTAATTCGCTTAGCCCTATGGAGTCAGCTATCGGCATGGCTACCATAAACTCGCTGATTGAAGTAGATGAAAAGCGTTGTATAGAGCTCAATGCTGGCGACCTTCTGGTCAGGAATGGTGAAGGTAAGAAAGTAGCTATCATCGGACATTTTCCCTTTGTGCCCAGGCTGCGTAAAGTAGCCAGGGAGTTATGGGTGATAGAGAAAAACCCACAGGAAGGTGATCTCGGTGAAAGAGAATCTGAGAGATATCTTCCTCAGGCGGAGGTCGTCGGTATTACCGGTACCGCTTTTATCAATCACACGATTGAGCATCTACTCCATCTCTGCAATTCCGATGCCTATATCGTTGTCCTGGGAGGCACTGCTCCCTTATCGCCTGTGCTGTTTGATTACGGCGTTAGTGCGGTTGCAGGCACGCTGGTAATCGACCCGGAAAACGTGCTTCGTTGTGTCAGTCAAGGAGCGACATTCCGGCAAATAAGCGGCATCGAACTACTGACGATGAGAAAGGACAGTTAGATTTATGGAACGTCGATTTTTATGCAAAAAGTGTTGGAATGTATTCGATCTACCAATACCTGAAAGTTCTTTAAACGTAGAGATACACTGCCCGGCATGTCGTAACGCTGACATTATGGAAGCTCCTTCCTGGGCACCGCTTGGCTCAGGCTTGAACATATTTGAAGGTAATAAATGGTCGTATGAATGCCAGCAATGCAAATACAAATTTAGAATGCCGATTCCCCAAAACCCTACAGAGGATAAAAGCCGGAAATGCCCTGCCTGTAACAGCAGTCATCTTCACTTAATTACAGGGTCAAAGACTCTGCCACTATATTGTGGCTGATAAGCATTTAGATGAGGCCGTGAGCCTCATCTAAAAACACAGGAGGTGAAAAATGTTTGGAAGGAACTTAACAGGACGTGGACGTTCGGGTGGCGCGGGGATGGGCTTTAGAGGCAACTCTCCGCCTTATCCCTACGTGGGCAGAGGTAGAGGCGGGCTGCCCCGCTGCCAGTATCCAGGCGCAACTCTATCTTTCCGTTATGCGCCATTTCCAAGTTATGCAGCTCAAATGACGCATGAGCAGGAACTTGATTTCCTGAAGGGTCAGGCTGGGGAAATTAAGAAAGAGATGGACAGAGTGGAATCACGGATACGTGACCTGGAAGTAAACAAAAAGGAGTAAATCATGAAAATTGCGATTACAGCAACCACCCCTAACCTGGATGCCGATATCGACCCGCGCTTCGGGCGGTGCCGATATTTTGTCATTGCTGACCCGGATACGATGGAGTTTGAAGCTCTAGAGAACTCCGGAGCCATGGCGGGTGGCGGAGCAGGCATCGCCACTGCCCAGACCCTTGCCGGGAAAAGCATGGAAGCAGTTCTTACGGGAAATTGTGGTCCTAATGCTTACGATGTACTGGCAGCTGCCGGTATCAAGGTTGTCACCGGAGTGTCCGGCAAAGTACGGGACGCTATCCAGAGCTATAAATCTGGTAAGCTTCAAGCCAGTTCCCAGCCCAACGTTGCCGGGCATTTTGGCATGGGTGGAGGAATGGGACGAGGTAGAGGTATGGGCAGGAGATAAGAAATAAAAATATTTTGGAGGTGTTACGATGCCCAGAGGAGATGGAACCGGTCCGCCTACCGGACAAGGTCAGAGAGGGGGCAGGATGAGAGGTAATCAACCCGGCGCAGGCCCCGGCGGTAATTGTGTATGCCCCAGCTGTGGGGAAAAAGTGCCGCATAAGCAAGGAACCCCGTGCTACTCAGTAAGCTGTCCCAAGTGCAGCACCAAAATGGTAAGAGGATAGCATGATTGTCTCGGTGGCCAGCGGAAAAGGGGGAACCGGCAAGACATTGGTAGCGACCAGTCTTGCTCTTTCCTTGAAAGACAGGTGCAGAGTGCAGCTGCTTGACTGTGATGTCGAGGAGCCTAACGACCATATCTTCTTGAGGCCGGTCATCACTGGAAGAGAAGCGGTATGTGTCCCTATCCCTAGGGTGGACGAGGCTAAGTGCACATTCTGCGGTAAATGCGCGGAAGTCTGTGCCTATCACGCCATCGCCGTTTTCCCCAAGAATGTACTCGTCTTCCCGCATCTCTGCCATGGCTGCGGCGCCTGCAGTTTCTTCTGCCCGGAAAAGGCTATCACCGAAGAAGGAAAAGAAACCGGCGTCGTTGAATTCGGGCACGCGGATGGGGTTGACTTCGTTCAAGGTAGATTAAACGTAAGCGAGGCTATGCCGACGCCAGTCATCAGGAAGGTGAAAGAGCGGGTTAATCACGAAGGTATTTCTATAATCGATGTATCGCCGGGAACTTCCTGCCCTGTGGTGGCATCGATAAAGGGCAGTGATTTCTGCCTGCTAGTGACCGAACCGACTCCCTTCGGACTAAATGACCTTATTTTAGCGGTAGAAACGGTAAAGAAACTCGGAGTCCCTTGCGGTGTGGTTATCAACCGCGCCAGCGCCGGTAACGGGAAAATGGAAGAGTACTGCCTGAAAGAAAATTTACCAATACTCCTTACCATCCCGCTGGATAAAGAGATCGCCCGTCTCTACTCAAGAGGGGTAACCCTGGTGGAAGGGATGCCACAGTGGAAGGCACATTTTAACAAGCTTAGTGACCATATTCAGGAGTTAGTGGATGAAAGAAGTCGTTGTCTTAAGCGGTAAGGGCGGCACCGGTAAGACCAGCATTGTTGGTTCCTTCGCAGCTTTGGCGAAGAACAGTGTACTGGTGGACTGCGATGTTGACGCCGCTGACCTTCATCTGCTGCTACAGCCGGTGATGCGTGAGAAGCATAATTTCTGGAGCGGACAGGTAGCTGAAATTGACGAAGAGAAATGCACACAATGTGGCTTATGCCAGGAACTTTGCCGCTTTAAAGCGATTATAGATTTCAAAGTAGACCCGATATCCTGTGAGGGGTGTAGCTTTTGCTCCCAGGTATGTCCGGTGAAAGCTATCACGATGAAGGAAAATATGGCCGGGCAGTGTTTCGTCTCTGATACCAGGTATGGCGACTTGGTTCATGCACGACTGGGCATTGCTCAGGAAAACTCCGGCAAGCTGGTGGCGTTAGTCAGGCAGAAAGCAAGGGGACTGGCTGAAAAGCAGGAGGCTGAATACATTATCAGCGATGGCCCACCGGGTATAGGCTGTCCTGTTATCTCTTCTTTATCCGGGGCCAATCTGGCTCTTCTGGTTACTGAACCGACGCTGTCCGGGATGCACGACCTGGAGCGGGTCATTGGAGTCTGCCACCATTTTAACGTGCCGACCAAAGTCTGTATCAATAAATATGACATTAACGAAGGAAACGCCCACCGGATTGAGGAGTTTTGTCAGAGCCAGGGGGTAGAGACAATCGCCCGTATTCCTTTCGATAATGTGGTGACTGAAGCTATGGTACAGGGTATACCGGTCGTGGTGTATAGCCGGAACGGCGTTTCTCATGAGATAAAAGCACTTTGGGAAAAAATCGAACAATCGCTGAAAAAATAAGGAGATAGGATGCCAATTTACGATTATAGATGCCAGGTTTGCGGAGAAATAACCGAGTTCCTGATTTCCGGTGCGAGAGACAGCAGTACATTAGCCTGCCCCAATTGCGGCAGCCAGAATCTCGAAAGGCTGATATCCGCTCCGAGCCTGTTGAAAAACACTAAAAACTCTGGCACTACGTGCTGCGGCAGGGAAGAACGATGCGAGAAACCGCCTTACTCTACCGGTGAACGGTGCCGCAGGCACTAACCTACGCAGAAGTGGGGAAACATGAAGTCTTTTGACCTCGAACCAAGGTATTCAACTAACGAAATATCGGGCAAATGTCTCAAATGCCTGAGTGAGCATGAATTGAACAGTTGCCTCATGCAGTTATTGCGGGAGGATGCAATTAATGAGGACGTTCAGCACAAATATGAGGCTCTGGTAGCCTTTCTGCAATCGCCTGAGTCGGAGCGACTTCGTAAAGAATCCGAGAAATACCTGGCCGAGGGAAAACAGGTATCGGTAAGAATTTCCATTAATGAAGGTCAACCAAAATACGAGTTAATAATAAAGTAAAGGAGTAGAGTAGTTATGAGAATTGCTGCAATATCTGAAGATGGAGTCACTATCAGCCAGCATTTCGGCAGGGCGCCGCTATATGTGGTGGTCACGGTAGAAGACGGTAAGGTGGTAAGCAAAGAAAAGAGGGCTAAGGCAGGGCACCACACTTTTTCCGGCAGCCAGCATCCCGAGACAGCGCCCGGAGAACGGCATGGGTATGACGACGGCGCGCAGTCAAGGCATGCCACCATGGCTCAAAGTATTGATGACTGTAAAGTGCTTATCGCCGGGGGCATGGGCTGGGGCGCTTATGATAGCCTGAAGAGCCGGGGCATTGAAACGGTAGTCACCGACGTTAACGACATCGATAAAGCGGTAAATCTCTATCTTCAGGGTAAACTCCCTAACCTGATGGAGCGTCTACACTAGAAATAAATACAACTTTATAGGTGAGAACGATGTCGGAAGGAAAGGTAAAGGTTAGACTTCAGTCCAATCTCGATTTCAGGCTAATGTCTCTAGCCTACAAAATCCGGGATTTTCGCCAGCCGCGTATCCGTGTCTTGGAGGAAGTGGGCATAAAAGCAGGATTCCAGATACTGGACTACGGCTGCGGACCAGGAAGTTATATCACACCTCTGGTGAAATTGGTGGGCAAATCTGGTAAAATTTATGCTCTTGATGTCCATCCTCTCGCCATTAAGGTAGTTCAGAGACTGGCTTCAAGGAAAGGAATAACCAATGTTCAGGTTATCCTTTCCGACTGTGATACCGGACTATCGCCCGCCAGCATTGATGTTGTCCTGCTGTATGATATCATTCACGACCTAGAGAATCGTACCGGGGTTCTGACAGAACTGCATCGCGTATTGAAACCCGAAGGTATTTTATCTGTAAGCGACCATCACCTGAAAGAAAATGAGATTATTTCCAGGGTAATAAGAGGAGGTTTATTTAAATTCAAGTTTAAAGGCGAGAGGACTTTTAGCTTTTCGAAAGAAAAACGATAAAGAAGGAATTAAGGAGATTTATGCCCACACCTGAAGAAGTAAAAACTGTTCTTGATACGGTTCTGGTCCCTGGAGTCATGCGTAGCCTGGTAAAGATGAACCTGGTCAGAGATGTCAGCGTGGCCGATGGCAAAGTTGACGTTACGCTTGCCACAGCGGCTTTGATGAAAGGCGCCCAGGACTGGCTGAAAGACAAAGTAAAAGATGGTGCGGCTAAGCTGGACGGAGTGAAAGAGGTAAATGTCAGCTATACCGAGATTAAACCCAAGGAACTGAACAGCATAAGTAATGTTATCGCCATCATGAGCGGCAAGGGCGGAGTTGGTAAATCGCTTGTTGCCAGTCTCGCCGCGATAGCTCTCCGGCGCCAGGGCTACGAAGTCGGTATCTTGGATGCCGATATTACCGGTCCGAGTATCCCCAAGATGTTCGGCATCAGCGGCAGACCCGCCATCGGTGAAAATGGCATCCTCCCGGTACCATCGCGGTCGGGTGTTGAGATCATGTCTATTAACCTCTTACTGCCCACCGAGGACGACGCCGTTATCTGGCGCGGGCCGCTTATCGGGCACGCTATAACCCAGTTCTGGGAGGAGGTGCTCTGGGGTAAGCTGGACTACCTGATAGTCGACCTGCCGCCGGGCACGGCCGACGCTCCTCTTACCGTAATGCAACAACTCCCGATATCAGGAATAATTATCGTCTTCACACCGCAGGATTTGACGGCTATGGTTGTCCGTAAAGCCATTAAAATGACAAGACAGATGAATAAAGCAATCCTTGGCGTCGTCGAGAACATGAGCTATCTGTATATACCCGAACTAGATAAGAAGATTGAACTCTTTGGAAAAAGCCGCGGAGTAGAAATGGCGCAAGCGGCTGGCGCTCCCCTCCTGGGACAACTGCCGATTGACCCGGAGCTGGCTAAACTATGCGACGAAGGCAATATTGAACGCTATGACTCCGGTATATATAATACCTTTGCACAAAAACTCATCAACACTTTATCAAAGCAAAAAGGATAAAACTAGCCGGTCACTGGTGGGAAAAGTGTGGCAAGTCTGGAAGCCGTAAATATCCGAAATAATAAATAAGTTCGGAGAAGCCGATTCGGTTTTCTATACTACTCTTTGGTGTCTCTAACTAAAAAGTTGGTATCACTGATAGAAGTATGGAGGTATATTGAATCTTAGGAGAAACAATAACAGTAATTATTACAGGGTAGCCGCCAGGCTTCTGTACAATGCTCTCAGATTCCGTTTTTTCAAAATCAGGAGTAGCCCTTTAAAACCTACCGTGGTAAGTCTGGCGGTTACCAATCGCTGTAACTCCCACTGCATTATGTGTAATATCTGGAAGAGTGCTAGGGACATTCCTGAGATTAAAAGCCTGGAATTATCCAGTCAGAAAATTATCAGCATATTATCCAGTCCCCTATTTGCGGAACTCGTGGAACTGGATTTAACCGGCGGCGAACCGCATCTCAGGGATGACTTGGTTGACATTATGATTGGAATAATTAATCTCCAGAAAAGCAATCTTTTAAAATTGAGAAGCATCGTTATTACTTCTAACGGATTCTTGACACGGCAAGTGATATCTAATTACCGGGATATTCTAAATACTCTAAGAGACACAAATATAGACCTGGTCAGCGTGACTTCTCTTGATGGCATCGGGGCAACTCACGACGTGATAAGGGGAACCGGTGGCGCTTTTAGGCTGGTATCTGAAACAATCAGTGGATTGGTAGAACTCAAGAAAGAATATCCGAATTTTATCACCGGAATAAAAACCACTATTTTACCCCAAAACGTTAATATTCTCGATAGTATTTTAGATTTCGCGTCATCTAATAATCTCTTCCATATTATTTCGCCAGTCCTCTTCACCGAAGCAAGGTTTAAAAATATAGACAAAAGAAATGAATTAGTGCTGGGACCGGCCGAGCACAAAAAAGTCCTGGACTTTTACAGTCACGATAAATTAAAGACAAGCTACTTCTACTCGATGTCACGCAGCTTTCTGGCTACCGGCCAAAAGCGATGGTCATGCGCGGCAATGTACAACTATGCGTTCATTGATTTCGACGGGAAAGTATATCCTTGCGAAATAATACCCGAACCAATCGGGGATGTAAAAAAACAAGACATCCTGGATATTTTGAATAGTCCCCAGGCTCACTATTGGCGTAAAAGAATCGGGAAACTGGAATGCTGCCAAACATGCCATGAGCCCGGCGCCATCCGATACAGTGCTTTCACCGAGGGATTCAGCTATTTTAAATTTTTAACGAAGCTGGGAAAACACGGATATAAAGCATCTTTGTACGGGGAAGGTTTTTCCAAGTATTTTAACGGCGAAATTAAACAATAGAGATTGATACAATGAATTGCCGGCGCTGCAATCGGGAAATTATTGAAGAACAGGGCTACAGGCACGCGGGAGAAACATTGTGCAGGACTGTTATATAGATATAAGATATCCGGCAAAAGCCTGTGACCCCTGGGCTGTCTATTCCGCCACCCGCTCCAGAGAGCAGGCAGGGCTAAAGGGGACGGAAGGGCTTACCGATTTACAGAAAGAAATATATGCGTTCGTTAAGACTAGCGGTAAAGTGACCATAGAAGAGATGATGAAAAGGTTCGGTCTTTCTGCAAAAGAAATGCAAACGCAATTGGCCGTACTCCGGCACTGTGAGTTGGTTAAGGGGCAAAGGGATGGCGATAAAATTTATCTGGTCACTTACTAGAGAAAGAAAGTCGCCGGAATAGGCGTTATGTTGTTAGCAAGAGGCACTCACTAAACGTCAGAAAAAGGGCCACCGATTCGTAAGGAGAGAAATATGCCTCAAACAAGACACGACTTTTCTATCTTCGAGAAGTTCAATTTTGAAAGGAAGCCGGTAGGTATTAAGTTTTTATTGAATAAACCAAACGGCATCGAAAAGATAGATAAAAAAATGGCAATTTGCCAGATGTTCAGGGAAGCACAGGATAGAGAACCTTTTTACGCGGCGAAGGATAATTTCACCTGCCTGGAAACGCTATTAATGGGAATGTCAGAGCCCGAGCCGTTTTTTGAAAGCGGGCAGATAGGCGCCAAAGAAAAAATTTACCAGGAAGCACGCGCCAACCGAAGAATATACCAGTATATACCCAAACTGGCTAAAAATACCGTAAGATATGTCACTTTCTCTCCTGTGGACAAATTGCCCTTCGAGCCAGATGTATTGGTTATTACGGCTAACCCGGACCAGGCAGAAATATTGCTCAGAGCGTTGAGCTATTCCACCGGTAAACCCTTATCCGCAAAATACACGCCCGTGATGGTATGCGCCTGGATATTCTTTTATCCATTCGTAAACGGGGAAATAAATTATACCGTCATCGGCCTCGGTTACGGTATGAGAATAAAAAAACTATTGCCTGAAGGCCTGTTGCTTATCTCCATCCCGTATGACATAATTCCCATGCTGATAGAAAATTTACATGAAATGGATTGGGTTCTTCCGATTACCACTATAAGCGAGGAAGAAAGAAAGAAATATTCTGCGAAGATAATGGAGGAAATAAGACGGGAATATTTAAATAGCTGAAAAAGGTGCTTCCAAAACTGTCAGGAGTTAGAGCTTATTCGCACGTCATCCACCTTCGGACAAAATATTTTAAGGGAGGTTATTATGAAACCGCTTCAAACTGATTTTTCCGTTTACAGCCAGTTTAACTTTGAGAAGCCACCTGTAGGGGTGAAGTACCTTTTTCACAAACCGGAAGGAATAGAGCCGCTGGGTAAAAGCCTGGCCCTCTGTGAAATGGTCAAGGAAGCCCATCAAAGGAAAACGCCTTTCTACTTCACTAAAGAAAACGAGAACTGCTTCGGAAAAGCATTCCTGGGCATGACGGGTGATTCACCACAACTCGCCGACGGCGGTGAACTGGGACTTAAACTTGAAATATTTAATGAGCCGCGTGCTAACAGTCGGCTCCGCGGGTTTATCCACAATCTGGAGAAGGGTTCGGTCAACTACGTCGCCTTCTCTCCATTAGATAAATTGACCTTCGAGCCGGACCTCTTAATGCTGATGGCTAATCCCGGCCAGGCTGAAATCATACTGAGGGCAATGACCTATTCGACCGGGGAGATGTATGAGAGTAAGGCAACATCCGTAGGGGGGTGTTCCTGGCTTTACGTTTACCCCTATCTCAGCGGCAAGGTGAATTACACGATAACCGGCCTGGCTTTTGGCATGAAAGGAAGGCAGGTATTCCCCGAGGGATTGATGCTTATATCCATTCCGTATAACTGGATACCGACGATAACCCAGAACCTGAAAGAAATGAAATGGGTCCTTCCGGCGTATACGTTAGGAAGAGAAAAGTTCATGGAATACGAACGCCGTATAATCAGAGAATTAGCCCAGGGGGCTAAGAATACTTAACACATTAAAAAAGGAGGAGAGAAATGGCCAAACGAATCATTCTTTACAATCTGGTGGAGCATATGACCGATGAGAAATTCAAGGAATATGTGACTAAAGAAAAGGGCCCCCTGATTGATAGTCTTCCTGGTGTCAAGAAATACGAACTGGTCAAGATAACGGGTGCCATGGGGGGAAAGATTCCCTATAAATACGTGGGCATCGTACATTTGACCAGCCTGGAAGAATTCGACCAGAAAGCCGCTAAAACACAGAAATATCAGGACTTTTTAAAGAAATTCGGGCCGATGGCAAAAGACATGGTCATTCTTTCCGGGGAAGAAATTTATTAATCTGAAAAGACACGGTTAGCTTTTAGAACGTATTTCTTTTTGGCTGTAAATTCGAGGCCGAAGAAGGAATTGTAAGGGGGTGACTATGCATTTAGAGCACCTATTTACCGAGGAGCATCGTCAGCTCCGGCAGACATTAAGGGAGTTCACCAAAAGAGAAATTATACCCATTACCAGGCAACTGGAAGAAGACTATAACCTGGTGGAGAAAGTCCATCAGAAGCTTGTTGACATCGGGATTCAGGCATCCGCATACCCCGTTGAATATGGTGGCGGCGGCAGCCATTCCATGACCGACTCGGCCATTATCGCCGAGGAAGTGTCCAAAGGCGATGCCGGGATAGCCCTTTCAGTGTGCGCGAACATGGCTGGTGCGGGACCGGCCGCTGCCGTCGGCAACAAGGTAGTCCTGGACAGGTTCGCTCCTATCTTTTGTCAGGGTAAGCTGGCCTATGCTTGCCTGTCCATGACAGATGAGGCCGGAGGGGCTGACACGGAGAACCCCCTGTTACATGGCGCCGGCATTAAAACCACCGCCAGGCTCGTGGGTGATGAATATGTCATCAACGGCAGCAAGATGTGGCCGACTCATGCCGGGATAGCTGAGAGCTATATAACTTTTTGTAACACCGACCCCAGCCTGGGCGATGATGGGATTGCCATGATTATGGTTCCCGGGGGCGCACCGGGGCTCACGTTTGGCAAGCCGGAAAAGAAGATGCTGTTTAAGACGGTTATCAATGGTGCTGTCTATTATGATAACGTTAGAGTGCCAAAGGAATACCGCATTTCCGGTCCCGGGATGGACGCCAATTTGTGTAATATGCTTACCGCGGTAGCTGGTTGGTCCGGGGGGCTACAGGCCCTGGGGATTGCCGAGCGAGCGTTTGAGATAGTGCTGGAATATACGGGGACACGCATGGGCGGGTTTAAACCGGTACGGCAGCACAGCATCGTGGCGGGGATAATCGCCGATATGGCTATCGGCATAGAGATGATGAGGGCAAGCCTCTATAACCTGGCCTTTATGTATGACCATCAGGATATATATGGTCCCATCTATGGTAAACCATGGTCGCGGGAGTTCATCGCCAAGGCCGCCGCTGCCAGGGTCTTTGCCGGTGACACGGCCGTCGCCATAATCAACAAGGGTGCGGAGTTACTCGGCTCGATGGCTATTTCCGAGGACTTCCCCTATGAAAAGTGCCTGAGGGATGTTAAGATAACCCAGCTCTGGCTTGGGGGTCAGCAAATCTGTCGCTATAAGGTTGCCCGGGGTTATTATGATTTAAAGAACTGGGCTTAGTCGTTCCTTAATTAATTACAATTAATTTCAAAGGGAGGTAAAAATGGCAGAAAAAATGGAATGGATGATAAGTGGAGACTGCACCGAAGCCTGCACCTCGCCGCCGGTATGCCCTTACTATTGGGGTTCGAGCACACCCAAGGACCTTCACGATGGTAAAAACCAGTGCGAGGGGGCTTTCACGTTTCATATAAAAAAGGGAAATTACGGAGACGTCAACCTGAGTGGTTTGAACATTGGCTTCGGTTTCAATTCACCTATCGGCGGGACCGCAGTACGCGACCCCTGGAAGGCTATTCTGTATATTGACTCCCGGGCAAATGCTGAACAGGCGGCGGCTTTAGAAAAGATATTCAAAATCTGCTGGGCAACGATGGGAGAAGTGCTCAAGGTAAAGAAAGCGCCAATATCTTTTATCAAGGAACCTGTCGGCGATGCGCCTGAACCGGGCTACAGGCACCGGGTTACCTGGGATAAAGTCTATAGTCTGAAAGCCGAGCCCCTCATGACCATGAACGGGTTGCCCAAGTTTATCAGCGGCAATATGAACGGTATTATTTACGTGGGAAAGTCCACGGAAAATAAATTTAACGACCCCGACCTGCCGCGGGGTAAATGGGACCGACCTGATATGAGCAACACTTACTATGAGTTCTCGCTAAATCCAAACAAGCTACAATGGATGCCGTAAGTCTTTATCTCCATTCATAGCTTCCTGCCGTTTCCCTACAGGCAGCGGTTAAAAAGGAGGAGAGATAAATATGCCTAAAAACCAGACTGGACGTGAACTTAAAGTGCTGATAATCTACTGGTCTGCCACCGGGAATACGGAGAAAGTGGCGGCCGCTATCCAGCAAGCTCTCAGCCGCGAGGGGCTCAAGCCGGTAATTAAGAAGGTAGCCGAAGCGGCAGAGGAAGAGCTATTTCATTATGACTTGATATTCCTTGGGTCACCATCGTACATGTGGCAACCGCCTGCACCAGTCCAAGAATACATTAAGGAAAAGATGGACTTCTACAGGAAGCGTGGCGATATAAAACTATGCGCTCCAAAAGTACCCGGAAAGAAGGCCGTAGTTTTTATCACATATTCCGGCCCGCATACAGGTATTGACGAAGCTATACCTGTTGGTAAATATCTCAAACAATTTTTTGAACACCTTGGTTTTGACCTAGTCGGAGAATGGTATGTTGTCGGCGAGTTCCACGCTTCTGAAGAAAACAGCACCAAAGGCATACTGGGGGATATCAGGGGGCGCCCCAACCGGCAGGACTTAGCCGAAGTAGAAAGCAATGTTTCAAAATTAATTAAATCTATCCTGTCTAAATCGTAATAGATTGAGGAGGAATCAGAGAATGGCAAAAACAAAATACGGTAAGTATATTGTTTATGATGCAAAACTGCCCATACCTAAAGGCGCCCCACCTCCGCCCCCTCCTCCTTCCGGCGGAAGAAACGGGGCTATCGTACTTTACGTGGATGATACTATCATCAAGGGGGCTTTCTATTTGAACTGCGCCCTGATATGGAAAGCGTCAGACCAAGGCAGCCCCGGCATCGTTCATTCCCACGATGATTATGATGAATACGTCGGCTTTCTAGGAAGCAACCCAGAAGACCCGCACGATTTATGCAGGGAAGTCGAGTTCTGGCTGGGCGACGAAAAACACATCCTCACCAAAAGTTGTGCCGTCTTTATTCCTAAAGGATTGTTGCATTGTCCCATATACTTCAGGAGGGTGGACAGGCCCATTTTTTATTTCAGTACGGCACCCTCGGTAACCTACGGCAAAGACCTGCCCAAGAAATGACACTTCGCCAGGGAACGACAGCCTGGTTCGGCTAAGAAATTATCTAGGAAAAATACAGGGGGTTTTAATTGGAGGGTATAAATGACAACGATAAAAGACTTTAATCGTTACGGAGAAGAGCTAGAGAACCTATTGGGATTACATACATCTCCCATCGCCGTAAAAATGCTGGAGAAAGAAGAAGATATCCCGGAAGGAGCCATCCGGCCGAAGAAAGACCGCGGCTATCATCTTGCCCAATGTCAGGCTTTTGCCATGTCAAGGCGAGAAAAAGCAACGGTAGCCATGTTGAAGGAAGACAACTGGTGCCCGGGCGCCGTGATATCCTATGGGCTGGTGCCTAGGCCAGATAGTCCGGAGGCCAGGGCCCAGAACACGGGCGATTGCTTTGAGTATGGCAAATACATCGGCATCCTTACCGCCCCGCTGAAGAAGGCCGCTTTTAAACCGGATGTCGTAATTATCTATTGCGATACCAATCAACTCCGAATTATGCTCCTTTCGCTGAAAATGGAAGACAGACCTCTGGTGAAATCGAATTTCTTCCCTTTCTCCTGCTCTAATTCCGTTGTGCCCGTAATGTTGAACGGCGAGTACTGGATAAACCTGCCCGACCCCGGTGAATACACGCGGGCGCTGACCATTGCGGGAGAGATGATGTTTTCTGTGCTCAGGGATAAACTGGCCGGACTGGTAGAAAACCTCGGGCAGTTTGATAGGAGCGAATCCGGATTTGCTCATGAAACAATGATGATGAGGCCTGATTTCCCACAACCTGATCTCTATAAGCATGTATTTAAATCATGGGGTATGGATCACGGGTAATTATCGGTACAGTGACGCCGAACGGCTTTTACCGTAGACTCCTTGGATATTGACTTATGATATATATAGATGTGAACCCAGTGGCCTTTTCCATCGGACCTATATCTGTTAGCTGGTACGGCATCATGGTGGCGCTAGCGGTGATAACACTGGTCACCTGGGCGCTCTTTTCGGTAAAAAAAGACCCCCGTCTTTCTTATGATATGGTTATCAACGCTGCCCTCGTAGGTATCCCCTCCGGCGTTATTTTCTCGCGTCTCCTTCACGTCGTAGATTTGTGGGACTATTATTCCAAGAACCCCGGGCAAATAATCGGCGGTGAGGGACTGTCCATTTGGGGGGCGGTGCTGGGCGCGGTCCTGGGCATCTGGCTCTTCAGCCTGTTAAGTAAAAAGTTCTCCTTTGGCTACTTGGCTGACGTGCTTGCGCCGGGCATTATCCTGGCCCAAGCCATCGGGCGGGTAGGCTGTACCCTGAACGGCTGCTGCTACGGAAAGATGACTACACTGCCCTGGGCGATTGTCTATACCAATCTAAACAGCCATGGCCCCATCGGTATCCCCGTGCACCCCACGCAGGTCTATGAGATTATCTATAATCTCATCGTCTTCGGTATCCTGTTCAAGCTAAGGGGGCGTTTTAAGCCCGACGGCTCGCTTTTCCTGGTCTACCTATCTTTATATTCAGTATGGCGCCTAGGTATCGACTTTATCCGGGACGGCACGCCCTTTCTTTTCGGCCTGCATCAGGCGCAGGTCGTCTCCATCATCGTGCTGGTCATCACCGTGCCCCTGCTGGCGGTTAGAACACGCTGGGTAAAGAAAGAAGCAGCGAGTTAATAGAAAGTTCCCTTTGCTAATAAACGACTTCTGTTTCTATTGAAGCAGGCACTATCAATATCTGGAATACAATAAAGAGGTTTTCCTGCCACTTCATAATTTGTTCGTATCTCACTCAAAGTTATGAGTGTACTTTTTAAAAAACTAATACAAGTAGCTTGGCAGCGATACCGCCAATCAGGATAGCCACCGCCAGGTTGGCCCCGATAATCGCCCATGCCGCTTTCCAGCCAAATTCTTTAGTCAATGCGCCTACAGTTGCAAAACATGGATATATTGTACCTACCAGAGCCAGCACGATGAGTTGAACAGGAGTGAAAAACATCGCCAGGTTCGTACCGAATAGGGCGACCGCCATCAGGAGAATTAGCTCCTTTCTAGCCGCGCCGAATATCAGCAGTATTCCCCCTATCAAGGGCAGACCCAGCCAGCCGACGGTAAGAAAAGACAGGGCATTATTCACCGGTTGTAGCCAGCCAAGAGCGTATGCTCCCTGGACCAGTGCAGTACCCACCATATACATTGGGAAAACCATATATATTAATGACTTAGTTCGTGCCCATGTCTGTTTAACAACAACGGAGAAAGAAGGAGTCTTAAAAGAATGCATCTCCATTATCAGCCCCGTCAACTCACCGGGGACTACCTTTACGGCAACTTTGACCACCACAAACATGATGAGCAGGTCAACTACATAGAGTGCCAGTGCCCACGGGATGCCTATGAATGCAGCCACAAGTCCGAAGATGATGATGGTCCTGGCAGTGCATGGGGAAAAGGTGATGGCAAGTGCTGCCAGTAACCGCTCTCGCTTGGTTCCCATGATTCTGGTACTGTATATAGCCGGTACATTGCAGCCATAACCCAAAATTATCGGTATTATTGCTTTACCATGCAGGCCCATCTGGTGCATAGCGCTATCCAGCATGAAGGCAACTCGCGTCAGGGTACCGGAGTCTTCCAGCACAGCTAAAAGAAAATAAAATGGAATAACATAGGGTATGACCAGGGTGACTCCAGCTACCAGTCCTCCGAATAGGCCGTTCCAGACAATACTCCAGATGGTTCCGCTTACCTGTGGGTCCACCGGCTGAAAGAAGCTGAATGCGCCGGATAATAAACCAGAAAGAAAGTCGCCAACGGTGAATGTCCAGAGGAGTAACCCGGCTATTACCACAAACGAAATAACATACCCGAATACTTTGTGGGTGGCTAATCGGTCTAACCTGTCTGAAAATCTGGGTTTTACCGACTCCTGCTTCTGAACATCACGGGAAATCTGGTTGGCAAGTGTATATCTCTCTGAGGTAACTACGGTGAAGCCGGGCTGCTGATAAGCGTTTTCTATCTGCCTTACCAGGGCCTCGGATGCGCTAATTATTTTTCCCGACTTCACGCCTACCAGTTCCTTAATACCGGTATCACCTTCCAGCAGCTTGATAGCTACCCAGCGGGGAGGGTACTCCAAATTAATTTGTTCCGATTCGATTAATCCGGTTAATTCTTCTATATGGGCTTCTAGCCCATCCCCAAACCTGATGGTACTCTTCCTGGGTTCATTACACCTTTCGGCTACTTTGAGGGCAGTTTCAATCAGTTCGCGGACTCCCTGTCCCTTGGCCGCAACCGTCGGCACAACCGGTACACCTAACAGCGTTTCCAGCTTACCGGCATCTACCGCTATTCCCTTGCCTGCGGCGATATCCATCTGATTGAGACAAACGACCAGCGGCACATCCATCTCCATCAATTGTAGGGTAAAGAAGAGATTGCGCTCCAGGACCGGGGCGCCAATAACGTTGATAATGACGTCCGGCTTATCATGAGCTATATACTCCCGGGAAACCAGTTCTTCCAGAGAGAAGGTGGACAAGGAGTAGATTCCGGGCAGGTCTACCACCGTTACCTCGTACCCATCGACGTACAACAGACCTGTGGCTCTTTCCACAGTTTTCCCGGGCCAGTTACCGATAGTCTGATGAGACCCGGTCAATTGATTAAAAATGACACTCTTACCCACGTTGGCGTTACCGGCAAGGGCGATAGTTAGCTGTCTGCCATGCCCATATCCGTGTCTGTACCTTTGTCTTTGCCTTTTCCCGGGAATATCCTGGTGACACGATGCAGAATTAACCAACTAGCGAACTCCATGTTCCTCAACAGTCTTCTTGACGAAGACGTTGCAAGCTATCTCATCCCCTAGGGCGAGTTTTGAACCTCTGACAGCAATCTCCACCGGCCCCTTGAGTGGCGCAATTCTACTGACGCTTATTTTTGTTCCTGGTGTCAAACCCATGTCCAGTAATCTCCGAAGAACTTTACTATCTCCTCTTATGAAGGCAACTGTGCCTTCCTGTTTCTCCTTCAATGCACCAATTGATACTAAGTTCACCTTTCTTCTGCCAATTTCTTCAAGATTATTTGGACCCCATTTTCGGCACTCTTCACAACTGGAAAAGCCAAGGTCGCATGGAGGAATAACCTTTTCATCATCAGGGCATTTATCTGGCGATTTCAAGGTCTGACAAAGAGCCCGTTCCGTCTCATCCGACAATGCGTGCTCCATTTCACAGGCTTCCTTGTGGACTTTATCATTTCCAATCCTCAACATGTCATGTAGAAACCTTTCCAGCAGCCTGTGTTTTCGAGTCATCTTCTCCGCAATCTCGAGACCCTTTGGCGTGAGAGTCACCCCTTGATAGGGTGAGTAGGTTACGTGGCTACTATCTGCCAGCTTCCTCAGCATTTCCGTGACGCTGGCTGGGGCGATTTTGAGACGTTTCGATATTTTCGTAGTGCTGGCTGCTTTGCCATCCTGAGTGAGAGTATACAAAGCCTCCAGATATTCTTCGGTGCTTGTGCTCATTTCAATACTCCATTATTTAGGCATGCCTAATATTTAGGCTCACCTAAATATTAGCAGGATTTTTACTGACTGTCAAGGGGCCGATTTGGCTGAAATTTCCGTCTCAACAAGGACAAAGTAGGGAACTGATTGATTAGAATGTTGTCTAGCAGGTAAGAAATATTTCACAAAAAAGTAAATTGTTAGGTAACACTTGCTTGCTTTGTGCAATATCGGAGCCATTGCTCATCACAGAATGAGTACCGGCAGCTATGGTAAAACCTAAATACCCAATCAGAAGCCATGGCGTTGAGCCTGCGGGTAGCGAAATTTTAATCAAGTTATTCTGCATAGTTTTACCATCAGTTCTATGACATAGACCCAGCTTCACTCCAGCGAGGTTTCGGTTTTACCCGTTGTGCATCCGATATTATCTGTTTCAAAATATTATATCAATGCTACATATTCTCTTGTTAACACCACAGCCAATAAGTATCCTCTTTTGGTGATCGGGTACTATAATTATCTGGCAGCAATTGGGTTATGGAACCTATACCCTGGAACTTGTACTCCTTGACATTCGGTATTACATTAAGTAAGATAAAAGCATGTGCGCCAAGATGGGTAGACCGAGAACCGGACGGTTACCGAATTTTAGTATCAGAATAAAGCCAGCTGCCATTCAGCGGGCCAAGGACGCTGCCATGATACGAAAGATAACGTTAGGGCGGTGGCTTGAAGAAGCGATATCAGAAAAGATTGGGAGGGACGAGATTCTAGGCGAGGAGGTTGAACGATGAGAGCTGCGCTTTATGCCAGAGTCAGCAGTGAGGAACAGGTAGAGGGCTACAGTATCGATGCCCAGATACGAGCCTTTGAGACATTAGTTAAGGCTAGAGGTTGGACAATATACAAGGAGTATATTGAGGAGGGTAAATCAGCTAGAACAGAGAATATAAACAAGCGCCCGGTATTCAAGGAAGCCATAGCTGACGGGCTTGACCGAAGGTACGATATCTTGGTTGTTCATAAAGTTGACCGATTCTCGCGGAAACTGCGCATCACCCTGGAATATTTTGATAAACTAGGGAAAGCCGAGGTTGGCTTTGTCTCTATCGTTGAGCAGATGGATTTCTCTACTCCTTGGGGTAAATTCACTCTCAGTATGCTTGGAGGCCTAGCCGAGCTTTACTCCGACAACCTTAGCCAAGAAACCAAAAAAGGATGGCATGAGCGAAGGGCGCAAGGGCTTTATTGTGGGACATTGCCTTTTGGTGCAGCCAAGAGGGAAGACGGGATACCAGTGCCTGATATGGTGGAAAGGAAAATCACCATAAATGACCACGAAAGAACGGTTCGCAACTATGAAGGGCTAAAGATGGCATTCGAGCTTGAGGCGCAGGGAAAATCGGACAGAGAAGTGGCCATCGCACTCAACGCATCGGCATACAGGACAACCGGGACCCACGGTTCAAGGCCTTTTTCTAAAGACACTGTAAAGGATATGTTGAAGAACAAGTTCTACATCGGGTATATCGAAGATGGAAAAGGAGAATGGATGAAGGCAAAGCACCAACCTTTCATTACCCCGGAACTATTTGAGACTGTGCAGGCGACACGATCCAGCGTATCCTCGCCTCCGCAGACAATAAATAGTGGTGCGAGGATCTACAGCTTATCTTGCGTTGCCCGTTGCGCTCGTTGTGGCGGTAGTATCCGGATGCAAACCAGCCCGAAGGGAAGAGCGAGGGTGTATTGCGCCTCTAGGGCGAAGAACTCTGGGTGCGATTTTAGCGGCACTTTCCTTGATATCTACGAAAGGCAGGTAGAATGGTATCTGACGACCTTTATCATCCCAGATGACTACCAGCAGCGAATCTTGGAGGCACATCGCAAGGTTACAGCCGCTTACGACGAGACCGAGGATAAACGCAGGGGGTTAGAGGCCAGCCTTGCTAGATTAAAGGACCAGTACCGTTGGGGCCATATAGGCCAAGAAGAATATCTAAAAGAGTACAGGGAAACTGAAATGCAACTCCGGCAGCTATCGCCAGTTACGAGTTCCGAAGACAATCTCAAACGACTGGCTGACTTCCTGGCCAACGTAGCCGAAGCCTGGCGGGAGGCCAATCAGGAGCAAAGGAACAAGCTGGCCCGGGTACTGTTTGAGGAAATCAGGTTGGATAACGGCGGTAAGATCGTGGTCGTAAAGCCAAAGATTGAACTGGAGCCGTTCTTCAGGCTATCGTTTGAGTGTCACGCTAAAGATATTGCTGGCGACCCCGGGGGGATTTGAACCCCCGATCTCCACCGTGACAGGGTGTCACGTTGTATTCCCTGTCCCCTCGGTCAAAAGTCCCCCGCCTTGTGCTGAGTTCTGTAGTCTCAACGCTTTTCATATTCCTTTTTAGACTTGCAATATAACGGGGCGACGTTCAAAAGTCTACCATACGCCGCCCGAGGGCTGTCAAGGTGATGATAAAGCTCGGCCCGGTTATTTCTGGTCCCTCTTTTTCCGCTTGGATTCTTCCATGCCGACCGCCCTTGACAGCGTAGATACCAGGAGTTGGTTAAGGCTGATTCCTTCCCTAAATGCCATCTGGTCAAGCCGGCGATGCAGGCTCTTGGGGAAACGGACGTTAAACTTGCCACTATATTCCCTTTCTCCCCTGGGTAGCGGGATATCCAATCCGTCCTCGTAAGCCGATTCTAGCCATAACTGGCGGGCTTCATCCATATTCTCGTAGGTTTCCTCAAGTGTTTCGCCCTGGGTAAAGCATCCAGGCAGGTCTTCAATCTCTGCCACGTAGCCGCCGGTTACATCCGGGGTTATTGTAACGGGATATTTGAGTTCTAAGTAGAACTCAAGCGGTTTGCGCTCAATACCAGTGGTCATCCTATTCCTCCAGATTGAGTTTCTTAATTATCTTGTCTACGTAACCTGGCTTCACGTACTTTATGTTTTTAGGGATTACTACGTTAATCGGAGTGTCACCCTTTTTATGATATGTCTGGTGGCTGCCTCCCTTTTTATGCAATTTATAACCGTAAGCGGTGAGAAGCCTGTCGCAATCCTCAACCGTGATATGTGTCCTATCGGTGAGGAATTTCTGGATTAGCTTCTCATTATCCGACATATCAATACACCAATATAGTACTACCAATAGTGGCTGTTGTCAAGGGTTATAAGGCTAACCCCTGTATTAGTCACCCTCAATGCTGACCCAGCCCCGTTTCAGGGCTTCCAACACCGCCTCGGTACGGGAGTTGACGTCCATTTTTGAAAAAATCGTCTCCAGGTGGCTCTTGACCGTGCGCAGGCCGACGCCGAGTTTGCCGGCGATGTCGCGGTTGTTCATTCCCCTGGCTACCAGTTTCAGCACCTCCATTTCGCGGTGGGTCATGTGCTCGGAAGAGGTGACTGCCGGTGGCCGCCGGGTCGCCCGCTTGTATAGTTTCTGCGCGACCATCGGGTCGGAGACGAACTGCCCGGCCCGTACCAGCCGGATAGCCTGCGTCAGTTCCTCGCCGTGGGCGCTTTTAAGCAGGTAACCGGCGGCGCCGACTCCTATAAGTCCGGAAATGTATTCGTCGTCATCGGAGTCGGTCAGGATCAGAACGGCAGCCCGGGGATGCTCCAACTTGAGTCGCCTGGTAGCTTCGACGCCGCTGAGCCCGTGCATACGGGCTTCCATGATGATTATTTCAGGGTTTAGTTCGTGGGCCAGTTTGACAGCGTCCAGACCATTATCCGTCTCGCCGACAACCTCGAAGTCATTTTCGCGCTCTAATAGTTGCCGTATGCCCTGGCGCACCATGTGGTGGTCGTCGGCAATCAGTATTTTGATCTTTCCTCCAATTAGCTCCGCCTCAATTCTCCCCCCTTCGCTTTGAGGAGGGCTACAACCGCTACTAGAAAAGTCATTCGCGTAGAGCGTCATAATAAGCTCATCTCCCCATAAAATAAAAGCGGGGCAAATAGCGCTTGCCCCGCTTTTGTTCTTCTCAGGTAACTTTTGAATTAATTCTAAATCAGAGCGGGGCAGTTGTCAAGGGCTTTTGATTATAGGTTCCGCCGAACTTGCTAGTAAAATGGGCGATACCTTAAAGTCAGTCTTGATTTACATAATGATCCTTTCCAAAACACACACTCCCTTCTCCTTGAGGATAAAGGCCCGGCGAGGGAAGTCCTCACTTTCGACGAGCCTCTATACTGCCGAAGTAGTTATGGGTAAACGTAATGACATGATGAAAGAGGCCAGCTAAGGAGCACACGACAAACTGGCTTTGAAACAGTTCAAGGCTATAGTGACAATCAAGCTACTGTCAGTGCGCTGTCCTCAGGACAGTAACAGCAGTTTTTGTTCGTCGTTTAAACTAAAAAGCATAGATGTCGGAATTTTTACAAGGCTTTAGGAGTGGATTTGTCGCTTTTCCACGATGGATGATTTCTGTTTTGTCGCTACTGATGAATCATTAGGTTAATGGAACAGCTGGTAGAATGATGAGCTGCACGCTGTGGCTCGTACACAATCCGCTAAATCGTGCAATAAGGTCACGATTTACTATCTTGTTACCTTGGTCAATCTGGGCGAATGTGAAATACTTTGCCTGAGAACCACTAACTAAGCCCTTCAATTCCTCTTTTATTGACAACCCGTGCCGTCATTCATTATCATAACTATAGTGATGGAGAATTTGAAAACAACCATGGTGCAAGAGAAAATTCTGCTGGACAATAGAAAAATAGCTAAACAAGCAGAACTGTTTGCTGTCTTGGCTGACCCTACCAGGCTCAAACTACTCCAGGTTCTCTGCCTCCAAAATCCACCCGGATGCCGCTGTGTCAATAATCTGTCGCATTTGCTTGGCATAAGTCAACCGGCTGTTTCCCAGCATCTCCGGGTATTAAAGTCAGTTGGCCTGGTAATCGGGGAAAGACGGGGATTCCGCATGCACTATCTAATTGACCCTGAAGGACTGAAACACTGCCAGGGAATTCTTTCCACTACGCTCGAATTCGACGAAAACTGTGAAGAGAACTCCCGTATGCTAGACTGTTATTGTGTAAAACCTACCACTTAACCCGCTAGCATTCCTTTCTTACTCATCCCCTTGACAAAAAGTCCGCATAGCATTATACTTTTCTATAAGTCAGCACTTATAGACTTATAGAAAAGGAGGAGTAATCATGTACAGGGAAGAAGACTGCGGTTGCGGACAACATGGTGAGCATCATGGAGAACGGTACGCGGAGAGGCGGGAAGGCCACAGCGAAGATTGTGGGTGCGGCGGGCACGGGCATCATGGTATGTACGGTGGATGGCACCACCGCAGTTACTGTGGATGCGGGTGTCACCAGCATCACGGAGGTATGGAGTTCCACCGGCGCTTTGTTTCCCGCGAAGAAGTAATTAACAATCTTGAGGAATATCTGAAGCAACTCCAGGAGGAAGCGAAGGGCGTCGAAGGACGCATTGCGGAACTGAAGAAAGAGGGTGAATCTCAATAGGCGTGATGCTTCTTGACCATTAAATTAACTATGAAGGCAATGGGTAGCGCTGTTTTAGCCGGTGTTTTAGCGTACCTTCATTGTAAATCAAAGGATGTGTTACAGGATTGTAAGGAGTATCCTGGTTTTCCAAGCTAAACCTGTCGATGCTGACATCAGCAGCGGCGGCATGTTCGCGCACTGGGCAAGGGAAAAGGATAAACCAAGGGTAAAATGGGAGAGGTAAATTATTGGGGGCATCATTTTGAGAGGCTGGAGGCAACATGAAGGACAACCAAATAATTATACACCCTATTGGCTATATTCGGAATGCCGTAGAGTTGCAGAAGGAGGTTAAAGCAAATGAAGATATTTAACCTCGGTGACATGTCAGCACTCCCTTACGAGCAAAGGGAGAAGAACGTCTTCTATCAAACAAAGGAGTTTAAGACAAGGATTATTGAGCTTCCACCGGGTGGGCAAATACCCATCTGTGAGATGGCGTCTCATGTTATCTTCTACGCCTTGGATGGTGAGGCAAGAGTAACAGTAAATTCGGAGTCAGTAATCCTCAAAAAAAACCAGTGTCTCATCACCGAGCCGGCGACAATCTCAATGCAGACTGATAATGGTATAAAGATCATGGGCATTCAGATAGCTAAGAAAGAATAGTGATAAGTGGAGGTTGCGAGGCTATGCATGAAGAAGGTGTTCCACGACCTGTAAAGCGCATCTTGGTTATACAGGCTCATCCCGACGATGCTGACATCAGCAGCGGTGGCACGATAGCGCGCTGGGCCAGGGAGAAGCAGGAAGTTTACTACGTCCTTTGCACCAGTGGTAACAGAGGCAGCAATGACCCTGAAATGACACCGGAACGCCTGGGACCACTTCGAGAGCAAGAAGAAAAAAGTGCAGCAGATATTCTTGGAGTGAAATCAATGACTTTCCTCAGATATGAAGATGGCGAACTGGAAGAAACATTGCCCTTCAGGCATGAACTAGCTCGTATCATCCGTCGCCTGCAGCCCCATGTGCTTATGACTCATGACCCCTGGGCCCGCTACAGGATACACCCGGACCATCGAGCAGTGGGTTTCACAGCGCTGGCAGCCATTGTGGAGGCGGGCAACCAGATGATTCGGGGAGGCGAGCCGGCATGGAGGGTCGAAGAGGTCTTTCTTTTCCAGTCTGACCAGCCAGACCACGGCGAGGATATCACCGATACTGTCGATTTGAAAGTGGCGGCGATACGCGCCCACGCTTCCCAGCACCATTTTGGAGAGGCGCCTCAGGAGCGAGTTTATACCTGGGCAAAGGCCGCTGGGTCTAAATACGGCTACCAGTTAGCTGAGGAATTCAAACGCCTGGTCCCACGGCACTAGTTGGGAATCAATATCCTTTTAGTAAAGCTTATCCCAACAAAGGAGGAGACATGGCTACACAAGATTATGCTATCGAAGTTACCGGGCTTACCAAACTTCAAAAAGAGTGAATCAATAAGAGAATAAGAATAGGAGGGGTAAAATATAGATGTCAGACGAAAAATTTGTTGAATACCTGACTACTGAACCGTTATTTGGTCCGTATTCCGTTTGGCTCGCCAAATTATGCAAGATAAAAAAGGGAATGCATGTTTTGGATGTTGGATGTGGAATTGGAGTAAGCACTTTTCCATTACTTGACATGATTGGCCCAAAAGGAAGAATAGTAGGTGTAGACATTTCACTTCACTCAATATCTCAGACTTTGAAACGGGCAGAATATTTGCAGGTTCCCAATGTCTCTTTCTCTGTTTGTAATGCAGAAAAACTTGATTTCCCCGATAGTATTTTTGACTGTGTTGTGAGTAGTTTTGTCATAAATCAGGTAAATGATAAGCTACAGACTCTTAACGAGATGATAAGAGTCTTAAAACCAGGGGGGTACCTTGGATTTATAATCCCAGGGCTCGACCATTACAAAGAATTTTCTGATATTGCTGCGAGTATTCTCAAAGAAGAGTCATTTTACCGTCAAAAGAATAAGCTTCAGACTGGTCCGGATACCTATCAAGCGTTATTAAGAAGTCTAGGGATTGTAGACTTGCAGATGTATTCCAAGGTCGTAACAGTTAATATTTCCACTATAGAGGAGTACGATGTTATCTTGAAAGCAAGGGGACCCCAAAATGCGCTTCTATCAAGATTACCAGAAGACCGAAGAGCCATAGCATGGCAAGAGATTCTCGATGAATTCAAAGAAAAACTCAGGAAAGATCAGTATTTGCATCTTACAGTAAGTGCACACGGATTTGTTCTAAGAAAGCCTTTTGCCGCAAGATTGCATTAAAGGACAATACCAAAGCGAGTATGAAAGACATAGAACCAA